>Ga0138256_10001541_pt1 | contig 24801 bp, 19 predicted proteins | sample KNB2016incub_MG_FD_105486 | JGI IMG/M metagenome (GOLD analysis project Ga0138256, IMG submission 105486) | Active sludge microbial communities from wastewater in Klosterneuburg, Austria - KNB2014incub_MG | ecosystem: Engineered > WWTP > Activated sludge > Unclassified | place: Austria...
AATGAAAAAGTATCTAGTGGCAGCTTGTGTATTTTTTATTAGCTCATGTACAACCGAGAATAGAAAACAGTCAATAAAAGATACATCTGTTCTGCTGAAAGAAATTACTGATGGTTATTATCAAGAGCGAATGCATTATTTTCCTCTTGAAGCTACAGCAAATTCCGATAATCGTTATAATGATTTACTGCCAATTGATATCAGCGATGCTTATATAGATACACTTCGTCAATTCTATCACCGTTACTCAGAGAAACTACTGACCATTAACAAGCCTGAATTGACTGGTCAGGATTTGATAAGCTATGAGGTTTTGCAATACACCCTGGAAATAGAAGAAAAAGGCTTAAGATTCCATTCAAATCTGATGCCTGTAAATCAGTTTTGGGGTATGCATCTGACATTCTCTCAATTAGGCTCCGGAAACGGCTCTCAGCCATTTAAAACTGTAAAAGACTATGATGATTTTCTGAAACGTATTTCGGCCTTTGTAGCCTATCAGGATACTTCTATAAGTAATATGAAGAGGGGAATGTTGCAAGGTGTTGTACCTCCACGCATTCTCATTGAAAGAACAATTCCTCAGTATAAATCACTCATTGCAAGTAAAGTTGAAGAAAGTGTTTTTTACGGACCAATTAAAAACATGCCCGATAGTTTTTCTGATGCAGATAAAAAGCGATTAACAGATGTTTATTCAAAAGCTATTTTACAGGAGCTAAATCCTAGCTTTGAAAAGATGGCAGTATTTTTAGAGAAAGTTTATCTTCCGGCTTGTCTTACTGTTGCCGGTATTTCTAATATTCCGGAAGGAAAAGAATATTATACCTGGCTTGCTAATAAATGGACAACAACAACCATGACCCCTGATGAGATTTATAATGTAGGCCTTAAAGAAGTTGAACGTTTACATTCGGAGATGGATAAAATTAAAGCTGAAACCGGATTTAAAGGCTCACTGAAAGAATTTTTTCATTTCATTCACACAGATTCACAATTTTTTCCATTTAAAAAGGATTCTGATGTAATTGAAGCTTACCTTGCAATTGAAGACAGAATGAAACCGCAGTTGAAAAAACTGTTTAATCATGTTCCTAAAGCAGCTTTTGAAGTCAGACAAACAGAGGCCTATCGTGCAGCATCTGCAAGTGCCGAATATAATACTGCTGCTCCTGATGGGTCAAGACCGGGTGTTTTTTATGTGCCTATTTTGGATGCAACAAAATATAATGTTGTAGGTATGGAAGATTTATTCTTGCACGAAGCCATCCCCGGGCATCATTATCAGATTTCTTTGCAGCAAGAAAACACATCACTACCGGAATTCAGACGCTTTGGATGGTTTGGAGCTTATGGTGAAGGATGGGCTTTATATACAGAGTCACTCGGAAAAGAGTTAGGTTTATATACAGATCCCTATCAATATTTTGGAAGCCTGAGCGAGGAAATGCACAGAGCCATCCGTTTGGTTGTAGATGTGGGTATTCACCTTAAAGGTTGGTCTCGTGAAAAAGCAATTCAATATTCATTGGATAATGAAATGGAAAGTGAGGCTGATATTACTGCAGAAATTGAACGCTACATGGCAATACCGGGTCAGGCATTGTCGTATAAAATAGGTCAATTAAAAATTATTGAATTGCGACATAAAGCTGAAAAGGAGTTGAAAGATAAATTCAATATTCAAAAATTTCATGATCAGCTACTTTCTTATGGCTGTCTTCCGCTTAGCGTATTGGAAAAATCCATTGACCTATGGATTAAAGAGCAGAAAAAGCAAGGTTGAAATAACTATTGCTAAGTATAAATTTTCATACAAATAGCTTATGTTTGCAGCATAACATTTTAAGTTTTTCTGCTGTATGGATATGAAGCAACTAATCGAAAAATTTCCGGCTCAACTGCGTGAGGCCATGACTATTGGCGAGACTTTTAAAGCAACAAGCTGGCCACATGAAATAAAAAATGTATTGGTAACCGGACTAGGAGGTTCCGGTATTGGAGGAACCATCGTGTCGCAGTTGTGTGAAAAAGAAATGCCCATTCCGTTTTTAGTGAACAAAGATTATTTTATGCCTGCGTTTGTAAATAAACATTCTCTGGTAGTTGTGAGTTCTTACTCAGGAAATACAGAAGAGACTCTTCATGCCATGGAAATGGCTCTTAAACAAGGCGCAAAAGTTGTATGTGTTAGTTCGGGAGGTAAAACAGTGGACTTAGCGAAACAACATGGGTTGGATCATATATTAATTCCCGGAGGCATGCCACCACGTTCCTGCTATGGATATTCGTCAACACAACTTTTTTATATACTGCATGCTTTTAATCTCATTGGTGATGCTTTTAAATCATCCTTAAAAAAAGCCATTGAACTTATAGAAGCTGAATCTCAAAACATCAAAACAGCATCACATAAACTGGCATCAGAACTGATTGGAAAAATTCCGGTAATTTATTCTGCTTCCAATAATGAAGGCGTTGTTGTTCGTTTCAGACAACAAGTTCAGGAAAATGGAAAGATGTTGTGTTGGCATCATGTCTTTCCGGAAATGACACACAATGAATTGGTAGGGTGGACACAGCCCCATCATGATGTTGCAGTAGTGTTGTTCAGAGATAAAGATGATTTTTTCAGAACAGCAAAGCGAATGGAAATTTGTAAAGAAATTTTTAATCGTTACACACCACACATTTACGAAGTGTGGAGCAAAGGAAATTCCCCACTTGAAAAGGCTGTTTATCTGATTCACCTTGGTGACTGGATTAGCTGGTATCTTAGCGAAATAAGAAATATTGATTGTACAGAAGTGAAAGTTATAGACTACCTTAAAAGTGAAATGGCCAAACTGAATTAATTATTCTGTTTGAACCTGTCATGCATGAAAAGAGAAAATTTATTTATCGCAGTAGAGGGAATTGACGGTAGTGGTAAGAGCACTCAGGTGCAATTACTAAAGACCAATCTTGAACAAGCGGGCTATAAAGTATATACAACACATGAGCCAACAAGTTTTGAAACCGGTAAACTCATCCGGTCAATTTTTAATCATACAGTAAATGCAGATCAGCATACTATTGCGGCATTGTTTGTTGCAGATAGACTGCAACATTTGCTAGATAAAGAAAACGGAATACTGGCTATGCTTGAAAAAGGTTATACAGTAATCACAGATCGCTATTATTTTTCGTCCTATGCCTATCACAGTGCCTATGTAGAAATGGAATGGGTAATGTCTATTAATGCAAAATGTGCAGCGTTGCTGAAGCCTGACCTGAATGTTTTTGTTGATGTAGATCCTGAAACAGCATTTAATCGTATTATTACTTCACGCACCTCAACAGAACTGTACGAAACCAATGAAAACCTGCATAAAGTCTATGGCAATTATCTTAAGGCATTCGAATTACTAAAAAAATCTGAAAACATCGCTTTTGTTAATGGTAAAAATGATGTTCAGCAAGTAGCATCCGAAGTTTTTAAAATCGTAAAAAATTTGTTGCATACCTAAGAAAATTTATTGTTTTTTTAGTTTAGTTTTTTATCATTGCTGAAATTTTAAATCATTTCAAAATGAATAAGAAGCACCCAAAGGCATTGCCCTACCTGTTCCTATCTGAAATGTGGGAACGATTCGGTTTCTATCTCATGCTTGGTATTTTTTTCCTTTACATGACAGACACACAACGTGGTGGCATGGCAATGGATAGAAAAGAAGCTTCAGATATTTTCGGAACATTCATTGCATTAGTTTACCTGACTCCTTTTGTAGGCGGATTAATTGCTGATAGGGTTTTAGGTTATCGTATTTCTATTACACTTGGAGGTATTCTAATGGGTATAGGATATTGTGGTTTAGCAATTCCCGGCATGACTGCATTTTATATTTCGCTATTGCTCATAATCGTTGGTAATGGATTTTTTAAACCAAATATTTCAACCATTCTGGGTAATGTGTATAATGATCCGGAGTATAAGCCACTTAAAGATTCTGGATATAATATTTTTTACATGGGGATAAATATCGGTGCGTTTATCTGTAATTTTTTCGGCTCCTATTTACGAAACAACTTTAGTTGGGGTGCAGCTTTTGCCGCTGCAGGTATTGGAATGTTTATTGGAGTTATTATTTTTTGGATTGGAAATAAACACTACGCACATGCCGATGTTCGCAAGGCTGTAAAACCCGAAGATATGCCTGTATCAAAAATATTGGGCATAACATTATTACCTGCATTAATTGCAGGCTATATTGGCTGGATAATTCCTGATAATATTTTTGGAAGCGACTCTACAGATGCATTTATTTTGGGAGCATTGCCGGTAGCCGGATATTATGTAAATATTCTTTTACGTTCTGACAAAGAAGACAGACGACCACTGGCAGCATTACTGGCTGTATTTGCTGTTGCTATTGTTTTTTGGGCCGTGTTTAAACAAAATGGTACAGCACTCACCACTTGGGCTGAAAGCTATACCAATCGCGAAGTGCCACAGCGTATAGAGCCTGTTGCAGAAGTACTTGGAGTAACACAAACTGTAACCTACGCAAAAGATTCTGTACCCTTAACAGATAGTCAGTTTCGTGTGGCACGTGACGAAAATAAAAAAGCAATTAAAACATGGGATTACCCACTTTATTACAAGAATATTCCAGCAGATAAATTGCCTAAAGAAGGTGAGTCGCTAGCACTTATTTCAACGGAATTAGGGCAATCAATTAATCCATTTTGGGTAGTGTTGCTAACACCGGTTATAGTAGCTTTTTGGGCCTATCTCAAACGCAGAAATAAAGAGCCTTCCACTACCTGGAAAATATTTTATGGTTTTCTCATTACCTCATTGTCAACATTGGTAATGGTTGCAGCCACTTATGCCTGCCATAATGGGTTAGAAAAAAGTTCAATGTGGTGGCTTATTGCAAGTTATGGAGTAATAACTGTTGGAGAACTTTGTTTAAGTCCAATGGCATTGTCATTAGTTTCAAAACTAAGTCCACCACGTCTGACAGCACTGATGATGGGAGGATGGTTTTTATCTACTTCCATAGGAAATAAATTGAGTGGCGTGCTTGCAAGTATGTGGGATGAATACGAACATAAAGCAAACTTCTTCTTGGTGAACTTTGCATTGGTGTTAATTACAACCATGATTATTCTACTGATGCTAAAATGGCTCAATAAAATTGTGAAAGAACATGGAGCGTAATAGTGTTTTATTGTTTTTATTCTAAATCTTTGTCTGCACTCTGTTCCTGAATAAACTCTAAAGAAGAGGTGATTTTTTTATAGATGTTCCAAATAGTCTTTATATATTCTTATTACAATAACAGATAACATTTTGATGTATCTGTTAATATTCCAGATTAGTAAGGTAGATAAAAATGTTTTTACTCTTTTTAGAAGAGAGATTTTTTTGGTTTGAAAATTTCAGCCATTCACAAGGTTATATCACACCTTTACCCAAAACGAACATTACTTGCATGGAAATTGAGATATTATGGGTATAATTCAAAATCCGAGTATTATGAGGTTACTATCTACTGCTGTTATTTTATTAGGAAGCCTATGTTCGCAGGCACAAATTAGTATCACAAACAATGAAATGCCTTCGGCTGGTGATACTGCCAGATTCACAAAAGCTGTTGTTAATCCATTGATAAACTTTAGTGCTACTGGTGCCAATCACACTTGGAGCTTTGGTAACCTCCGGAACAATGGACAAGATTTAAAATCTTATCAAAGTGTTTCATCTACTGGATTTATTTATTCTTTGTTTTTTTCTAATCTGCCATTTAATCCTAACAGAGCTAACGTGACAGAACCCGGACAAGCTTTGCCTTCAAACCCTTTATTGACAATTACTGATCCATATAATTTTTATTATCGTTCAAGTAACGTATATAAACAGGTGGGCTTTGGCGCAGAGATTGCGAATATTCCTATGCCGGTTGCCTTCAGTCAGCATGATATTATTTACAACCTGCCATTAAACTATAACGATGCAGATACTTCTCAGTCAGCATGGAATATCGGACTCCCGGGTTTAGGCTATTATGGACTTTCGCAGACAAGAATTAATCATGTTGATGGTTGGGGTACTCTTACAACACCACATGGCACTTACAACACATTACGAGTTAAGACACAATTGTATATTAAAGATACTATAAGTGTTGACACATTAAATCTGAATTTTGCTTTAGACAGACCTAAGACAACACAATACAAGTGGTTGGCAAATAATGAAATTATTCCTGTACTACAGATTACAACAACAGAAATTTTAGGGTTAGAAGTAGTAACAGAAATTTTATATCGCGATGATTACAATACGGTATCACCCGGAAGTTTAAATGCAGCATACTGTGCAGGCAGTAGCATATCAATTCCATACACAGCTACCGGTAGTTTCAACGGTTCTGGATTTTTGCAGTCTGCTAATTCTTTTACAGCACAGTTAAGTGATGCCACCGGCAGCTTTGCAAATGCTATAAACATTGGAAATGTTACTTCAAGAGTTTCTGGAAATATTAGTGCAGTAATTCCTGCTAATACACCTGCAGGAAATGGTTACAGAATCAGAATTGTTTCTTCAAGTCCTGCTTTGACAGGCGGTGATAATGGATTTGATTTAAGAATAGAGAACAGTGCAGTTGCTTCTATTGTTAATCAGGGTTTATCGGCATTCTGCAGTGGCAACTCGGCATTATTACAGTCAGTAAATAGTGATTCAGGTTACACTTATCAATGGCAACTAAATGGCACAGATATTTCCGGTGCTACTACAGATAGCTACTTGGCATCAGCAACAGGTAACTTTGTATTAAATATTACTAACTCATGTGGTACTGTTGTATCAAATGCTGTTTCGATTAATGTTATGCCATTACCAACAGTTCTGGTGACTGCTTCAGGTGCGTTATCTATCTGTCAAGGTAATGCAGTTACACTTTCTACGTTATATGATTCTACATATTCCTATCAATGGCAATTGAATGGTGTTGATATTTCCGGTGCTACAACAGAAAATCACACTGCTGTAAATGGCGGTGATTACACAGTTGTTGTGAGCAACAGTTGTGGTAATGTAACATCGTCTGTTCAAACAGTTACCGTTCAATCAGCACCGATTGCAGGAAATCTCACAGCAGTTTCTTCAACTTTATGTCATGGTGATTCTGTACTTATTAGCTATTCCTTGCAGTCTGCCGGTATTACATGGTTACATAATGGAAATGTTCTTCCCGGTATTAGTGCCAATAATCATTTTGCAAATGCTGCGGGCGTTTATACTATTGTTGAAAGTAACCTATGTGGCAGCGATACTTCCGTTGCTGTAATACTGACAGCAGACAGCTTACCAATTGCGGCAATAGCTGCATCAGGGACTTTGTCATTCTGTGCAGGAGGAGATGTTGTACTTACAGCACCATCAGGTAATAATTACACCTGGCAATGGTATCTAAATGGAACAACCTTGGCAACTTCGCAATTAATAACAGCAACGCAAAGTGGCAATTATGAGGTTGAAGTAACTAATGTTTGTGGTTCTGCCATGTCAACTCTTGTTACAGTAACAGCATACCCATTACCTGCAGTACCTACAATTACACTTTCTAACGATTCATTATTGGCATCAACGAGTGCAGGTACTTTTCAGTGGTTTTACAACGGTAATGCCATAACCGGTGCTACAAATAACTTTTTTGTTCCATCACAAAACGGAAACTACACTTTAATGTTTACAGATGCAAACGGTTGTTCAGCTATGTCAGCAGTGTTTAATATGACAACAGTTGGTTTACAAACTGTTTTTAAACAAGGGCATAATGTGTTTCCAAATCCGTTTAACGGCTATCTTACAATTGAATTACCTCAGACAGAGAATGCAGTGATTATGACTATTGAAGGAAAGCAATTGTGGAGTGGTATATTGCATCAGGGTAGGAATGTGATGAATATGCAGCAATTTGTTAGTGGCATGTATATTCTGCAACTAAACAATGAAAATGGAATTACAAACTACAAATTAGTTAAACGATAAACACAATGTTAGCTGAACAAAAAGTAAATTACCTTTTGTTCAGCTAAATTTTCTCCACTCGTCCGCGTCTGACGGGCGGATTTATGTAAGTGTGACGAGGATATAAATTACCGGTCAGAGAGTGCTGGAATTAAAATATTGAATTTATTTTTACACCTACCAGTGTCCATTTAACCAGATAACATTTAATGGAACTCCAATGCTAAAACTAAGTGTAACAGTTGATAAAAGACATTGGTAAGATACTTTTTATTGTACATTGCCTGGAATAACCGCTCCTTATATTTTTTCTAATGTATCATCTGGGTTTAATAATTTACTTTATCACAACCTACTGTAATAATGCTGTTATTGGTTTTGCAGACAATAGTCTCCTCTCATTTTGCAATATAAACATCTGTATTTGAAAAAGATCAGTAAAAGCTTGCATTACTTTAACTGAATGTCGGCCATTACTACTCTCCAGTATGTTTTGTGTAAGAGGGATAGGCGATAATTTTTCTCCATACTTAAGTTGTTCTGTGTTATACTGAATTGATAGTTTTCGCAACGCATTCAATTTATTTTCGGCCTCAGGTATTTCATTTAAAAAATCATTAAAATAGGTGTCATTAATACTCACATCTTTTTGTTCAAGAACAAGGTTATATGTTTTAAGTCCCGTGTTGTGTTGAGCTAATGATTCAACTATATCATTGCACAATGCATTAATTTTTTCGCCTTGCTCAAGTAGGGGAGATGTTGACTTATGTGATTTAATAAGTTCACTAATTTGGTGTTGTTCCTGTTGCAACAGCTCGTTGTTTCGAATTATTGATTGCGTGTTTCTTACTCCTTGCATCTGCAATCCTTTTGGGGAAACCACAAGCGTTAACCACAGACAGCAACCTATTACTAATAGTACTGATGTTACAACTGTATTCACTTTTGTGTCAGGATTTTTAATGCCAAATGTGAGATGAACAGGCAAATAGACCAGAATTAAAAGGATAATGGTCAGATAACCTAAATAAAGGGATCCAGGCCAATGCATACTTCTGAACAAGATAGAAAGGATCATACAAACAGCACTTAACATTCCCATGGAGAGGAGAAATTTGTCTCGTGTACTTTGTTTTTCCTTTACTTTAAGAGTAAGAACCAATGGTAAAAATACAAGGCTTAAAATACCTACACCAAGTACAATACAAACACTTGCTCCCGGCCAGTGTAGAAACTTAAAAGCTATACCTAGACTAAAAAGCGCTGCGGAAATAATCCCGCTCATCATCATTACTTTTTTCATTACATAATAGTTTTTATTGTTAACAAGGGAAATTGTTTCTACTTCAATTTCACCTAAACTTTTCTTGTAGAAAGTTTTAATGGTAGCGAAGTAGAATTGCTCGAAGTCCCCATTTGCTTCCAGCTCATTTTCAATGATACAACAAACATGGTCTAGGAGGTTTAACTGCAGGTCCTCCATCTCAACGCCTTTTTCTTTAATGTCGTTAAGTATAAACGTTATCTGTTGCTCAGTGATGCAATACATTTATGCATTGTTGATTTTTATATCCAGTAAAAATTTCATGGTGTTTATGAAATCGGCAAACTCGCTCAGTTTTTCTTTGGTCATGTTTTTTCCTTCAGGACTAAGCTTATAGTATTTACGCACCCGCTTACCAATATATTCTGTTTCGGTTACTAATATCCCTTCTGCTTCAAGTGAATGGAGTGAAGGATAAAGAGCGCCTTCTGTTAGTTGTATTTTTCCACCGGTAAGTTCTTTTACCGTTTGTGTAATTTCATAACCATACATTCTTTTGTTTTCTTTCAATAGTTTTAGTATTATGGTTTTTAGTGTGCCTTTGATAAGTTCGGAAGAGTAGATCATATTATAAATATTGAATACATAACACAAATATACATAAGAATATTATGTATTATAAAAATATTTTTAAAAAATAATTATTAACTTATTGATTTTCACAATAAAAAATTCAATCAATGGTAAATGATTGTTAAAGATATTCTGAAAAGCATCTCACCTTACCAATGAATTTATTCTATTAATAAACGCTAAGCACGTAACAAAAGCACCAATAGTAACACAAACTACTCCATGAAGAAATTATTTAGCCTTGTGAGATAGAGATTAGGAATTTTGGTGTGAGTATTAATAAATGTTTTCAAAGCATCATTACGGTCTTTTAATATACCACAATGTGAATCATCTATATTATAAATTCGTCTTTGTCAGAATGGGAGCATTGTGTGCATGTGACGAGGATGCAGTTACTCCTATTTATTTACAATGTAGCAGTAAATATTGTGCTATTGTAGCAGTAAGAAACGTAATGAAAAATTATTGTTCTGTAACTTGTTGTTCTTCCTTTTCCGCTAATGGCATTTCCGCAGTAGGCTCCGGAGATTTTTCTTCTATATGCTTAAAAATAGAACGGTTAAAAAGAATAATTAATAAAACACCTGCAGTAATTGCTGAATCGGCAATATTAAAAACCGGTCTGAAAAATATAAACTCTTCACCCCCCCAGAACGGAAACCATTGTGGATAGTGTGTTTGAATAATCGGAAAATAAAACATGTCCACCACTTTACCATGTAACCACCCGGCATAGCCACCGGCATCGGGCATAAATGCAGCTACACCAAACTCGCTGGATGAAAATAAGCGACCATAAAAAATACTGTCAATAATATTGCCTACTGCACCTGCAAAAATTAATGCCATGGCTGTGGTGTAAATATGATGTGCTTTTGTTTTATGCAGATGCCAAACATACCAGGCTAATGCAAACATAACTCCGATACGGAAAAGTGAAAGGAATTTTTTTCCGAACAACTCCATACCAAAGGCCATTCCGTTATTTTCAGTAAAATGAATAATAAACCAATTACCTGCAATATGATATTCCTGGCCGAGATACATATTGGTTTTAATCCAGAATTTTAAACACTGATCTAAAATCAGAATGACGGCAACAAGCGTAATATATTTTTTCAATGGAATGGATTGATATAAAATGAGGATTGCCAAAATAGCTGACAACCCTCGTATTTTTTTATAAATAATTATTAATTGCGATACTGTTGTACCTTGGCTTCAATGCTTTGTGTAGTGTGTGGTACAGCACGAAGTCTTTCTTTTGGTATCAACTTGCCTGTTACGCGGCAAAGGCCATACGTTTTGTTTTCGATACGTACCAATGCGTTTTCCAATTGCTCAATAAACTTACGTTGGCGTGCAGCAAGCTGCCCTGCTTCTTCTTTTGCTAAAGTGTCGCTGCCATCTTCAAGCATCTTAAAAGATGATGCAGTGTCATCAGTGCCATGCTCATTGCTGTTGTTAAGAAATGCCTGTAAGTTATTCAACTCAACTTTTGCATCAGTCAATTTCTGAATAATTAACTCGCGAAACTCATTTAATTCTGCATCACTGTAGCGGGTTTTATCAGGGCTATTTTCCAACTTTGTTGGTCTGTTGTCAAGCATTGCTACCGGTTTTTTAAGAATTGAGGCAACCGGTGCATCAGGAAGAACAGGGTCTTCACGCAATGGTGTTGTACGTGGAGGTGCAGCAGGTTTAACAATTGGAGGATTGCTGCGTCTGCGTGTATATTCTTTCGGTTTTTCTACGTGTTTAATCATAGATGTAGCCGATTTGTTTTTATCTTCTTTTTGTGGCTTAGCAACAGCTACAGCCTTAGCAACTTTTGCCGGTTTTACCTTAGCAACTTTTGCTGGTTTTACTGCCTTTACTTTAGCTTTTACAATAGGTTTTGCCTTTACTGCTTTTTTAGCAACGACTTTACTCTTGATTACTTTTCTTTTTGCAACTGCTTTTTTAGGTGCAGACTTTGCCTTGGCCGGTTTGCCCTTTGCAACAGGCTTTTTAGCTACTGCTTTTTTAGCTGAAGGCTTGCTTTTTACAGCAGTTTTTTTAACTACTTTTTTAACCGCTGCTTTTTTATTTTTTGGTGTAGCCTTTTTTGCTGCAGCTTTTTTTGGTGCTGCTTTCTTCGTCACAGGCTTTTTCTTCGCTTTACTTGCCATTTTTAAATCCTTTCTATTTCAATTATTGTTTTAACTCCTTCTTCAACCTCTATTTCATCGGCTGCAGCAGCAGCTAATGTTTCTACCCATGTAAATGAGGAGGCTAAAATTTCCGCGCAAATATAGTCTAAATTGCTTTCGATAGCAGTGATTATAGATGGCTGATTTTTAAGTTTAACCTGTATTTTATCCGTAACCTCAAATCCCTTGTCTTTACGCAGGTTTTGTATTCTGTTAACTAGTTCACGGGCAATGCCTTCGTCACGCAATTGAGGCGATATACTGATGTCTAATGCTACTATTAAACTGCCATTGCTGTTGACTTGCCAGCCCGGGATATCTTCTGAGCTGATTTCAACATCTTCGACAGAAATAGCAACTACATTTTCGTTGATTCTGAGGTCAAAAGCACCTTTGCTTTCTAAGGTACGTATATCATCCTGAGTCATTTGTGCAATAACAGCAGCAGCATCTTTCATGAGTGCTCCCAGTTTTTTGCCCAGCACTTTATAATTGGCTTTAATTTTCTTTACCAACAATCCCGAGGCATCGGTAACAAACTCCATTTCTTTGACATTTACTTCTGAAAGTATCAGTTTTTCCACCTGTTCTATAACCTTTTGTTGCTGAGGGCTGTCAACAGGAATGAGTATTTTTTGCAAAGGCTGCCGCACCCTTATGTTTACTTTCTTTCGTAATGCCAACACCATACTTGATATACGCTGTGCAAAATCCATACGCTCTTCTAGGGCACTGTCTAAGCAAGATGCATTGGCCGGTGTCAGCAGGGTTAGGTGTATGGATTTAAGCTGATAAAGGGACGGAGAGGTGTTGCGAACACAATCTGTCAGGTTTCTGTAAAGCCAATCTGAGAAGAATGGGGCAACAGGACTCATCAGTTGTGAGGTAACCATTAAACATTCAAAAAGCGTTTCGTATGCCGATTGTTTATCTTTATTCATTTCACTGCGCCAGAATCGCCTGCGCGAAAGACGTACATACCAGTTGCTGAGATGCTCATCAACAAATTCTTCTATCTGACGGGCTGCAAAAGTAGGCTCATAGTCTTCAAGCCCTGCCGTTACCTCTTTCACCAGATGGTGCAGCTTAGAAAGAATCCATCTGTCCAGCTCAGAGCGTTCTGCCAGGGGAACCGTTTTTTTGTCGTCAGGAATAAAACCGTCTATGTTGGCATAAAGGGCAAAAAACGAGTAGGTGTTGTAAAGTGTTCCAAACAATTTTCGTTGCACTTCGGCAATGCCGTCAACGTTAAATTTGAGGTTGTCCCATGGCTGTGCATTGCTTATCATATACCAGCGCGTGGCATCAGGGCCAAATTTATTGATGGTTTCAAACGGATCTACAGCATTGCCTAAGCGTTTGCTCATTTTATTACCGTTTTTGTCGAGCACCAATCCGTTAGAGACAACATTCTTAAAAGCTACAGAATCAAACAACATCACTGCAATGGCATGTAAGGTAAAAAACCAACCACGAGTCTGGTCAACTCCTTCTGCAATAAAATCGGCAGGATAGCTTTTTTCAAACCCCTGTTTAAACGGCATGGCTTCACCCCGGTTGAGTTTGTCATAATCTAACTGCCACTGCGCATAGGGCATGGCTCCACTGTCAAACCAAACGTCAATGAGGTCTGTTTCGCGGTACATTTTCTGCCCACTATCCGACACCAATACAATGTTATCTACGTAAGGCCGGTGTAAATCAAAATCGGCTTTAGAAGCATCTACATGTTCCAAATGTTTGGCATCCATCACCCCTGCGGCAATGGCTTTCTCTATTTCAAGCCTTAGCTCATTAACAGAGCCTATGCACTTTTCTTCTTTTTCATCTTCACTGCGCCATATCGGAAGGGGTATGCCCCAATAGCGCGAGCGCGACAAGTTCCAGTCAACTAAATTTTCGAGCCAGTTGCCAAAACGTCCTGTGCCGGTTGACTCAGGTTTCCAGTTGATGGTTTTGTTGAGCGCTATCATCCGCTCTTTGCATGCTGTTGTACGGATAAACCAACTGTCTAATGGGTAGTACAAAACAGGTTTGTCTGTACGCCAACAATGTGGATAGTTATGCTCGTATTTTTCTACTTTAAAAGCTTTGTTTTCTTGCTTTAGTTTGATAGCTATGCGTTCATCTACCGACAGGTATTTGTCTCTATTTTGTTTCTGCCGTTCTTGTTTTTTTTCCTCTTCCGAAAGGTATTCTTCTTTCACGAATTCACCGGCAAAATCGGTTACCTCACTCACAAAACGCCCGCGTTTGTCCACCAGAGGCATGGCATTTCCTGTCTCATCTTTCACCAAAATAGCTTCTATACCTTGTTGTTTAGCTGTACGAAAATCGTCTGCACCAAAGGTGGGAGCAATGTGAACAATACCTGTTCCATCTTCTGTACTGACAAAATCTCCTGCAACGGCAACAAAAGCTTTTCCATCAGGTTTTACATAGGGCAAAAGTTGTTCGTAGGCAATACCAGCCAGCGCAGAACCTTTACATTCTGTAATAATTTTAAAAGGAATTTGTTTGTCACCGGGTTTAAAATCATCAAGACTAAGTGCTGCATTTTTCTCACTAAAATATTTTGGAAACAAAACTTTGGCAAGAACAACTACAATAGGTTTGTTGGTGTATTGATTAAAAGTCTGCACCCACACATAACTAATTTTTTCGCCCACTGCCAATGCACTGTTCGAGGGTAATGTCCATGGTGTTGTTGTCCATGCAAGAAAATAAAAATTGCTTTTAATATCACCAAGCTGTGATGCTAAGTTTTCTGGCAACGATTCTTTTTTAATTTTAAACTGAGCCACCACCGTTGTATCTTTCACCATCTTATAGGTGCCGGGTTGGTTCAATTCATGGGAGCTGAGGCCTGTTCCTGCTGCCGGTGAATAGGGCTGTATGGTGTAGCCTTTGTACAACAAATCTTTTTTATAAAGCTCTTTCAGCAAGTACCAGCAAGTTTCAATGTAGCCATTTTCAAAAGTGATGTAAGGGTTTTCCAGGTCAACCCAATAGCCCATTTTACGTGTCAGGTCGTCCCACACTTCTTTATACTTCATCACCTCTTTGCGGCAAGCTTTGTTGTAATCTTCAACAGAAATTTTCTTGCCTATATCTTCCTTGGTAATACCTAATGTTTTCTCAACACTCAGTTCAATGGGCAGACCATGCGTATCCCATCCGCCTTTGCGTTTTACCTGAAAGCCCTGAATGGTTTTAAAACGACAAAAAATATCTTTAATGGCACGAGCCATCACATGGTGAATGCCGGGCAGGCCGTTGGCACTGGGTGGCCCTTCGTAGAAGGTAAATGTTTTTGCCCCTTCACGCAAAACGATGCTTTGTTCGAATGTTTTTTCGGCATCCCATTTCAATAGAACTTCATTGGCTATTGCGGCCAAATCCAACTGTTTAAACTCTGGATATGGTTTCTGATTCATCATCACTGTTTTTACAAAGAGTGCAAAGGTAAAAAGTAAATCCAAAAGCCTACCGCCCCACTCATCCGCGTCTGACGGGCAGTATGGTGTAAGTGTATCGAGGATGTAAAATACCTGTGTTTGTTTTTACCTCCTCGTTTCTTACGCGAAGGCTTTGACTTAAGGCGAGGACGAGAGGGTGTATTTTTTTGTAACTAAATGTATAAAAACAACCTTACTTTTTTATAAATTTACTATTGCAGCTAATTTCATTATTGCTGACAAAAACAAAATACATACCTTGCGGCAGTTGCTTAACAGAAATGGAACTGTTATCATTTATTTTTCCCTGCTGAACTATTCTGCCATGTGTGTCAAATACGGTGTAGTCAGCAACATTTTTGTGGTTGAACTTGATGGTTATAGTTTCATTTGCCGGATTTGGAAATATCTTTAAATGCAAATCTCTGCAACAAAGTTCGGGGGTAAGGTTTGTGATAGTATCACATCCGCTGCCTGCAAGTGCTCCTAGCTCATCATCGGGGTTGTTGGGCAAACCCCAATAAGTACGTTTGCCGCCAAGATAAAACCCGAAATTATTAAAGTTGCACCCCACACCTTTCACGTTCGGATTGTTGATGACTCCCAAATACATGTTTTCAGGAAAATAACAGGAATCTGCATAAGGGAAATAAAGATACCCTAGTGTATCGGTATAGGATGCAGTCATGTATATTTTTCCGTCTGGAGCAAGTCTGATATGACCGGGGGACCTCCCCCTGTTTACAACCGTTTGCGTTCCGGTTATCTGTGCTATGGTATCCATATCCTGCGAATAAATATCATATTGCAATAAATAAAAAGGATAATAGACCCCTTTGATAATGTATAACAAACTGTCATTGGGTGAAAATGCAGAGCCTATAAAAGAATTATCCATATTCCATAGTGAATCAGTAATGATATTGGCGTTTGACATTGTTCCTGTGCAACGGTCAAAATCCATAATTTCTGATAAGCCACTATAACAGACAAAGTTGAATTTGCTGCCGTCAGATGAAAATGTAAAATTTCCAAGCCAACTAGCCTTATTATAACCTATACATTGCTTCACGGGAGTATGTATGCTATCTGGCGTTACGAGGTAAATATAAAAGGTGTCGGAAGAAATTAAACCACCTGTTAATGTGTCAATATATAACGGCTTGCATAGCACCCACCAGTCTCGCCCGTTGCCATGCTTCACCGCTGCCATGGCATCGGTCATATAATCGGTAGTTATCAAATGCTGATTTTTAGTGGTTACTTTTCCTAAGCCGTTATTATAGTTTAAATCAACAACTGAATAAAATAATCCATTCACAGAACCTAAACCTACGTTCGAATTTACATTAAAAATATAATATTGATTATTCCCTGCTGGATTGGGAATGATGATTGCACTATTATATATGCCGTGTACATACTGAAGTGAATCGCCATTGTCCATAAGGTGGAATTGGCGATTATATACTTTGCCTTGTTTAGCAGTACCTGCCCTTAATTTAGGGCTTGTATAAAACAAAAAATCACCTGCGCTATCTGCTATGGACGCTACTGTACCTCTGCTCTGGCAATTGCTTATAATAGGAACTGGATTTAATACATTTGAAAAATCAATTCCTGCACTATCACCAAATATCCAAATACTGCTGCGGTTTTGTGCAACAGCATTTGGCATAAGTAAGACAATGCATAAAATTCCAAGAAAAAACCTACTAAGTATGCTCATCGGATAATTATCAATTTAGCTATTTTTTCCTCTGTTTCAGATGTAGCTTTTATTATATACACCCCTTGTGCATAATTTAATAATGAAATGGAAACTATGGCTTCTCCCTGATAATTGAAAGTTTGCTTTTTAAGCACAATTTCCGCCATGGTACTTATTTCTACACTTGTCAATCCTTTACAACCTTACCTTTTTTAATTACTCTGTTTCTATTTCTTACTTCGTAAAGATATAATCCTTTTGCCAGTTGTTCAGTATTTATTAAAGTAGTGTTAGTAAATGATTGATTAAATATTTTTCTTGAGGTAACATCATATAAACTTATATCAAGTGTTTCGTTGGTATTTCTGGTAATTCTTAGGTTATCATTAAAGGGATTTGGATAAAAATACACAATTGAATCTTCGTTTATATTATTTATACCGACAATTCCACAACCCTGCGAAGACAGTAAACTTAGTCTTGGATAAACAATTGCAGTAGATCTCATCCTATTTTTTTGCCCTAGTGTGAATAATGTTTTTAATGAACAATAGCTCATATAATTATATCGACTATTATTCCAAATACCACTAGAAGTACATGGGTTTATTGATCCACAATCGGCAACTTTATGAGGTGGAGTATCACATATATTGTCGCCATCAAGTGTACAATTTGTATCTACGGGGCAATTAAGATTATAACCATCACCTTCAAAAGTATGGTACAGAAAGAAACCATGACCCAGTTCATGCGCAAGGGTTGCATCTAAACTGTCCATTGCCCATGAAGCAATAACAGTTCCATCATATGGTCCACCATTTGGATAATTAGCATATCCAACATATCCATTAAAGTTTTGGCATATTTTATTAACTACCCAAACATTATAGTAATCAGCAACAGGCCATTTACTTAAATCTTTTACTGAATCTTCACTTGGAGCATCACAATTATTAAAGAAAAGGCTAATTCCATGAGCAGCATATCGTGGCAAAACTGTTCCGTTAATACGATTAATCCCAGATGTTTGATTACCATTGGGGTCAACGCTTGCAAGGCAAAATTCAATTTCAACATCAACACCATTACCTATTATATTTCTAAACCGATTGTTTAATCCAACTATGGCTTGTTGAATTTGTGCTGTAGAAATATTAGATCCTGTTCCTACCGGCTCCCCTACATGAATTACATGAACAACAATCGGAATGGTGTAAACAGTAGAGTGAAATTTATTTACTGTTTCACTTTTTATAGCACCATTAACTTGTGATTTAAGAATAGAAAAATTTCTTGCGTAAAGGGAATCTGTTTGCATCAAATGTTGATGAACAGTATCGGTTGCACATTGTCCGCTGGCAACCATTTGAAATAGGACTGTAAAAATTATTAGGACGAGAATAGTTGATGTTGTTTTCATGATATAATTTATATTAATTGTATAGATAAAAAATCACAATATATTTTTAAGCACTACAGTTTATCAACTGTGTTCAAACGTTTGATAACATACATATATTTACAAGTTTGTCTGACTCATATATCTTTTAAACCATAAAAGTATTAAAAATTGATAATCACCCAAATTATTAGCAGCCTTGCTGCAACTTTCATAGGTTGTACAAGCCTGAAATGTGCTAATTGTAGGCCATCAAAGGGGCTAATCTAACCGATTTCTTTCCTGCTGACAGGGGCACTCCTGATATAGAAAAATAAATGCCCACCATATAATTGGTTATATTTGTAGTGTTTCATTTTAAACCATAGAATATCATGAAGTACTTTATTCTTTCATTCTTATTGGGTATGCTTTCTCTTAATGTTCAGGCACAGGTGGCCTCTAAATTAGCTTCAAAACCGGATACTGAAAAGGTGTTGATGACCGTTGAAGCCTCTTGTGGTGAGTGTAAGTTTGATTTACCCGGTAATGACTGCGATTTGGCTGTGCGCATTAATGGCACTGCATATTATGTTGATGGGGTTTCGATTTTTGAATTCGGACATCCGCACGATGCGAACGGTTTTTGTGTTGCCATACGCAAAGCCGAAGTTCAGGGAGAAGTGGTAAACAACCGTTTTAAAGCTACTTATTTTAAACTTTTAGATGCCGGTGAACAGACCGACAGCAATAAAAAGCCGTAACACGTTTATTTTTTAAAAGAGAGGTTGGCGTTGTCAATATATGCTAATATTTCAGCACGCCCGGCCTTGGTTTCTGCAGAGCTAATAAATTGTGGCGGCAAGGTTGCCCAGGTTTTATATAACTGATCGCAAAACTGCTTTACAGATGAATCGTTTTTAGTGCGTGTTTGTTTATCAGCTTTAGTAAAAATCAGGCAGAATGGAATAGCCTTTTCACCGAGCCAATTGATAAAGTCAAGGTCTTTTTGTTGTGGTGAAATACGAATATCTATCAATACAAAAACTGACATCAGATTTTTGCGATAAATCATGTAATTGCGAATCATGCCGTCCCATTTTTCGCGTTCTGTACGAGCAGTTTTTGCAAATCCATATCCAGGCAAGTCAACCAAAAACCATTGCTCATTGATGATAAAATGATTAATGAGTTGTGTTTTTCCCGGAGTAGAAGAAGTTTTTGCCAGACCCTTTTTGTTGCAAAGCATGTTGATGAGTGATGATTTGCCTACGTTACTTCTGCCGATAAATGCATATTCGGGCTTGTTGGGTTCCGGACATTTTTTTACATCCGTATTGCTTTGAACAAATTCTGCTGAACTTATTTCCATAATTTTTACAAATGACAAAAGTAAATTTTAATCTTCAACCGGAATCATGTAGTTTCGTGTCCGGTTTTAAGGAATGAACAGATACCTGATTTCTTTGCTTTTTGCTTTCTGTATTTTGCAATCGTGCCATAACGACAAAAGCGCAGATAATCCGCCTTGTCCTGCAATGGAGATGCATATCAGTGGCGATACTACGGTTGTTGCCGGAGACAGTATTGGATTAATGGCAACTTTGTTTACAGGTGCCACCTACTCCTGGACAGGCCCTAATGGATTTGTGGCTACGGGTTTCAATCCGGTAATATCCGAATCATCCTCTCTCAACGAAGGGTATTATTATGCCGGTGCTGATATTAATGGACTTTGTAAAAGTAATATTGACTCTTTTTATGTTACAGTAGTTTGCGATCGCCCTGAAGATGTTTTTGCCAACTACTACACCGTCATTCAAACCAATGATGACATTCAGCTTTACGCACATTCTGTAACAGACTCAGTACAGTACGTATGGTACGGCCCTTCCGGATTTACATCTAATTTACCTAATCCTGTTATTAATAACGCTATTCCAGGCAATGAAGGTGTTTATACTGTTTATGCTCACAAAGATCACTGCTATAGCAAGCCCGATAGTGTGGTGGTAAGTTTTAATCAATGCAACCCATCATCCAACACATTTGCCAACACATTAGACAGCAACTATTTTCTGTATTCCTATGGCAGTGCCAATCTTTATCCCAATACAAGAAGTATTACAGGAACAGGACTTAACGGAACTTCGCAATTGCGTGCTACGTTTTATGGCAACAATCCATCTACCGGTAACTATATTATTAATCCTGCACACTGCCCCGGCAGTGGCAGTGGAGCACTTACACCCGGTGAAGTTTGTGTGGAATTCAGTAATGCATCAGGAACGTATCAGGCAGTAAGTGGTACGGTAAAATTAAAAGCGCTAAACACATTTGATTTCTGTGATGCACCTTTTAGATTACAGTTTACTACTGCCACACTTTTTAACGGCAGCGGCAAGGTACAGTTTTAAGGTGCCGGATGATAGGTGTTTACATGTCTGGCTTTTTTACTTTCGTAAATATCATCAATAGAAATTAAAATGCCGGTTTCTTCCACATCGCCAAATTCATGATTTAAGGCAGTACCAAAAGTTTTCATTGTAGCAGAGAGATTCATGTAGCTGTTAAACAATGGAGGAATATTTTCTCCAAGCTCACGTACTTTTTTATTTAAAATATGATGCCCTTCTTTGTAAGGAAGATTTTTTAGACCTGCCACAAAATCATTAACATCGTTTTCTGCCGGCAATGGATGATGTGGGTAAACCATTTTATTTTCATCAGGAAAATAATGTTGCATAAAAGCCAGAATCATATCTCTGGCAATGCGGTTAAAGCGCAAATACATGGTAACCTTCCCAAAAAAATATTTCATGTCTGGATTATCAATGGCAATAGCACCAAGTCCATCCCATAAATTGTCAAGGGAAAATAGGCCTTTACGATTTTCTGCAGAAGGTTGATATTGTGGTTGTACAAATGAGCGGCCTAATTCAATGGTATGAGGAAAATATTCTTTGATAAATTTTTCAGTGAAATGAAAAAGCTCTGTTGTAGCTAACTTAAACTGACTGTGTGGGTCAGTGGCTGCATCGGCACATCTGATAAAACGGTAGCCTCCAACAATTTCCTTTTCGGCAGGATTCCAAACTATAAGTTGCTTGTAGCAGTTTTCAATCAGATCAAACTCATCTAAATCAAGTGCTTTTCCGGTGCCACCACCGGCAGCCCTGAAAGTAAGTTCGCGCACCCGGCCAATTTCCCTCAGCACATTAGGCGAGTCATGAACAGTAACCACATATAACTTATTCGGCCCATTGTTGGCATCACGGATAAAGCGACCATTGTTTAGTTCCTGTTCCAGAAGGTGCCTTTCGACCGGGTCAATGATTTGCATACTTCACGAAAATAGAAAAAGTATTTTGATTGCATAGAATGATAGTAAAAATTTGGTTTGATAATAGGTTTAATCTCTTGCATCCTCATTGTTATGCCTAATTTGATAGATTTGCACGCTATTTGAATAATTCTTCTGAAAAATGAAAAACGGACTTTTAATTTACTGTGTATTGCTTACCCTGGCAGTGGCGTATTTGTTTTACAAAGTAAACAACTGTACAAGCAATTGTGCTCCTGCAGGTGTTTCTGCAGCTATGAGCGATGGCAATATTGTTTTTGTAAATGTAGATACATTACTTGAACACTACGACTATTACATTAGCCTTCGTGAGTCGCTTAAAAAGAAACAAGACAGCATTGATGTGATTCTGAAAAACAAAGGCAAAGAGCTGGAGGGCGAAATAGTGAATTATCAGAAACGAGGCGCAAATATGACGGATCAGCAGCGCGGTGCGGAAGAAGAAAGGTTAGGACACAAACAACAACAGTTGGTTGAATACAAAAACCATTTACTCGATCAGTTAACTGAAGAAGAAGCCGTCATGCAAGATAGTTTGCACAAACATTTGGTGGGCTATCTAAAAGACATGAATAAGCAAACAAATTTTAAGTTTGTTTTCGGATATCAGCGCGGTAATGGAATTTTATTAGCCAACGATTCACTCGATATTACACAAAGTGTAATTGAAGGGCTGAATAAAAAATAATCGTATTTTAAAACTTCGCTCCAAAAGTCATCATAAACCTGTTGATGGTTGTTTTTATTGAAGCAGTTGGCTGACTGCCATCAACCAAGGTGTATGGTGTGTAGTTGCCACTTGTTTTTGTATAGGCATAACCTAAATCAAGAAAAAAGTTTCCCCCTTTAATCCCCAAGCCACCGGTGTAGCTCACAGCACTACGATTACCTTCTTTGTATGTTAATCCGCTTTCGTAAGGACTGGATTGCATAACAGTTCCTGCTCTGAAACTAAAAACTTTATAACGGTATTCTGCACCAAACTTTAGTGTATGTCCTGATTCAAAACGGTCTTTAATACTTCTGTTTTCGTCAGAAAAATTATACTCATTGGAGTTAAAATGCGCCATGCTGTAGTTAAGATATTCATAGTCGGCACTGATAAGACCTTTGTCTAAAAAAACCAACCCTAAACTGGTGATTACTTTAAAGGGTGTTGTAAGGTTATAAGAAAATCGCCCGTCAGGTGATTTGTTTTCTAAATATCCTTCAGAAAAATTTGCATAAATTTTTGAAGAATACTGATCGTTCATTTCATAATATGTTGGCGTGTGAATGGCTAGTCCTAAACGCAACATATCTGTAGGTTTAATAATGATACCCAATTTCAGATTCACTCCATTACCCTGTGTTGAAAGCTTTTGTGTGTATTTTGAATTTTTAAAAGTTTTACCACTCAGACTGTCTTTGGTGGTGTTTTGCGTTGCATATTCCTCATATACTTCGGTCGAAGAATATCTGAAATAAGGAATACCAACTGTTGCGCCAAGAAAAACTTTATTGTCGTAGTTGGCTGCAAAAGAAATATCAATTTCACCTTGTGAGCCGGTGCGTGTGATTAGGCCTTTTTGTTTCAGATCACCATTATAAAGAGCTCCCTGATATTGGTCAATGAGGTTGCTGTCGGCAACAGGATTTGTAAGGTAACTGTTGTATGCAAGACCTGCATCAAATTGATACATTTCATCATCGGAGAGATTGTTTCTGCTTATTCCATTGCTTATTTCTGCAAAATAATCATTGATGGAATTGTTTTTGTTGATTCCTTCAAAAGCAAACCTGTCGCTGAATGAGTTGATGCGGTTGTAACCGAATCCTAAAGATGTTCCCATCCATCCGGAAGTTTTTTTCTCGCGCGGAAATGCAAGTACAAATCCAAGGTTACCTATTCCAATATTGGCTCTGTTGTCAGTAGTTAATGTACCTGAATAAGAAGCAGAATTATCTCTGAACTGTAAAACAGGACTAAATGTAAATTCGCTTCTCCGATATACGGCAATACCTGCAGGATTTATTGAAAGACTTGAAAAGTCTGCACCTAAAGCACCAAAAGCACCACCCATACTTAGTGAGCGGGCAGTAGTACCAAAGTTTTGCTGCATACTGTATCGTAATGCATCATTTTCGTTCTGTGCAAAAGCTGTTGCGGTTAAAAAAAAGCATGCCGCAAGCATGCTTTTAAATCTATTATCCATAATGTCTTTAATTGTTGTTTACTGCTAATTATCTTCCGTTACGTGAATTGTTTCTGGAAGGTGTTGACTCTTGTCGTGGTTGTGAAGGTGCAGAGTAGTTTCTCTCCTGACGTGGCTGTGCAGCCGGACGATCATATCTTGGTGTCTGCTCCTGACGTGAAGGCTCAGTACGTTGTTGTCTGGTAGGCGCCTCATGTTTTGGCGTACTTTCTACGTTTCTTCTTGGGCGTGGCTCACTTTCAGTATTCCTGTATTGACGTGGCGCATTCTCAGGGGTGCTTTCGTAATTTCTTCTGGGCGACTCTGCCGGTGTATTGTAGCGTGGATTACTTTCAACGTTTCTCCTTGGAGATTCTGTTGGTGTGTTGTAACGTGGATTGCTTTCGTAGTTACGTGGTGGAACAGTTTCTGTATTGCGTGGACTACTATTGTACTCCGGATTAACTTCATTTCTGCTGTTGTTACGCACCGGAGGTGCAATAGGAGTACTTGAGTTGTCTTTTACATCTCCATTATTTCTTGGTGTAGAAAACTGATCGGCTCTGTTGTTCTTTACAGGTGCTGTTTCAACATT
>Ga0138256_10001542_pt1 | contig 24799 bp, 20 predicted proteins | sample KNB2016incub_MG_FD_105486 | JGI IMG/M metagenome (GOLD analysis project Ga0138256, IMG submission 105486) | Active sludge microbial communities from wastewater in Klosterneuburg, Austria - KNB2014incub_MG | ecosystem: Engineered > WWTP > Activated sludge > Unclassified | place: Austria...
ACCCTGTTGAGCGACCAGTGGTTTATCCGGGTTCAGCCCCGCCCGGAAGGGCGGGGGAGTTTATCGCGAACGTCCGTTTGGCGTGCTTCCGCCAGCCTTCCGGCTGGGGCTGACCCATCAAAACCATGCGAATGAGCCACTCGAGGCGGCTCTCGCAGAGCGCGCAAAGACGCAGAGAACTGCAAAGTCTTTTTGTTTTGCGCGGCGCCTCTGCGTGAACGATTTGTGGCGCTTTGCAGCCAAGGAAAGGGAGTCAAGTATTCAGTTCCCCAACAAATCAGGTGTCCCCTTTTTCTGACGGGGCCAATGGGTAATCTATATGCGTTGCTGTATCCTGTTGGCCCACCACGCGTTGCCTCATGAGCGAACCCGGGCATAAACCACCCAACGACGGACCCGAAGATACGGGCCTGGAGTTCCCGTTATCGCCAGAAGATGCGGAGCAGGCTGATATCACACGCATTGCCCGCGAGCTGGCATTGGGCCAGAAGAAGCAGCCTGGCGACAAGCCTTCGGCCTCGGAGGGGTCGCGACTGAAGTACCCGGGCGTTACGCCACTGAACAAGGCCCAGCAGAGCCCCACTGCAAACTCCAAAGAGCGCCCCGCCTCAGATCCCTACTTCAATCGCCACACGGAGTCGCCGTCTTCAGGCGAAGTGCAGGCCCTGCGCCCGCTCTCCCAGGCCGTGATTCTTCCGGTGAACCCGACCGCCATGCCGTCATCGGGCGATTCGGTGATCATGGAGCCTCAAAGCGAGGATGAAACCCTCAATCAGGCAATCCTAACCAAGCGCCTGCCGCAACCGCCGCGCCCCGAGGTGGCCAAGAAAAACACCACCACCAAGGTATCGCTGGCCGACCTCGAGAGCATCGTGGCCTACATTCCCGAGGCTGGCGGTGGCGATGCCGATGTCGTCAGCGTGCTGCCGCAGAAATCCGTGGTCGACGAACCAGGCCTGTTGCTCAATGAACAGGACTTGCCGCTGATTCGCATCAAAACCCAGGCCGGATTGCTGGCCGCCCACGTGGAAACCATGCAGGTCCGCCTGCGCCCCCTGATCGCGGCGCAAAGCGGCGTGCCCTTTGGCCTCGACTACTATTCGCTGCAGGCGCTGGGAGCCGGTGCATCCATCGTGGAAAGCCCGAGCCTGCTGGAAGCGGCCTACGTCGGTCGCGTACTGGAAGATCCTGCGACGTTGGGCTGGGCCTGCGAAGCGCTGATGAGCAAGTGCGCTCAAAATGCAGGCCGTTGGGCCGCTACGCCCGCCGAGGGTCCATCGCGCAAGCCAGGTTACGGCACCGCCTGCGCCCTGCGCGACGTCAGCCTCGCCTTTGATGCGCTGCGCAAGATACTCGACCCCGATGATCGCCAGGGTGTGCAAAAAGCGCTGCACGCCAACGGGCAGGATCTGTTCCGCAAACTGACCGTGGCACCCGAAGATGACGAGCTGGCCCTCTACGATGTCGCGCCGCCGGCGCTGGGCCTGGCGGCATTGCTGCTCATGAGCGAGGAGCGTTACTACGGCGATGCCAAACGCTGGCTTGATTTCGCCGAGCAGCGCGTTCAGGCGCTCCTTTCCAAGCGCGTCAGTGAAATCGGACATCCGCTCGACAGCGACTTTGGGGCCATGATTGAGCTTATGCGCTTCCTTCTTCCCTTCACCCAGGCCTACAAGCGCTACTACGCAGAAGACCTGATCATGGGTGAGGGCGGCAACCTTTCCAAGTTGCCCTCCTGGATTGCCCACCAGTTCGGGCTTTCTCGGCGCGGCTTGCTGGAATCAGGCGGACTGTCCGTTGAAGAACTCAAGTCAGCGGCACCCCTGCTGGCCAAGCTGGCGGACACTTTCCGTGATGGCGTGGCGCAGTGGCTGCTGCAACAGATCAGCCTCGACTCCGCAACGGCCCGGGCTCGTGGCGATTCCGTACGCTCGGCACCGCTGATGCGCCTCGAGTTGCCGGCGCGATTTGGCCTGGATTCCGTCCTGGCACTGGCCTTTTACGACCCGGAACTGAGCCCCGTCAGTCCAGCTACCATGCTCAGCCCCGGTGCGCGCCTGTCTGACACCCGCGCCGTAGTACGTTCCAACTGGGACGAAGCCAGCCCCATTGTCTCGCTACGCGGCCGGCACGGGACATTGCCCAACGTTGACCTTGCGCTCTCGGGTATGCGCGTGGCCTTGGCCATTTCAAGTCGCGCATTTGCAACCGCCGGCGGCGAGGATGTCCTGGGTCGCGTGCGCGACTATATCGACATGGGCGGCGCAGCCTACATGAACGGCGATTTCAAGGGCAGCGAAGGCAGCCTGGCGCAGCGGCACCTGCTCTATCTGCGGCCTGAAAACACCGCCCTGTTGTTTGATCGTTTCGATATGGGTGACGGCCGAGCGCTCCAAAAATTCAGGCTCAGCGTTGTAGGTGCTGATAAGGGCGAGGCCGCTGACCGCGGGACCCTGATGGTCCCCGCCGCTGATGGCTCGGGACGCACGGCACGCATGACCTTTTTCTCTAACGGTTTTTCAAACGGCGTTGAACTGGCTGACAGCGAGAACCCGACCCCGGGCCTTTCTTTCGAATTCGCTCGTGGGCGAGGAGACCTCGCCACCGTCATCAATCTTGGGCCCCAGGCCGCGATGCCTGCGGTGCGCCGTCTCAATGCCAAGGAAAAGGGCCGCGTCTATCGAGTGGGATTGGGCGAGGGCTCGGTGCTTTTCAACGGCTGGCCCAACGGCATGCCGCAGCAATGCGGATGGCTGTGGACTGACGCGCTGATGGCATTTGTTGATCGCACAGACGATTACCCCGGCCGCTATGTCGCCATCAAGGCCACCAGCGTGCTGGCCTATGATATGGGCGAGGGCATTTATCTCGGCTTTGGCGCAAGCCATCCCGACGACCCGGACAAGCCCGTCGAGTTTTCCGTGTGCGCGGCAGGGCCGCAGGCCGTAGTCGAGTTGCCAACGCGCGCGCACCTCCGCCTTTCATTCCCCGGCCTGAAATCGGTCATGGTCGACGGCACCAGAGTGGAAACCGAAGGCGACGCAAACATCCATGTGATCTCGCGCGCGCTCGAACCGGGCCGGCATCTGATCGAGGTAGACCACGAAAGCCCCGGCCCCCAGAGCACCGTAGCCATGCCCGCGCAACGGCAATTGGTGGGCCAGACCATCAATTTGCAGGCGACCGTGGGCGACCCCATCGGCGTGGACAACGCACGCTTGATTATTGATGGCGAGTATTTTGGCGCCACGCTTACCGCGCCGCCATGGGTCTGGCCGCTGAAGACCACGGCCCTGTCTGACGGCATCCATGAAGCGCAAATCGAGGCAGCCGATGTACTGGGGCATCAACGGCGCAGCACGGTGCGCAGCTTCATCGTCGATAACCTCCCGCCCGGCGTGAAACTCCTGGCGCCCAAAGACGCCAAGCGGGCCCGCGGCGTGATTGCATTTGAGGCAGAAGCCCAGGACTCCAACGGCGTAGCCCGTGTCCAGTTCTGCCTGAACGGACGCGCCATAGGCGATGCGCTGACCGCCGAGCCCTACGCCCGCGATATCGATACCACCCCACTTCCAGACGGCGAATACCTGGTCACGGCGGTGGCCACTGATGCCGCTGGAAATGTCGGCATCAGCGAAGCCCGAAAACTGATTCTGACCAACCACGCGCCGCCGCCAAAAATCGTGGCCATCAAGATCAATCCACCCATGGTGGCGATTAAACCTGTTGAAGAGCGGCAGGTGGAAACCATCGGCATTGATGATGAAGATGGCCGCCACCCCATCAGGGTAGCCTGGCGGCACATTTCAGGTGGCAAGGGGGTCGTTGACCGCAACAACAAGCTCATGGCGCCCAGCACAGAGGGCCCCTGCGTTCTCGAGGCCTACCTGCCCAATACCGAGATCAAGGCGAGGCTTCACGTAATGGTCAACCGCGGCCTGTAGCTGCCTGCCTGGATTTGGAGCTTTCAGGGCACAATGGGCGACTTGTCGGCATCCAACAGCCGGTCATGGATCAGGCGCTGTCTCAAGGCAAAGCGTGAGTTCACCGCCAATTTTCGATAAATGCGCCGCACGTAGGTTCGAACTGTGTCAAGCGATAGCTCGGCCTGCGATGCCACCGCCTTGTAACTGATCTGACGGGCAAGCAGCAGTGCGATCTGCCGTTCTCGCTGTGACAGCGCGGTGCGTCGCTTTGCCTCGGATACCTCGACCCTCGCCAGAGTTTCACCCGTTGATCGGTCAGGGCTATGAATCAGCTTCGCGGTCAGGTGCAGCCCCATCGACGGGACCGGTCGCGCCTGCGATTGGTCGTCCAGCCGCTGAAATCCGCGGTTCCAGCAAGCTGCCAGCATGGGCTGCACCAGCAAGGCACCTTCGGCCTCCAGGCCCTCGCGGGAAATCTGTCGGCGGAAGAGCAGCTGATTCAGGGCCCCGTTGCACCAGAGCGGCTTGGCGCTGAGTGAGTACAACATGCCTGCCGGCGCACCCAGCGCCTCCATGGCGCGACAGGCAGCCAGGCTTGCGGTGTTGGCGGCCCTCACCATCCATTGACGGGCCGCTTCCTGCATGTTGCCGATGGCCGCCCGCAACACAGAGCCGTCGTGCGCTGAGTCCAGCGTAGCGTCCAAAAGCGCGGCGGCGGTTTCCACAACGCCCTCAAGCTCGGATCGGGCAGGCTGGATGTGGTTTGATGCCGTCTGAAGCAGCCATGCCGCGCTTTGGTCCCCGATGGGCAGTTCCTCAAGGGCGAGCCGGTAGAGGACTGCCTCGAGGCTGCGCTCGAAGTTTGCGCCAAACCTGCGATCGCGCGAGCGCGCAGGCAAAGCGCCCTGCACGAACTGGCAGATCGTTCTGGCCAGCTGGGGCATATCGGTCGCGGCTTGGATCGATTGGACAAAACGCGCCAACACGTCCAGCTTCTGAGTCTGAAGGTCACTTCGATCCATTGCTGCCCCGCCCGGGTGCAAAGAACTCAACCTCGGCGCCATTTCTTGACGCCAATTACGTCGCAACTGTATTTTATCAATGTCGATACGATCAACGAAAAACTATTGCCATTTTCTTCTACGAGAATGGCAATTAGTACCATACGGAACGAGGCGCGCCTCAAAGGCGCGCCTCGTCGTGAATTTGCTGGCAGCTATTTCCAGAACGCCAGTTCCAGCTCCTCTTCCTCCGAGGCCGCTTTTTCTTCGTCGGGCTGCGCCTCGGGAACCTCGGGGGTGCTGGCCGTCTTGCGTTTGGCCTCGCGGCTGCGCTCAAGTTCCAGCAGTTTGGCACGTGATTCGTAGTCCTGCTGGCGCGGCAGAACTTTCAGGCTCTTCATGCGCTCTTCCTGCTCCATGCGGGCCTTGTCCAGCGCACTGCGCACTTTGGCCAGTGTCTCCATGCTTTCGCCGTGCTTGTCGCAGCCGACTCCACGCCGATGCTGGGTTGACTCGAGCATGTCCTGATTGCGCTTGAGGCGGTCAATCTCGCGCACTAGGCTCTGGTACTCAGCTTCAAACTCGGCCTGCTCGGTCTGAAGAACCTCAAGTTCCGTCGCGACTTGCGCTTTTTCGGCGGCGAGAACTTCACGCTCACTCTGCATGTCCGTGAGGCGGTTGACGTAGATCTCTCGCGTCTGGCTGATGCGAACCACCAGCGTCTCGGCGTCATTAGGGGTGTAGCGGCTGCCGCGATGGGCGATTGTGGCCTTGTTGTCATAGGCCGCGCCCACGGCGGCACGCTGTTTGTTCAGGGTGGCGATGTCTTCGTCGCACAGCGCCACGATATCAGTGCAGCGCTGCGCCTCTTTCTCAAGCGCCTTGAGCTGCTGCTCTACTTCAAGCTGCTGTGATCGAAGCGCGGCCACCTGCTTGGGGTACTGTTCGCGCAGCTTGGCAAGCTGCTCTTTCATGTCGGCCTGCTGCTTGATCAGCTGGTCAACTTCGCTCTGCGCCATCTTCTGAAGCGACTTGATGGCGTCTTTGGTGCGGTGCTTGCCCAACACGGCACAGGCAATGCCAAAGGTTCCAAGGCCCACCAGGCCGACAATGAAGACCGTCTTGATGAAACGTTTCATGACCCCATCTCCGAATTCAGTTCAAGCGCATGCCGCGCCAAGAGTGATCCCCCGACGCAACTTATTGGGCAGGCGCTTACGCTGATTTCAGCAGCGTGGAAAAATTCGAGAGCGAGTTTGAGGAGGAGTTAATCCCCGGGACTGGCACAAGACCTACCTGTTCGCCGGGACGTTGGACCGGTTCTTCTCGGCCTGATGCCGGGCATGCTCGCCGTCGGAGTCCGACTGGCTTACATCGCCAGTTTGGCCGCAGACATAACAATTAGGCCTCTTCCTGCGAAGCTCCTTCAGCGCGGTCAGCGAAACGCCTGGGCTTTCAGTGATGACAACCGAGGTCAGACCTTCGCACAGGCTGAGTTCAGCAACAGCAGCGTCGGTCAGCTTCGTGGTGCCGTATACCCGAAAGCTCTCAATCAGAATCGCTCTTCGAAGTGCGCCGGCAGCAGCGTCTTCAAGGTTGGGGCAAGCGCTGAATGTGACACTTCGAAGTTGTGGAGTTCGCTCGAGGTGTTTCAGCCCCCAACCCCGCAGTTCCGGGCAATTCTCAAAACTGACAGCGACTACCTCGGCCATTTCGGGCAAGCCAGCCAGATCGCTGTCGGAGATACCTTCGAAGTACACGTAACCGACGTTTGTAGGTAGCTCCGCGACCTCTTTTCGATTTTTTGCCGCGGCTCCATCCCCGCCCCGGGGCATGAACAGGGTCGCGATGATCAGCAACAGAAACAGCGTAGACGCTGCGATCAGGCAACCCAAACCGCGCGGACTTGATGATGCCGGATAGGTCCTTTGCCCAAAGGGCTCGTGAAGCCGTGGGCCAGGAAGCTTGACTAGCTTTGGCGCACCCGAGTTCTGGTTCATGGCGTTGCCGGCGGCGAGTAGATTCGGCGCTTGAGCAACTTGGAATAGCGCAGGGCACCTGTCGCGTCCTGCTGCTCGGCGGGCAATAGCTGCTCGCGCATGAAGGCATTCATCTTGGCGTCCAGCGCCTCAATGGCATGGACAACCTGAGCTTCGGGCAGCATCGGCGGCTTGGGGCTTCCGAACTCTGCGTTTTCGTGGTGGCTTAGAATGATGTGCTTCAACAAAACGCCCTTGTGGTGGGGAATCTGCTCGCCCAACTCCTGTAACTTGCGGTCCAGCATGTTGATGCCAATCGTGATGTGCCCCAGCAGTTCACCTTCCACGGAATAGCCGGGTACATTCTCGCCGATCAACTCAACCACTTTGCCGCTGTCATGCAGGAACAGGCCCAGCAGTACCAGCGAGCGGTCAACCCACGAATAATGATCGCACAGGCTCACGCCCAGCTGCATTACGCTGTGAACGTGCTCAAGCAGGCCAAACTTGTAGGGGTGGTGCATCATGCGCGCGGCTGGGCCAATCTCAAAGCGCGCCATGAATGCTTCGTCATTGAGATAAGACTCGGCGACGAGGCGATACTGCTCGTCAGGCAAGCCGCGCAAAATGGCCAGAATTTCTTCACGCAACTGCACGGGATCAAAGGCGGGAGGGGCTTCGAAGTGCTCTAGGTTGACGTCTTGGGCCGGCGCGAGCGCGAGCTTGTTGATCACGATCTGCGGCGTCTCTTTGTACATCTCAACGCTGCCGGCAATCAGCACGAATGCGCCGGCGCTGGCCAGGCGGGTGTCTTCCTCGACGGCGTCCCAGCGCTTGGCCGAAATGGTCCCGGAGTTGTCTCTCAGGGTCAGCGCCAGGTAAGGCTTTCCGTTTCGCGCGGTCAGTGAGCGCGAATCCGACACCAGATAAATGCCGTGAACGGGCCCCGGCTCAAGGTCAATAATGTAAACGTGCTTGCCGTTTTCCTGCGTTGCGGGTTGTTCCAGATCGCGCATTCCCATATCACGAGTATAATCCGCGCCCCAAAAAGCTGTAGGGGCGACCCCAAGGTCGCCCCTTTGCGAATCCTGCCACTACAGCTTACTTCTTCTTGTCGAGGCCTTTGTAGTCGAAGCTGCGTGAGGGGGTGCCCGGGGCCGTGTTCTTGCGCTGCTCGTAATCTTTGAGCGCAGTGTCGATGAACTTCTTGTTGGCAGGGACGTCCAGCATTTCGCGGCTGGCTTCGTTGAGAGCCTCGCGGCTCATGTTCTTCATGTCGTCAAAGTTGGCGTCACGCAAAATGCGCGGGCGCAGGAAGATGTAGAGGTTGGTCTCGCGCTGCACCTTGCGCTGGCTCTTGAACAGTTCGCCAATCAACGGGATGTCTCCAAGCAGCGGAATCTTGCTCACGGTCTTGCTTGACTCGGCGCTCTTGAGGCCGCCAATCACGATGGTGTTGCCATTGGGAACCGTCACCAGCGTGGTAATGCTGCGGTGCGAGCGCGGCGGTGATACGCCGCTGTTGGGCGCTTCGCCCACGAAGGCAGAAATGTCGAGGTTGATTTCGACGGTGACGTAGTCGTCCTGGCTGATCTGGGGCGTCACGGTAAGCGTGATGCCGGCCTCTACGAAGTCGCCGGCGGTTGTTGTCGTGCCGCTTCCAGTGCCCAGGTTGTTCAGCTGCACCAGCTGGATTTCCGTTTCGATGATGATCTCGGCCTGGCTGTTGTCGTTGACCGTGACACTCGGCTGGCTGAGGATGTTGGTGTCGGATTGCGTCTTCAGGAATCGAACCAGCAGCGGAATGTCAAAGCCGCTGCCCTTGGTCAGGGTAAACAGGCCGCCCGTTCCGAAAATCGGGTTGCGGCCGGCAGGAACGCCGCCGCCGGTTCCGATGGGTACGCCTGAGCTGTCCACGATTTCGCTGAAACCAAACTGGGTTCCAAAGCTTGCGCGAGGTTCTTTGCTGGCCTTGGCAAAGCCGTCAACGCTGGCGATTTCAACGCCGAACTGGAAGTCGTCGTCATTGCGTACTTCGAGGATTGCGGCCTCAATCTGCACCTGCGGGCGACGCACGTCGAGTTTTTCGATGATCTTGCGGATCTCCACGAAGTCGCTGGCGGTGGCGATCACGAGCAGGCTGTTGGTGTTCACATCACTGACAATCGTGGGCGCGTTGGGATTGTTCTGCGTCGTTGCACCCGGAATTGGCTGCACACCACCCGGCGGGGTGGCCAGCGGAACGCCCACGCCCAGAAGCTCCGTCAATGTCGCGGCCAGATCTTCAGCCTTCACGTTCTTGCAGGGGTAGTAATGAATGCGACCCGTGGTGGCAGCGCCCGGGATTTCGACGTCCAGTTTGGCAATCAGCTCACGCACCAGTTCAATGCCCGAGTCAAAACCCGTGACCATGATGGCGTTGACATAGGGTGCAACTTCAACCTTGACCAGAGTTTCGTCGTCGGGTGAGCCGGGGCGCTGCTGGCGGCCTGCTTGAAGCGCCGTGCGCTGGGTCAGCAGGTTGTTGATGCTCTGCACCAGTTCTTCGGCATCAATGTGATCAACGTTGATCACCTCAAGGCGCGGCGAGCGCGGGGGCTGGTCCATCAGCGCAATGATCTGCGCCAGGCGGCGGATGTTGTAGCTGTAGTCGGCCAGCACCAGCGCATTGACGCCCTGAATCGGGTTCACACTGCCGCCGCGGCGGTTCATCAGGTTCTGAAGCGCAGCGCGGACTGCGTTGGCATCGGCATACTTGAGGTTGACCACCATGGTGACGAAATCGGCCGTGGTGTCGGTCCATTTGGCGATGTCGTCCATGAACACGACTTTGTCGGTCTGGGTGATGGCTTCAGCGGCCTGAATGATCTCGTAGAAACGCACGGATTCTTTGGTGTCCTGGCCAAAGGGGCTCAGGATCAGGCTGAACTGCTTGAGGAATGTCTGAAGCACCGAGAAAAAGGCAGTGCTCGGAATCTCAAAGCCCTCGTTGGGGCCTACAATGGTTACCGTGCCCTTCACCTGCGCCGGCTGGTACAGGAATTTCAGCTTCTGGTACTCCGCCGTCCAGCGGATCATTTCCTCGATGGGAATATCGCGGGTTTCACCTTTGAGGACCAGGCTGGTCGGGGCGGGGGTTGGTTGCTGCGAGGCCAGCGCCGATGCAAACAGGGTCAGCAACAGGAGCAGTGAGATTTTCCGCATCGGGACTCTCCGGACAGGTCAACTGGTGTGCAGGGTGATAGAACGCGGCAGGCCGCTTGTCGTTGGGAAAATCCAGTCTTAGGCAATCAACTGAGTGGCGCTATCTGCAAAAAATGAGCACAAGGCTGGCCCGGCTTCGGCCGGAACACTCGAAGAGCCTTCGAAGCATTGACTTTCAGGCCGAAGGATGGACTCTGGGCTGCCATGATTGATACGGCCTTTATCACCACCGCTTATGAGCTTCAGGGTTACCGCATTGTCGCCCACCGGGGCGTTGTTCGTGGCATTGTGGTTCGCTCGCGCAGCGCTGTGGGGAACTTCGCCGCCGGCATTCAGACCTTCTTTGGCGGCAACATCACGATCTACACCGAGCTATGTGAGCAGGCTCGGCAAGAGGCCTTTGATCTCATGCGCCAGCATGGAGCACAGGCCGGTGCCAACGCCATCATTGGAATGCACTACGACGCCAACGAGATCGGCCCGGGCGTGACTGAAGTACTGGCCTATGGCACCGCCGTCGTTGTCGACCTTGACCCTCATTACGCCGCCAGGTTCTCCCAAGCCCCGGCAATCCAGCAGCCGGAATCCAAATAGCCCCGGTGACGCATGGCCCAGATTGCGTACCTCGGCGGCAGCTTTAGCCCGCCGCACATTGGCCATCTCGTGATTGCTGAACGTGTGCGTGAAGCGCGCGGCTTAGAGCGTGTCGATTTGCTGGTGGCCGGCGAGCCGCCCCACGCCGCGGGCAAGATTGCACTCAGTGCCGCGCATCGCGTTGCCATGGCCAGACTCGCCGTGGCAGCCAACACGGGGCTTGGCCTGGACGACCGCGAAACCAAACGCCCCGGCAAGAGCTTCACGATCGAGACGGCACGGGAGTTGATCGCGCAGGGCACCAAACGCCCTGCCTTCATCATTGGCGGCGACATGCTCGTCGATTTGCCGAGCTGGCGCGAAGTGCACCAGCTCCTGGACCTGGCTGATATCGTGCCGGTGCTTCGCCCGGGTTTTGGCTGGGAGGTCTTCGAGCCGTTGCGCGCGGCCTTGGGAGACGCAGCCGCCAAGCGCCTCAAGGATGCATGCGTGAAGATCCCGTTGCTCCAGATTTCATCCAGCGAAATCCGCGAGCGACTGGCTGCGGGCAAGAGCGTGCGCTATCTCCTTCCCGACTCGGTCCTGGACTACATCAAAGCCCACAAGCTCTATCTCTAGCAGTACGCTGGCTCTACATGCGCTTTTTTGCTTCGGCGGCGACCTTGGGGTTCTCGCTTTTGGCGGCCTTGGCGAACCACTCCCGGGCCTGTTTGGCATCCTGCACCCGCCCTGAGCCTTTGGCAAAGCAATCGCCAAATGCGAGCTGACTTGGCCCGTGGCCCATTCCGGCTGCGCGTTGAAACCAATCTGCGGCTTCCTTCTGGCTTAACTCAGAGGCGGGGGAATCTTCCGCAATGAGCACGCCCAGGTGGTACATGGCGTCAAGATGGTCCTGCTCGGCGGCTTTGCGCAACCAGCGCGCGGCTTCGACGGTGTCTACCGGCGTGCCGATGCCTTCATCGTGGGCGAGCCCCACTCGGTATTGGGCTTCCACATTGCCTTGATTTGCTGCTGCGGTGAACCACTTCAGAGCCAGCCGCGCGCTGGGGGCGATACCGCTGCCAAACAGGTACATCTGGCCCAGCATGAGTTGAGATTCGACAACGCCCTGAATCGCCGCCTTTTCAAACCAGCCTGCGGCAGCCATCGCATCGCGCCGCTGGTTTATCCCGAGGTAACACCAAAGCCCCAGCTCATGCTGGGCCGGAGCACATCCCCCGGTGGCCGCGCGTGTCAAAAGCGCAAGCGCGCTGTCACCCCGGTTCGCATTCTGAGCCGCCATGGCCTGATCGTAGAGCTCCAATGGCATGGGTTCGCGCGCCGGAGGATCAGCGGGCGGAGCTGCGCTGCAAGCCGCCAGCAGCAGTGCCACAGAAAGCAGGAGCAGGCGCATGGGAGTATCGAGGAGGCAAGCCGCAGGGAACGCCAAGCTAGCAAATGAGAACGAGGCGCGCATGTATTGCGCGCCTCGTTGACGGACACTCAATAAGCTATTCGTCCTCTTCCTCGCTGTCCTCTTCTTCGTCCCTGGGACTCTTGCGGGGTTTTTCGCCGCCGCGCTTCTTCATTTCTTCCTTAAGATTGTCCAGGGCTTCCTCGCGCCGGTCGTTGAGACTTTCGATAGCGTCTTCGATTTCCCCGATGGCGTCTGAGAGCTTGCGACGTTCGTCTTTGTCTTTGGTCTTCTTGGAACGCGCACGCAGGTCCTCGAGTTTCGCCTCCATCTTCGCCCGGGCAGCGTCGAACTCCTTCTCCAGCATCTTGCGCATTTCTTCGAAGTTCGGTGCGGGCCTGTCAGCGCGAGGACGGTCTGGGCCCTGGCCGCGGCCGGGGCCTTCGCCGGGCATGGGAGGCATACCAGGCCGACCCTCAGGGCCACGCTGCGGGCGCTCAATGGGCACCCAACGCATGCCTTCTTTGCCTTCTTTGAGAAGCAGGGTATCGCCGTTCACCGTGTTGAGCAAAATCGTGCCGACGCGGGTGTCCACGATGGCCCAGGTGCCCGGGCCACCCATGTCAAACCCATGCCCCATCTCAACGATCGGCGGCATTCCAGGGAAGCCGGGCATACCCGGCATACCGGGGCCTTCTTCGCGACGCGGGTCAACGCGGCGGCCGGGCGAACGCGGGGCTGGGCCGCGCTCTTCGCCATGGACCTGGAAGGCCTCACCATCTTCTGAGGTCTCGACGACAATTTTCAATTCGTTGCTCTTTTCCTGAGCGTCACTTACCGTGGACCGACAGGCACCGGCCACGCCGAGTACCAACACAGCCGCAATCGCGGCGAGAAGCTTGAACATGAATGGCCTCCAGAAGAGATGGTTATCCACAATGATTACGCTTGAGCCGGCCCATTAGTAACGCGGAAAGCGTGATGTTCGACGGAATGTTCCGCATATAAGGTTAGCAGACACCGCGAGTCTTCTTATGGCCAGTTCCAGCGTCGCATGGCGCTACCACGAGCAAACCAAGTACGCACCCGAGACTCTGGGCCAGAATTCAGAGATTGACTGGGAACACCCGCCCGCGCAGTTCAAAACCTATGCAGGCGCGCCGGCCGTCAACCTGCTGCCCTATCATCCGCTGGACAGTCATCGAACCGGCAAGAACGCGCTGGACAAGCTGGCCGACCGCGACTCCCCGCTTGCTCTGCCCAACCTCTCGCGCCTGCTCTATTTCACCAACGGCATCACGGCCATTGCACGCGGAGAAGATGGCGAGCATTTCTTTCGTGCCGCGCCAAGTGCCGGGGCGCTTTATCCCACGGAGCTTTACCTGGCTGTTCGCAACCACCCTGACCTGGCCGAGGGCGTCTACAATTACAGCGTTCGCAATCATTCGCTGGTTGAGGTTTACCCCAAGGGCCTTGGCCCCACAGGCGAGGAGCTGTTTACGAAGCTGGCCGCCGCCTGCCTCAATCACCGTGCGGTGCGCGAGGCCAGCGTGGTTGTGATTGCGACCGCGATTTACTGGCGCAGCGCCTGGCGCTATGGACCGCGTGCATTTCGGCGCTGCATGCTCGATACGGGCCATGTGCTGGGAAACCTCGATCTGGCCGCGCCGCGCTATGGCCTGTGTACCTTTGCCGTTGGTGGCTGCGTCGATGAAGAAGTCGCGAGCCTGCTGGATATTCCCCACGGCCCAGAGGGCGTGGTTGGCGTGTTTCCGCTGCATACCCACGAGAGCTTTGAAAAGGTGCGCCGAGGTGTGGCGGCGCTGGCTTCAAGCCCCCTGCGCCTCGAGGAGACCCTGAGCCCTGACCCACTGACACAGCTGCACGAGGCAACCTGTATCCAGCGCGACGACCTGCCGGCCATTCGGGCGGCCGCTGGTGTTGACTCCGGCGCGGATTTCCAAGTGGGTCAGAAGTACGAGTTCGCAGGCGGCGTGAAACTGACGACCACGGGCGTTGACCTCTCGGCGGATTTGGAATACACGATCCTGCGCCGCCGCAGCACCCGCCAGCTTTCAGGCGAAGGCCTGACCCTGCGGGAGCTTTCGGACATGCTGGCCTTTGCCTATCGGCCTGACCTGATCACGCCAGAAGACTCCCTGCCCCGTTATTTCGATTCGGGCATGCTTGAAACGTTTGTTGTAGTGCATGATGTAAGCGGCCTCGATCCGGGCGTGTATTACTTCGCGCCGCGCCAGATGGAGTTGAGGCCGATCAAGAAAGGCATCTTCCGCGACGAGACGCATCACATCGCGCTGGGCCAGGAACTCGCGCGGGACGCGGGTTGCGTGATGTTCCATACGGCTGACCTGGTGGGCGCGCTTGAGCGCTACGGCAATCGGGCCTATCGCTATTTGCACCTGGATGCCGGCCACATAGGCCAGCGAGTGAACCTGGGCGCGATAAAACTGGGGCTGGGTGTTTCGGGCATCGGCGGCTTTTTCGACAACGCCGTAAACGCGCTGCTTGGTGTGCCCGAGCGCGAGTTGTGCGTGTACATAACCTGCCTGGGACGCCCGGGATAGCAGTTCGTGACGGCGCGGCTTGGCCGCGTCGTCACCGGAGAAGCCTCAATGATCGCTCAATCCAAGTTTAAAAAACCCAGCGCCAAGCTTGCGGCCGTTGCATCAAAGCGCCTTGATGAGAAGCGCTATGAGGGCAAGCTGGCTTGCGGCATGAAGTTTGTCTTTGCGCCGCGCAAGGGCTTTGACAAGAAGCTGGCTTTTGTAGTCAGCGACTATGGTTCACTGGATCGCGAGTGGAAAAACGACGGCAAGCACATCGTCGTGCCTGATGGCATCGCGCACTTCCTTGAACACCAGCTGTTCAAGAAACAGCGCGGCGACATGACCGACGAGTTCTCCAGTCGCGGCGCCTACACCAATGCCCACACCAGCCACACCATGACGGCGTTTTACTTCGAGTGCGTAAAGAACTTCGAAGAGAACCTGACCACGCTGCTTGAACTGGGCCTTACGCCCTATTTTGACCCGCAGCTCGTGAACACCGAGCGCGCCATCATCATTCAGGAAATCAACCAGTACCGCGACAATCCCAACTGGGTTGGCTACCAGCAGTTGCTCGAAACGCTCTATGTGAATTACCCGCTGCGGGTTGATATCGCCGGCACCGCTGAAACCGTGGGCAAGATTACGCCTGAGCTGTTGCACCTCTGCCACAGCACGTTCTATCACCCCAGCAACCTCACGCTCGTCATCACGGGCGACTTCGCCCCCGCCGCGATTCACAAGCTCGCCGACAAGATCGCCAATCGCTTCGCACCCACAACGCCGGCGCCTCGCCTCACGCGCATCAGGCCTGACGAGCCCGCCAGAACAACGCGCCCGCGCACCGAAAAGCGCATGACACTGGCGCGTCCACGCTTTCTGCTTGGTTTCAAAGACCTGGCGGGCAATGACGGCCGGGACCTGCTGAAAACCGAGCTGGCTACGGCACTGGCGCTGGATGCGCTGTTCTCGCGCGAGAGTGAAACCTACGACCGCATGTACAAGTCAGGACTCATCGGCGGCGATTTTGGCGCGGCTTTCCAGGCCGAGGCCGGTTTTGGCTACGCCATTCTGGGCGGCGAAACCAAAGACCCCGCAAAGCTGGAGGCCGAACTCAAGGCCACACTGGCCGGTGCAACCAAAGATGGCATCGACGCCGCCGTGATTGAACGCAAGAAACGCAAGTTCCTGGGGCGCTACCTGCGCAACTTCAACGACCCCGAAAGCACGGCCTACAGCTACCTGAGCGCCATGGGCCAGCACAGCGACCTGTTTGATTTCCCCGAGGTGCTCGAAGCATTGACGCCACAGGATGTCCACATCCGCGTGCGCGATTTCTTCGATCCCACCAACAGCGCCATCAGCGTTCTGCTGCCCATGGGCAAGTAAACCCATCAGGGGCCGCTACTTCGTCTTTGGTGCCGGCTTATCACGCTTCCCACGCGTTTTGGAAGCGCGCTTCTTGCCGGCTTTGCCGGCGGCTTTTAGAGCACCCTGGCTCCACTTCGCCAGGGCTGCCTTGTCTTCGAGTACTTCGCCGGGCACCGTCCAGTAGGCCATAACGTGACCGGGCCAGGGCTCAAAGGGCTTCATGTTCGCCTGCCTGAACGCCGGTTCGTTCTCACCGTCGACCTTGAGATAGAGCGTGTCGTTGTCGAGAAGCGCGAAGAACTTGTCGCCGAAACAGACGCCTACTCCGCCAAACATGCGCCGCGTACGAATGGACCCAAGTTCGCTGAACTGTTCGCTCACAAAGCTCAGGAATTCATCCGATACCGGCATGCCAAATTCCCCTTCAATGTGGAGTGCAATCCTAGCAGCGAGGGCGACGCACGCTAAGCTCAGTTGAGGAGCGCACATGTCTGAAATGAAATTCACCAACCGGCTGGCCAAAGAGTCCAGCCCCTACCTTCTTCAGCACGCGCACAACCCCGTGGACTGGTACCCCTGGTCGCCCGAGGCCTTCGCGCTGGCCAAAGCGCAAGACAAGCTGGTCTTTCTGAGCATCGGTTACGCGACATGCCATTGGTGCCACGTGATGGAGCGCGAAAGCTTCGAGAACGAAGCTACGGCGAAGATCCTCAACGAGCATTTCATCTGTGTCAAAGTTGACCGCGAAGAACGCCCCGACATCGACAACGTTTACATGAGCGTGGTGCAGGCATTCACAGGCGGCCACGGCGGCTGGCCCATGAGCGTGTTCATCACGCCCGAGCAAAAACCCGTGTTTGCCGGGACCTACCTGCCGCCGGAAAACCGGTACGGCCGCGCGGGCTTTCCCACCCTGGCGCTGGAACTCAGCCGGCTCTGGCGCGAAGGCCGGGACCATCTGCTCGAGCAGGCAAAAAACGTCACGGATTGGCTCAACAAGCAGGGCGCGCCAGAAAACCCAGGTCAGCTCGACTCCGGCGTGTTCACGCGCTTTGGCGAAAGTATGCGCAGCATGTTCGATGAAGAACTGGGCGGATTTGGACGCTCGCCCAAGTTCCCGCGCCCGCACGCCATGTCGCTGCTCCTGCGGCGCGGCGGTGTTGAAGGCCTTCGCATGGTCGAAAAGACCTGCCAGTGCATGTGGGCTGGCGGCATCCACGACCAGCTTGGCGGCGGCTTTCACCGTTACTCCACGGATCGCGAGTGGCTCTTGCCGCACTTCGAGAAGATGCTCTACGACCAGGCCCTGCTGCTTGACCTGCATCGCGAGCTCTTCCAGATCACGCAAAAACCGCTCTATGCGCAGGTTTGCCGTGACATCATGGGTTACGCGTTGCGCGACTTGCGAGACAGCCAAGGCGCCTTTCACAGCGCCGAAGATGCCGACAGCGAAGGCGTCGAAGGCAAGTTCTATGTCTGGACCACTGCGGAATTGACCCAGGCCTTGGGCGCACAGGATGCCACGCTGTTTGCCAAGACCTATGGGTGCGCTGATTCCGGCAACCACCACGACGAAGCCACCCACGAGCGCAGCGGCGCCAACATCTTGAACCTGCCGCACGACAAGCCGCTGCCCGAGCCCGCCGTTGAAGCGCGCCTCAAGCCCATGCGCGACAAGCTGCTGGCGCTGCGTTCAAAACGGGTGCGCCCATTGCTTGACGATAAAGTCCTGACCGATTGGAACGGCCTGTTCATTGGCGCGGCTGCCCGCGCGGGTGCCGCCTTGGGCGAACCCGGCTGGATCAAGGCTGCCAGCGAAGCCGCCGACTTCCTGCTTTCGAACATGCTCCGCGATGGCCGCCTGTTGCACCGCTACCGCAAGGGCCAAGCCGGCATTCCCGGCTATGTTGACGACTATGCGTTTCTGGCCAACGGCCTGCTGGAGCTTTACCAGTGCACCTTCGAAACGCGCTGGCTCAAAGAAGCCGCGCGGCTTGCCCGCGAGATGCTGCGGCTGTTTCGTGACGACAAAGAGCAGGTCTTTCATACCCAGGGCAAGGACGACACTGATCGCCTGATTGCGCCTTCGCGCAGCTTCTACGATGGCGCGATTCCCAGCGGCAACGCGGCCGCCTGCTATGCCCTGGTTCGCGTGGGCAGGCTGGTTCAAGATGAAGCATTGATCGCAGCGGCGCGTGCAACGCTGGAGGCCTATGCCGGCGAACTCAACGCCCGCCCCGAGAGCCACCCCTATTCACTCATGGCGGCCAATCTGCTCATGGAGCCCATGCAGGAGGTGGTCATCGCCGGAAAATCCAGCGACCCGGCAGCTCAAGCCCTTCTGGCGCCCCTGCACAAGCGATTCTTGCCCAGCGCCGTGATCGCATTGGCCGACGGCGGCGAGATTGAGTCGCTGGCACCCTTCACGAAGTCACAGGTTCCAGTCAATGGCAAGCCGGCAGCCTATGTCTGCCGCGACTACGCCTGTCAGGCGCCCGTGACTGATGTGGCATCCCTTGAGAGACTGCTTTAGGCTTCCAGTGGTTGGCGCGTCCATGGGCTTGATTAACCGGGCTGGCGACATTCACTATCCCGGAAGCAAAAGGACGCTGTTCGCAATCATGGATGGAAAACTCACAGGGAGCCAAGCCATGACCGATCCTGTCACGCCCATTTTCGAACCCACCATCGACAGCCAGGCCAAACCCGAAGACCTGAAACAGGCCAAGGCCGAGTTCTGGGCCAAAATGAAGCGCTTTGCCGGCAAGGTTCCTTTTGCCAAAGACGCCGTAGCGCTCTACTACTTCATCACTGACCCGGCTGTAGGCCTGGTTTTCAAAGGCGCGGCCGTTGCTGCCCTGCTCTATTTCATCAGCCCCGCCGACGTCATTCCTGACGCCATCCCGCTGGCCGGCTTCATGGACGACGCGGGCGTGATCGCGGCTGTCATGTCGCTGCTGGGCTCGCAGCTCAAACCCTACAAAGACCGCGCCAGCGAATGGCTCAAGCGCGGCCAGACACCGGAAGATTAATGTCCAGCCGCGCTGCAACCCTTGAGCCTGAAGTTGAGGTTGCGCGCGCACTGGCGCCGTCAACTGCGCCGCCATTCTTGTGGGCGTTGCGACGCCAGTTCATGTTGCTGGACGTTCTTTATCTCGGCTTTGTGGGCGCGCTCTTGATCTGGGCGCTGGTCTCCTGGATCGCCCCGCAATTCAAGCTGTATGAGACCTCTCACCGCTTTGACTGGGCCCTTGAAAGCCGCGCGGCCTTGACGGCCAATCTGGCGCTGTTCCTTGGCGCCTACCTGGTGCTCCAGCGCTTTGGAATACGCTTCCAGCGCGACTACTACGCCCGCGGACTCAAGGCTCCGCGCTGGCTGGAAGTCATGAACCTGCTTTACACGTTCTCGCCTGCCGTGCTGGCGCCGATGCTGTTTCAGGGTCTGGGTTCGTTCATGGCTGTGGTTTCGGGCGTACCGGGGGTTGAGACCCACGCCGGCTTCGACCCGGCCATGAACTATGACCGCGCCGCGACCTGGTTTGACCTTCAACTGAAGCAGCTGGATATTGCGACGCTTGGAGTCTACCTGCCGCAGTGGTCCCGCCAGTACCACTCGCCCTGGCTCTGCGGGCTGTTGTTCATCGGATACCTGGCCTACTACGTGTGCCCTTTCGTTGCGGCCTTGCCGCAGGTGATCAAGGGCAACTGGGCCAATGCGCGTCTGGCTTCGGCGATGTCCGTGGGCTGCCTTCTTCTGACTTATCTGCTTTACATCCTCGTGCCCGCGACCGGGCCACGCTTTGAAGGCGGCTGGGATCTGTGGGCGGCGGCGCCTGGCACCTGGTTTGGCGCTCACGAGCTTGGAATTTACATCGATCAGGTTGAGCAGATCCGCTGGGATGCTTTTCCCTCAGGCCACGTGTGTACGAGTGTGACCTGCCTGATCGTCGCGCTCATCATGCACCGGCGCGTGGGCCTGGCCTACCTGCCATTCGTGACGGGGCTGGTGATCGCAACCATTTTTCTTGGCTACCACTACGCGACGGACGTGGTCGTCGGTTTCGCCTGCGTTGGAATCAGCTTCGCCGTGATCTGGCCCCTGGTGAAATGGTGGGAAAAGGCCACCAACCCGGCCCTGCTCTAAACAAACACACCGTCCTTCATGCGCAGCACCCGGTTCGCCCGGGAGGCTATCAACTCGCTGTGGGTTACCAGCAAGATGGTCTGGCCACGCTCTTTGTTGAATTGCTCAACGAGGCTGAAAATCTCGTCGGCTGTTTTCGTGTCCAGGTTGCCCGTGGGCTCGTCGCAGAACACGATGGCGGGCTTGTTGATTAGGGCACGGGCCAGGGCCACTCGCTGGCGCTCGCCGCCTGAGAGCCGCGTGGGGTGATGGTGCAGGCGCCCAGTCAGGCCCACTCGCGAAAGCAGTTCCCGCGCTTCTTTTTCCAGGGCGCTTGCGTTGGCCAGCCATTTGAAGCTGCCCGAGCCGATGCGCGCGGGCATAAGCACATTCTCAAGGGCGGTGAATTCGGGTAGCAGGTGGAATGCCTGGAACACGAAGCCAAAATCGCGGTTGCGCACTTTGGCCGCAGCCTCGGGACTGAGCAGGGCCAGATCCTGGCCGCGGTAGAGAATGCTGCCCGAGGTCGGCGTGTCCAGCAGGCCCAGCAGGTGCAATAACGTGCTTTTGCCTGCGCCGGACGCACCGACAATGCCCGCGATTTCGCCCTCATACAGCGCGAAGTCCACGCTTTTAAGCACCGGCAGTTCGGTCTCGCCGACCTTGAACGTGCGCGACAGGTTGCGGCACTCCAGAATCACGGCACGCGCAGGCGTCAGCGTCCGGGTCTGATTGTGGGCGGGTTCGATTTCTGAGGTCATGGGTCAGGGCCGGGTGAAGAGTTTTTCCAGTTCGAATTTGCGGCTTTGCACGGCGTGCGCGCCTGCGTAACGATTCTGCCCCAGCTTGACGTGAACCATCCCGTGATCCGCGTCGATCACGAATGCGTTGATCGTAGTGACGCGGCCCTGGCCCTTGAACTCGACTTTCTTGAGCGCGCCAAAGAGGCTCTCGACATCCGTGATCTCTTTATTGCGCGAAGCTTCGTTGAGCTTCTTCACGCGCTCGCGCGATTCCACAACGTATGCCGGCAACTCGAAGTCCTTGTTCTTTTCGGCCTGCTGCTTCCAGTAAGTCTCGCGAACCTCCTTGTAGCGCTGCTCGAACATGTTTGCAGCCGTCAGCGTGTTCTTGCCGGCCTCGAGGCTGAGCGTGCGGAACTCAACGCCCTTGCCGGCGTCGTGGTTGCCGTCCAGCTCGGCAACCACATAGGGCGGACGCGACTTTTTGCCGCCGGCCATGATGATCGCGCCGCGTGCCACGTTCTGCTTTTCAAGCAGCGACGAGAGCTCCTCGGGAAAGCGCGAAGCGCCCTGGCACTTTTGCAGCGCTTTGCGCATCAGCAGCGCGCGCGGCTGGCAATGCAGCTTGTCCAGCATCTCGCCGTCGCCGTCTTGCAGCATGGCGAAAGCACCGTTTTGCGAAAAGCCCACATAGCCGCAGATGAAGCCGGCGCAGGTCAGCGTGGCGTAGGCGCCCTGACCCTTCTCAGTCTTCTTGTCGGGCTCGATCACGAGCCAAAGCGGCCGCTTGAAGATTTCGTTGTTGTCGTCATAGCGCGTGTCGAGGTTGCGCCCCACCAGGTTGAGGTCGTCGGCGCGGGTGCCAATGGCGCTTCCGTAAATGCCCGCCCAGTCGCCGCTGCTTTGCAGCGAAAGCAGGTCAGCCAGACGCAGCAGCCGGTTGTATTTGGCCACGGTGCGCTCTTTTTCGGACAGCTCTTCCTGCATGGCCAGCAGCATGCCCTTGACCTCTTCAAGGTAGGAGGGCTCGAAATCAAAACGCAGATACTGACCGTCACAGATTGCGTCCCAGGGAATGTCGCCCACGGCGCCGTCCATGGCATCCGTGAGAACATGTTTGTTCACGAAGCTCATGATGGCCTTGGCCATCAGCTTGCCGTAGGCATAGCCGCGCTGGCGCGGCAGGCCCCATAGGTGCAAGACATCGACCTCTTCAAGTTTGCTCAGCTTGCCCGTGAGCTCGCCTGCGGGTGCCGAGCCCAGTTCCCAGCCATTGTAGGGCAGCTCAAGGGCCTCGTTCAGAAGCTCTTCGGTCAGGCCTTCGCGCTGCATCACGAAACTGATCGCGGTTCTGACGTCATATTCGCGGATCAGGGCCAGGCACAGCGACTTGAGCACTTCCTCGGGGTCAACCTTGAAGGTCGTAAACGACTTTACCGCGCCCTTGAAGCCGTCTGCGGAGGCCGCAGAGTTAAGCGTCATGATCTGGTCCCGTGTCAGGCCCGCGCGCCACAACACCTGGCTGCGCTGGTCTTCATTGAGACCGGTGTTGTACAGGACACCCAGAATGCTCTCGGCCTTGCCGCGATGATAGACGCGCAGGAACACGCCCGCGCTGTTGAGGCCCTGCTTGGTAATCTTCTCTTCGATTGCTTTGCCAAACCTGGGCTGTGCCGCCAGGGGCGCACGCGCCGCCGCCAGAAGTGCAATCAGCGCGAAAGCAAACAGGAAGCGTTGCAGCATGGTCGCCTCGGCTTGACGGGGTGCAGCACTGTAACAGAGTTCCTGCCTGTTAGTGCAAATCACGGGCCTGCGCTTACAGGCCCGCGGCGCTGAATCGGCTGCCCTGGTGGGTGCCGCGCCGTTTGAGTTCATCGCTGATCATCTGCACGACCTGCATTTTGGATTGTCCCCATTTCGGCGCGAGCACGCCCGGGGCGCTGATTTCACCAATCAGGCGCTGCATGGCAGTTGTCGGCGGCATGCGCTCGATGCAGTCGGCGGCCAGTTGCACGTGCATTTCCAGGCTTGGCGCCTGATAGCTGCCTTCGCGCCACTGACGCGCCAGGACCGTGTTTTCATACACATAACAGTGGTGAAATTTTAGGCTGTCGGGCGCCAGCCGCGCGCATTCGTCGATGCTCTGGCGAATCATCGATGCGTTCTCGCCGGGCATCCCGGAAATCAGGTGCAGGCACAGGTGCACGTCAGGCGCGACCTGCCGCGTGAGTTCAACGGCGGCCACGGTTTCAGCGTGCGTGTGCGCGCGATTGATCGCCAGGGCCGTTTCCTCGTGCATGGTCTGCATGCCGTATTCGATGCAGATCAGCCTGTCAGGCCGCTGCGTGGCGTAACGCTGAAGCAGCGCGAGCTTGGAGGCGTCAATGCAGTCAGGCCGCGTGCCCACACTCAGGCCCACGATATCGGGGTGTCCAAGCGCGGCGTCGTAGAGCACTTTAAGACGCTCCACGCTGTCATAGGTATTGGTGAAGGTCTGAAAGTAGGCGATGAATTTCCGGGCCTGATAGCGTTGGCGGTAGAACTTGGCGCCGTTTTCAACCTGGGTCAGGATGTCGGGCTCGCCTTTGCGCAGGGCCGGGCTGAAGCTGGTGTTGTCGCAATAGGTGCAGCCGCCCGTGGCCTTGCTGCCGTCAATGTTGGGGCAGGTGAAGCCGGCATCAATGGTTACTTTGTAAGCCGGCTGCCCGAAACGACGCTTTATCAACGCACCCATGGGAAAGTAGTATGGTGCGCGGGTAAGATCGGGGTGCCAGGTCGTCAGGGTCTGCATGCTGAGCTCAAGTCCTTATCGCTGGCGCAGTATAGCCACCGTTGCGCTTCTGGCGCTGGGCTGGCTGACATTTTCCGGCTGCAACAGCGTGGCTTTTTTCACGCAAACACCCGTCCCGCCGGAAAAGCTCGTAAAATACACGCTGGATCTTGAGCTGCGCGGCGAGCCCAGCTTCGACGCCGACGGCTACGACGTGACTCTGGGTTTTGACCTGCGGGCCCAGGGCGAGTTTGCCTACAACACGGTCGTTCAGGAAATCGTACAGGAAACGGTTTACACCCGCGTTGACAGCACCGAAGTGCGCGAGCGCCTCACCCTTGTTGAGGCCTTCCAGATTGCCCGCGTAGGGGCTGACAAAGACGGCATCGTGCGCTATCGCATGAAGGCCTTCCAGCGCGACCGTCACTACGAGCGCGGCTATTTGTCCCTGGGCCCCGGCATTGCCCGCGCCGAGGTCTGCCGCGTGGTGCGCTATTATGCAGCCTTCGTGCGCGACGCCGACTGGACCAGCCTGGGTTTTGCCCACCTGCCCAAGAACCACTACGGCTCTATCCTCACGGTCATACCGCGCAACTTCAACGAGCGGCACCAGCGCGGCTACATTATAGACGGCGAAGTGGCAGCCGACGACCGCAGCAAGGGCCAGTTCTACTCCATGCGCTATTCATGGTGGCGCGAACAAAGTGCGGGCAGGCCCCAGGCCGATTTCACGTTTAGAAACGGCAAACGCCCACCCGACGAAACGGCGTGGGTAGCGGCGACGATCAACAACAGCAACAAATCAGCCGGCGCCGGAGAGTAACGCCCCCCAAGTGCACAGGTTCGAAGGAGTCATACCGGAAGCGGCCAGTGGCGCAGGTTGTAGACCCCTGCCCCAGCTACACGACCGCGTTTTCCCGCCATGTTTGCACGCCGTTACGGATTCAAGAAGCCTGGGACAACGGGTACCGGAATGAGTAGCCCGACCCCTTTTAGGTTCCCCGGGGGTCCTTGGAACAAAGAGTGGCGTGAGTGGTTTGATAGCTACGAAATCAAGGGAAAGAAACCCTCGAAGGACGATGTTCTGAACAAACTGTGGGACATGCTCGAAAACTTCAAACCTGTGGA
>Ga0138256_10001543_pt1 | contig 24791 bp, 23 predicted proteins | sample KNB2016incub_MG_FD_105486 | JGI IMG/M metagenome (GOLD analysis project Ga0138256, IMG submission 105486) | Active sludge microbial communities from wastewater in Klosterneuburg, Austria - KNB2014incub_MG | ecosystem: Engineered > WWTP > Activated sludge > Unclassified | place: Austria...
AATGAAGAAGATTTTCATTGGGCTTCGCGCATGATACAAAGCCATCAATTGCAAGCAATCTGTCCGATTCTATTTTCTCCTGTGTATTCTAACTTAGCTCCGGAAACGCTGGCCAGCTGGATTTTACGCGATCAATTGCCAGTCAGAATGCAAATCCAATTGCACAAATTACTTTGGGGCGATGGTCCTGGACGTTAGATAATCTTTCCTCTTCAACGATACGTTATGAAAAAGGCCGTGGTATTGTTATCAGGTGGTTTAGATTCTGCGACCACACTGGCTATCGCCAGAAATCAACAATTCGCATGCTATGTGTTGAGCGTTCACTACGGCCAACGACACCAATCCGAATTAATCGCCGCACAACATATTGCCCGTCAGCTGCAAGCTCATGAGCACAGATTGGTAACGGTAGATCTATCGGTATTTGGTGGATCGGCCCTGACTGATGAATCAATCGCTGTACCGACCAACGGCGCAGCCAAAGATACGATTCCCATCACCTATGTTCCCGCGAGAAATACCATCATGTTGTCGCTCGCGCTGGCATGGGCGGAAACCTTAGCATGCCAAGATATTTTTATAGGTGTCAATGCAATTGATTATTCAGGCTATCCCGATTGTCGACCGGAGTACATTACAGCATTTGAGAAAATGGCTAATCTAGCAACCAAAGCAACGATAGAAGGAAAAAAAATCACTCTTCATACGCCACTCATTCATTTGAGTAAAAGCAATATCATCCGTACTGGTATTGCATTAGGTATTGAATATGGCGCGACGATTTCCTGCTATCAAGCAGATGAATCAGGGCAAGCATGCGGACACTGTGATTCTTGCCGCATTCGCAAAGCTGGATTTGCAGCAGCCGGAATCGCCGATCCAACGCGTTATCGTGTTTAAATGAAGACCAGCACTGCACAATTAGATTACTCAATCATCATATTATCCGTTGCATGAATTTGAGCAGCTAGTGGTAATATATGGTTTTGGCTGATTTACAAAAATTTCAAAGGATTAGTATCGTAATGTTTGCAAAGAATCACACCCTAGAAAATGTCGACTCCGAAATTTGGCAAGCGATTAAAGGCGAAGTTAAACGCCAAGAGGAATACATCGAATTAATCGCATCGGAAAATTATGCCAGCCCAGCCGTCATGCAGGCGCAAGGTTCTGTACTGACGAACAAGTACGCCGAAGGTTATCCAAATAAACGTTATTACGGCGGCTGCATGTATGCCGACCAAGTTGAACAGCTTGCAATTGATCGCTTGAAAGCCCTATTTGGTGCCGAATATGTCAATGTACAACCGCATTCAGGATCGCAAGCCAATGCAGCGGTTTATTTATCAGCACTAAAACCTGGCGATACGTTATTGGGCATGTCTTTGGCGCATGGTGGGCATTTGACGCACGGATCAAGCGTCAACATGAGTGGTAAAATTTTTCATTCCGTGCCCTATGGCTTAGAACCGGAAACAGAATTGCTTGATTATGACGAAGTAGAACGATTAGCCCATGAACATAAACCCAAAATGATTGTAGCGGGCGCATCAGCATATGCGCGCGTCATAGATTGGGAACGCTTTCGCGCAATTGCCGATGCGGTCAATGCTTATTTATTCGTTGATATGGCACATTATGCCGGATTGGTTGCCGCAGGCTTATACCCTAATCCGGTTGGTATTGCTGATTTTGTCACCAGCACTACGCACAAAACCCTACGCGGCCCTCGCGGTGGCATCATCATGGCCAAACCTGAGCATGAAAAAGCCCTCAACTCCGCTATTTTCCCGCAAACCCAAGGTGGGCCATTAATGCACGTAATCGCGGCTAAAGCCGTCGCCTTCAAGGAAGCTGCAACGAAAGAGTTCCAGGATTATCAAATACAAGTCATTGACAATGCACGCGTGATGGCAAAAGTACTGACACAGCGTGGCTTGCGTATCGTGTCAGGACAAACCGATTGCCATATGTTTCTAGTTGATTTACGTGCAATGAATCTAACCGGTAAACATGCTGAGGAATCTCTTGAGAAAGCTCATATTACCGTGAATAAAAATGCTATTCCCAATGATCCGCAAAAACCTTTCGTTACAAGCGGTATTCGCGTCGGTTCGCCCGCGATTACAACGCGGGGTTTTGAGGAATTAGAAGCGGAACAATTGGCTAATTTAATCGCCGATGTGTTAGCAACACCCGATGATGATGCAGTCTTGTCGCGAGTTGCAACGGAAGCCAAACAACTGTGTATGAAGTTTCCTGTATATGGCTAACAATTTGCCACAAAGTCACAGCACTCTTTAGCTACCCATGAAATGAAATGCCCGTTTTGCAATGCTGACGATACCAGTGTCATAGACTCTCGAGATAGCGATGATGGTCACAAAATTCGGCGGCGGCGGCGCTGCCAAGTTTGTGATAAACGATTTACAACGTATGAGTCGGTTGAACTCCACTTACCTGAAGTGGTAAAACATGATGGCAGTCGCACAGAGTTTGACCGCAATAAACTTCTCACAGGTTTTAAACGGGCGTTACACAAGCGTCCGGTACCAACCAATTACGTTGATGCAGCAATTGATCGCATCGTGCAAAAACTGTTAAGTACCGGGGAACGTGAAGTATCATCCCGCAGTATCGGTGAAAGCGTGATGCAAGAACTTTATCACCTCGATAAAGTAGCCTATATCCGTTTCGCATCGGTGTATAAAAGCTTTCAGGACACCGATGATTTCCGCGATGCGATCCAAGAAGCAGAAAAGCCCACTGACGATTAATCAATAACTTCCCCTGTTCAACATTACCAAGATGTTTTCTGCTGCCGATCATGCTTTCATGTCACACGCGTTGCAGTTAGCTGAGAAAGGACTATATAACACCACACCCAATCCCCGTGTTGGATGCGTAATCGTTCAGAATGAACATATCATCGCCAGCGGATGGCATGAAAAAGCGGGGCAACCACATGCCGAAATACATGCGTTGAAAATGGCAGGTGAAGCAGCACGTGGTGCCACCGCCTATGTGACGCTTGAACCGTGCAGCCACTATGGATTGACACCCCCTTGCGCGAATAATTTGATTGAGGCTGGTATTGTGAAAGTCAACATGGCAATGGAAGATCCTAATCCATTGGTTGCCGGGCGCGGTCGGATGCTATTACAACAAGCCGGTATTACAGTAGCAACGGGATTATTGGAAGCACAAGCACAAACGCTCAACATCGGCTTTGTTTCACGCATGACACGAAAAAAACCATGGGTGCGCATAAAGATTGCGGCCAGCCTCGATGGAAAAACTGCACTTCGGAATGGCGCCAGTCAGTGGATTACTGGGGAAGCAGCGCGAACCGATGGTCATCGCTGGCGTGCACGCTCTTGTGCCATTATGACTGGCATCGGTACTATCAAATCCGATAATCCACAGCTCACGGTGCGACATATTGAAACAACCCGTCAACCGAAAAAAATCGTGCTCGACAGTCAGCTATCCATTCCGCTAGGTGCCTCGCTATTACAAGATGAATCAGCCATTATCTTCACCGCCGATCATCACAATCAAGCAAAAATATCGCAACTCACAAAATTAGGCGTTCAAGTAATCCCTTTGCCAGCAAATGACGGTACAGTCGATTTGGAAAAAATGCTGACGCTACTGGCAACTGATTTCGCCATGAATGAAATTTTGGTGGAAGCAGGAAGCAACCTGAACGGTGCTTTACTCAATGCCAATCTAGTCGATGAAATTATCTTGTATCTAGCGCCACATCTGCTTGGCGATGATGCACAAGGCATATTCAGACTACCTGAATTGGTTGATCTCGAACAGAAAAAAACATTAATTTTTGAGGATATCCGTACAGTAGGGCAAGATATCCGCATTGTTGCGCGCTTTCGATAAAACTACTTACTATTCGCGTACAGGCCGTTTAGCCAATTTACGCTGCAAGGTACGGCGATGCATATTGAGTATCCTAGCTGTTACGGAAACATTGTTATCATTCTCACTCAAAATACGCTGTATATACTCCCATTCCAGTCGACCTACCGATAAGGGATTGGCACTAATCGACAATTCAGAATCACCACTGGTACGCTCAAATGCGGCCATGATTTCATCAGCGTCGACAGGTTTTGCCAAATAATGCGTCGCACCGAGCTTAATTGCCTCAACCGCAGTCGCAATACTTGCGTAGCCAGTCAGCATCACGATACGTGTGCCTTGATCCAAAGTTTTCAATTTCTCAACCAAAACGAGCCCGGATTCGTTCGATAATTTTAGGTCCACAATGGCATATTCGGCGACCGCAGATTCGCACAAACTCAGCGCATCTTCGATACTATGCGCACAGATTACCTGAAACCCCCGTTTGGTCATGGCCTTCGCCAGCACACCACAAAATACCGTATCATCATCCACAATGAGTAAACTGGGGTTTTCTTCGGCACAATCTTCTAAAGAAATTTGGTTCATGGTTTTGTTGCAATGAGTGGTAAAACGACTTGCGTGCATGCACCACCTTGTTCGAGATTAAACAAGCGTACGCTTCCACCAAAACGTTCGATATTGGCATTAGCAAGAAATAATCCGATACCAAAGCCCTGCTGTCCGGGTTTCTTACTGGAAAAAAATGCCTCTCCGGCGCGTTCCATCGCCTCTGCTGATAAACCTTCACCGTCATCGAGAATCTCAAAATGTAATATTTGCGCGGTCCAACTGCTCTTGATGTCGACACATTTGGAAGAGGCGTCCGCAGCATTATTCAGCAAATTAAGAATCGATTGACTGAGCAGTTGGTTCTCCATTATTTTGGGTACTGGCTGCACGCCACTACTGTGATAGGTAAATTCCACCGAGGGACGTATCAGTTTCCATTTATCCAAAATCTGGTTCAAAAATTCATCAATAGGCAATTCACTGCCTTGCTCAGTTCTAGCATGCCCAGCTTTCGCCAGTAAATGAGTGAGTGTTTGCTTACAATGCACGATCTGATCTTTGAGAATGCGAATATTGTTTTGGAACTCAGTATCCTGGATATATTCTTGCTGTAATTCTCCTGCAATCACCGCCATCGTGGAAAGCGGTGTCCCTAATTCATGCGCCGCACCGGCTGCCAAGGTTCCCAACGCGATAATCTGCTCGTTACGTAAAGCTTGCTCGCGTACTTTCGCAAGATCTCGGTCACGATCACGAATGGAAGAACTCATACGAACCACAAACCACGCAATAATCACGGTACTCAGTACAAAGGCCAACCACATCCCCGATACATGCAAAGCAAACTCAATCAGGTGATTTTCATGGTTATGCGGCAATGGGATGTAAATAAACAGCAGTATTGAATAACAAGCAATGGCAATGATCGCCATTACCCAGGTATAGCGCCAAGGCAGCACCGCTGCAGTGATGGTCAATGGTAATAAATACAATGAAATAAATGGATTGGTAGAGCCGCCGCTAAAATAAAGCAAACAACTAAGCGCCACCACATCAACCAATAACTGTAAAAAGAATTCGATATTGGTCACCGGCCATTTCTGATGCAAGCGTACCCACGTGAGAAAGTTGACCAATGTAAGCAATACGATCACCACGATCATCTCGCCCCACGGGATAACGATATCGATACTCCAATACATGATCCCCAGCGCTAAACTCTGCACTGCAATAGCAATATTGCGAAGCAAGAAGAGACGCTGCAGATTTTTACTGATAGGTGACTTACTCAGTTCACGAAACATAAAAAACAGACAACATGGATAACATGGATCTTATAAAATCCAAAACATTAACCGAAATTTGTAATATTAGCCATGCGACAAATTGTCTCAGGGGAATTAACACACTGATAGATATCCACTTATCTCGATACCGTCAGATTATTCTTAGGCATTAAAACCCACATCTTTCCATTCTGCTTCATTTTACCGGCTTGATTGGCTGCTTCTTCGCCAAAACCCCAAAAGAAATCAGCGCGAACGCCTCCCGTAATAGCACTACCGACATCTTGCGCCACCATCAACCGATTGAGCGGTTTATTGGTATTGGGCCAAGTGGTAGCAAGAAATACAGGTGCACCCTGCGGAATGGATTGCGGATCAATGGCAATACTGCGTCCTGCCGTTAACGGTACGCCTAAGGCACCAATAGGACCTGATATATCCGCCGGTAGCTCACGGAAAAACACATAGCGAGCATTTTGTTTTAACAACTCAGGTAATTTGCTGGGATTCTTTTTTCCCCATTGCTTTATTCCCTGCATGGATGCATTTTCTAGCAACAACTCACCACGCTGCACGAGTAATTTGCCGATAGAGTTATACGGATGACCATTCTGATCCGCATAGCCAATTTTAATAATCTCGCCATTATCGAGCATCACTCGACCCGATCCTTGTACCTGCAGGAAAAACAACTCGATTTCATCTTCCACCCATAGAAATTCATGCTGACTTAGCAACTTAGGGTTTTGCATGATTTCGGCACGGGTATAATAAGGTACGATTTTGCGTCCATCCAAGCGCCCCCTTAACCGCAAGTCTTTTACTTCAGGGTACAGAGTGCCTAAATTAATCGTCAACAACTCGGGAGGTGCAGAATGGATTGGATATCGATATTGCGCTGACGGTTTTCGGCTTCCTTTCAACAAAGGTTCGTAATAACCCGTGACTATTCCTTCTTCAGTGTTATCCTTATTGATAATTTGGTAAGGAACAAAGTTGTTTCTAAAAAACTTTGATAATGCCGCATGGTCAGGTTTACTCAGTGACGTAGCTGCTTGGCAAGATGCTTTCCAAAACACTTGCTGACTGAGTACGCTGCAACTTTTTATAAACGCTTGCCAGGCGGGTAATAAATTGTCATTCTCCCAGCCTACAAGCGCAGACCAGGAAGCGGGTTTATGGATCGATTTCGTGAACACCTTCTCAGTGTCAGGTGGGGATGGCGTCTGTATTGCAGTTGGTACTTGAGGAGTGGATATAGTTTCAACAGGCTGCGAGGTTTTATCCGTAGGACTGACCGTACTCGTCGAACAGGCTGCCAACGACAACAAAACAATCAATAAAATGAAATAAGATAGTTTTTCCATTAAAATGTAGCTACGTTGATTATTGTGTACTTTATTTGAGAGCAAATTTCTAATTATGTGGTGGTTACTAGTAGTCGAAGCAGCACTCGCGGCAGGATTGTTTATTTTTGTCATTTGGTGGACGATGTTTTCTGGTAAGAAAAAGAAAGATGATGAAAATAACCCATAATCCCCAATAGCTTCATACATACTGTTATCGTGTTATCCATCACTAGCAGTCTGCTGAAGAACGTATTCGGAACCGATATCAGGCAAAAATAGTTAAAACGTAGCGTGCTTACTAAATGAGCATTTAGGATCATTTTTCAATGCCTGATAGAATGCGATTTTAATCAATCCCGGTGCATATCATACTGGATTATCAATATCGATAAACTGATGTTGTATCGAAAATTTTTGTGCCACATGATCACCAAGCGCTTGTACGCCGTAACGCTCCGTCGCATGATGCCCTGCAGCAATAAATGCAATCCCGGTTTCGCGTGCCAGGTGTACATTATGTTCCGAAATTTCCCCAGTAATATAGGCATCGACATCTTGTTGTACCGCTGCTTCAAAATAGTTTTGTGCGCCGCCTGTACACCAAGCGATACGGCGAATTATCGTATCCGCACCACCGATGACTTGAGGTTTTCGTAATAACGTGCGAGATCTCGTATCCGCTACTGTTTTTAATGTAATCGCCCTACTTAATTCCCCATGAATCATAATATCTTGCCCACCAAAACGACCGGTTTCAATGAACCCCAGCTTCTTTCCCAAAAGGGTATTGTTGCCGAATTGTGGATGTGAATCGAGCGGCAAATGATAGGCCAATAAATTGATTTGGTGCGCCATTAACAAACCAATTCTGCGGTACTTCACGCCAACAATCCTGACATCTTCATTGCGCCAGAAATAGCCATGATGCACCAGAATAGCATCGGCTTTAGCGGCAATGGCCGCTTGCAAGAGATCGATAGAGGCCGTTACACCACTAACGATGCTTTGAATCTCAGGGCGCCCTTCCACTTGAAGCCCATTTGGGCAATAATCCTGGAAGCGATGGATGTCTAATAATTCATTCAGGTATTTTTCAAGCTCATCGCGATGCATATGGGTTCCTTTCTATGCTACACATAAAATTTAATATTACAGCAGTGACAGTTAGGAGATAAGGCGTTTATGTACAAACATTGGTTAATTTTCACACAAAGTATCACTGTGTTGCTGGCCATTTTTTTTATCGTTTCGTCCTTACGTCCAGATTTGTTATCCTGGCGACCACGTGGAGAAATAGTTGTCATCCGGGAATCAACGCCCACACCCAGTAACGATCGCACCGACAGTTACGCCAAAGCCGCAGAAGTAGCCATGCCCTCGGTGGTCAATATTTTTACCAGCAAGGAAATTAAAGAACCCTCTCATCCCTTGCTCAATGATCCCGCATTACGAAAATTCTTTGGCGATCCATCAGAATCACGCACACGCCGTCGAGCAAACTTGGGTTCTGGGGTTATTGTCAGTCCCAATGGTTATATTTTAACGAATCATCATGTCGTTGAGGCAGCGGATGAAGTTGAAATCGCCATGATTGACGGCAGAAAAGCAAAAGCCACCATCATCGGTACAGACCCTGAAACAGATTTGGCGGTATTAAAAATTGATTTGAGTAATTTACCAGCCATTATTTTTGGTCAATCAGAACAAGTCAAAGTAGGTGACGTCGTGCTGGCACTAGGAAATCCCTTTGGAGTTGGTCAAAGTGTCACCATGGGCATCGTCAGCGCACTCAGTCGCAGTCAAGTGGGCATCAATACCTTTGAAAACTTTATACAAACCGATGCGGCCATAAACCCAGGTAATTCAGGTGGCGCACTCACGGACACAACGGGTAATTTAATTGGTGTGAATACGGGCATCTACTCAAAAACAGGAGGTTCATTGGGCATTGGCTTTGCAATTCCTGTTCATGTGGCCAGACAAATCATGGAGCAAATCATTGAATCTGGTAGCGTCATTAGAGGCTGGCTAGGCGTAAGCATGCAAGATATGACTGAAGAATTGTCTGAATCACTGAATGTAGAGCAGATCTCAGGATCACTGGTCGCGAGCGTGCTTAAAGATGGCCCTGCTGACAAGGCCGGTATCAAGCCTGGCGATGTACTTATTGCAGTAGAATCACAGCCGGTTAAAAATTCTGCGGAAATACTCAACCTGGTCGCTGCATTGGCGCCCGGCAAAACAGTCAACGTAACAATAATACGCAATAAGGAAGAGAAATCCATTCCCATTAAAGTTGGTGTGCGTCCAAAACAAAAATAGCCTGGAAAAATAATGAACAAAAGCAATCTGACAGAGCAATCATCACCATCCGGCTTACTCACGAAGCTATTTTCTTGGTTGGATACGAATATTCTCTCACTTGGAAGGGAAATGCGCTTGTCCTACCTGCCACCTCTGATGGTGTATGTGGCCGCCGGTATTTCAGGACTGACAGGTATTGTAGGTACCTTCTACGTCAAAGAGAAACTTGGGCTTACACCGGAGTTTCTCGCCATGTTGGGTTTCTGGATGATGTTGCCTTGGGCACTAAAAATGCCTTTGGGACATTTAGTTGACTTGATTTGGCGCTGGAAAAGCGTATTAGTGTACCTCGGCGCCAGCCTGATCATGCTCAGCTTACTGATCATGATCGGTTTGCTGGGCCACACAGAGGCCATGGCTGCTAGAGCACCGGTAGAAACATGGTATATCTTGTCAGCATTGCTAGCGCCGGTTGGCTATGTGCTACAAGATGTCGTAGCCGACGCCATGACAGTCGAAGCGGTACCGCGTGTGGATGAGAATGGTGAAAAGTTTCATGCCGAGAAACGCAAATTGATGCACGTGACCATGCAAACATTAGGTCGTGTGGCGATTATCGGAGGTGGGCTGCTGGTATCGGTCGCAAACGTATTTTTATTACGCGATGCCAATACATTGTCAGAAAACGAAAAGGAGGCTGTGTATCTATTAATCTATCAATTGGCTTTGATCATTCCATTGATTTCGATTATGGGTATTATGTTAGCGTCATGGCTTCACTACCGTGAGCGCAATCGCTTACTTTGCCTGGGACATAGCCGTCAAGAAATTGTCGCATTATTAGACTCTCACACTGAAACACCTTCTATCAACTGGTGGATTTTAGGAGGTGGATTGGCTTTTACTGCGATGTCTTTAGCCGTGGGCATAAGCCGCATTCCCGCCGGGGAAGAAATTGTTTTTGTCGTCTCGATGACGATTGTGATTTTCTTGATGTGGCGCTTAACCCAAGAACTAGAACCGGAAGCCCGCAACGTCTTAGTCGGCACAGCCATTATGATATTTGTATTTCGGGCCATTCCAGGGCCTGGCGCCGGTTCCACTTGGTGGATGATCGACGAGTTGGGTTTCGATCAGCAATTCCTGGCCGTCCTATCTTTGGTTGGTGCGATATTGACCTTGTTCGGCATGTTTATTTTTCGTCGCTTCATGGCAGAACGTTCGATTGCTTATATTATTGTATTTCTCACCGTTATCGGTACCTTTCTAGCGTTGCCGATTGTAGGTATGTTTTTTGGTTTACATCAATGGACGGCCGCATTAACAGGTGGCTTTGTGGATGCGCGCTTTATTGCATTGATCGATACCGCGCTAGAATCTCCATTGGGACAAATTGCCATGATTCCAATGCTGGCTTGGATTGCCAATTCCGCTCCGGATAAACTAAAGGCGACCTTTTTTGCCGTCATGGCTTCATTCACCAATTTAGCGTTGTCGGCCTCGCAGTTAGGAACAAAATACCTGAATCAGGTTTTTGATGTAAAACGTGAAGTTAAAGATGGCCTTACAGGCCAAGTCACTATGCCAGCCGATTATAGTGAACTAGGCCAGCTGCTGATCACCACAACGATCATCGGATTTGTCATACCGCTGATAACGATTTTAATCATTAAGCACACACGTTTTCAAAGCGCTTAATCGAGCGAGTATTTTTTAAGATCTAACGGGTCATTGAGAAATATTTTCGCGGAAGGTGTTACAAAAGGCGAAAAAGTGCAGTTTGTGCATAATAAAAGAGCATTATGAGCCTACTTTAACACCGAAGCGGCAATTCGCAGATAGTTTTTCAATCGCCTTAACTCAGAAGCGATATCCATAACGACCACCGATCGTATCCATTCCTTCATTTTGATCCGCTAAAAAACATTAGAAACATGATCAAAAATTAGAAAAATTTTCTTAGATGTGCTGATTAATTGTCTATGCAACACAAATTGCTGTGTTAACTGGTACACGAAAACTCGCCATCTCTATGAGAAGTCCTTTTCCTGCTCTCCACCCACCTTGTACTTTGCTTGTTCGATGAATTAATCAGTACTCTCCTGATAGGAAAAATAGATTTAGTTACCTTAGGAGAAATACCTGGATTTTGATACTCAAAATACTCTAAAATAGCACAATGTTTTTTATAAAACATCGAGTTCAGTTTTCCATTCCAACTATGGTTAACACAATTAAAGACCCATATAGCTTCAGTTTTTTCATAAAAACTGACATCGCTAGATTTTTTATTACTAAATTAATTGCAATTGATTCAAAGCTTAATTTATGGAATATAGAAAAGATATCCAAATACTTAGAGGAATATCTGTTCTTTTAGTCGTTCTTTTTCACCTTGAAATTGGCGGCTTTAAGAGTGGATTTTTAGGCGTTGATGTTTTTTTTGTAATTAGTGGTTACTTGATGGCCATTCTTTATAACCCTGAGCGAAAATGGGAGTTTTTTGTAAAACGAGCACATCGCCTATTACCAGCCTATTTTGCAATCATAGTGGTGACATTGCTTGCATGCATGCTGATAACCACACCTAACGATTACGACTCTGTCATCAAACAAACACTATTCGCCACATTTTTTACATCCAACATTGGATATTGGACAGAAAACTCCTATTTCAGTAAATCTGCTTTTAATCCATTGTTGCATTTATGGTCGTTGGGTGTTGAAATTCAGTTCTATCTCTTATTACCTTTTCTATATTGGCTTTTTTCTAAAATTCGAGGTAGTTATTTTGTTGTCCTATTAGGATCTCTGGCGGCCTGTTTTTATGTGGTTGAAGTTTCCCCTAAAACCGCATTCTTTATGCTGCCGTTCAGGCTGTGGGAGTTTCTTTTAGGATATGGCATCGCTAAACTGGTCTTTCACGGTACCTTAGGTAAGAACGAGGCAATGCGATGGTTAGGTGTTGCCGGCCTGATATTATTGTTAGCCATTCCCATGATTAAAGTCGATGGGAACGCAGTTAACTTTATACAAGGACATCCGGGGTTATCTGCACTGAGCGTATGCTTAGCAACCGCTCTGATCCTTGGCTTCGGCTTACCACCCGTCGTGGAAAATCTTCGCATTGCGGGTTGGTTAGAAAAACTAGGCCAATATTCCTATTCGATCTATTTAATCCATTTCCCGCTCATTGTACTTTTTTTATACAAACCTTTTTCAGGGACAGTTTTGCATGCGGAAACATATTGGCAAACTGCAGTGCTTGTCGGCTCGATTATCATCCTTTCTAAGGCACTGTATACATTTATCGAGAATCCGTTACGATCAAAACCAAACTTTCAACATGGCTTAATTTTATGTTGCATAGTTATTCTAATCTCAGGTCCCCTAGGTACTGTATTCCAAATTATGACGATTCCTGAAAAGGAAATGTTAATCTATAAGGCATGGGCAGACCGATCGGAATATCGTTGTGGAAAAATCAAACGTATCCTCGACCCATCAGCAATTAGTTGTGAGATCACCGAGCCACTTGAAAAACCACACCGACGTATCATGCTGGTGGGTAATAGCCATGCTGATTCCATAAAAGATACATTCAAGTCTGTTGCTCAAGCAAGAAATTTATCGGTTCGTTTTGTCGTCAGTAATTCTCCCTTAATGGTGAATGGAATAACCCCTGAGAACCTAATAAAAGAAGCAAAATTGCATCAAATTGATACCCTCATATTCCATTATGCACCGGGTTCAGTTGATCCGTCGATTATTCGAGAAACTGTATCTCTTGCTGATGCACAAAATATCTCAAGTGCTTTTATCATGCCAGTACCAGTTTGGCGTGATCATATTCCGATGGCATTGTGGAAACATCTAAAGCTCAATGATCCATTACCATCAGCCAATCTAATCGATTATCAAACTCTTAATCAGGGCTTAATCCAAGGCCTAGCCGCTATAACCAACAAGAAATGGAAAATTTATCAAGTTGCAAACTACCTATGCACGAATGACTGCAAAATGTCAGATGCCTCAGGTAAACCGCTTTATTTCGACTCAGGCCACCTAACACTCACAGGAAGTGAATATCTGCGAAAAGTTTTTGAACAGATTGTTGAAGATGTTATTGATCTGGCCAAGTGAAGTTTGAAGTTCTCGTACGGTATATTTGTTGAAATGCGAAAGCTCCCTTCAATCTACCGTGCTAACTCAAAAACGATACCCATAGCGACCACCGATCGTATCCATCCCTTCATTGTGATCCGCTAAAAAGGCATTAGAAACATGATCGAAATACGCTGACAAAGAACTTTTGGCGCCAACTCGGTAACCGATCTCAACAGGTATATGGAACAAAACCCTTGATCCAAGCGCTTTACGATCTATCTCGTGCAAATGCAGCTTGCCATCATGGACCGCACCACCTAAACCGAGGCTCAGAAAAACGCCGCTCGCATGTTCAAACTGCCAACGAAATCCACTGTATAGCTTGGAAGTATCACCGATGGTATTGACAGATCCTCCGATACTCGGTCGGATAGTACCACCAAGAAACTTGACATGCGGGGCAAAGATTGCCTCGAGATTAAAATCCATTCCAGCTTCGCGTCGTATACCGCTCCACATGCTGATATCGTGATACAACACACCCAATTTGACTTCATTGATCCACGCTGCAATCTTTTGATTCTCTGCAGTGGCATTTGATAAGAATGTAAAAAAACAACTTGCCCCAAGTATCAGTTGGATCAGGTGCTTCCAGCGAAGCATTTTTAATAGCTTTTTGTTTATCATTTTGCTGTAATCCCTATAAACAGAGTGGATTGTTATTTATCGCTAAGATGCTCTATTTTCACTTTCGTTACGCCAGAAAGTCCAATCTTTCTCGCTGCACCGCGAGACAAATCAATCACTCTGCCCTTCTTGAAAGGGCCACGATCATTGACGACGACATCCACATGAAGTCCATTCTGCAAATTTGTAACCCTGACGCGCGAAGGTAGAGGCAAGGTTTTATGTGCCGCAGTGATTTGGTCTGGTACAAAGCGCATGCCCATAGAAGTGCGATTGCCTGATTCCGTTCCATACCAAGATGCGTATCCAATTTCACGGTACCCCCTTGCAGATTTCAAAGGATGGTAAGTGACACCAAAAATCGTATACGGTTTATTGTACGCAGCCGTCAAATTCGGTGTGCGCAATTCAGTATTCGGTGACGGAAAAGGCTTACCGGAAAACAAAGATGCGCAGCCGCTGATTAAAATACAGATCACTACAATGCAACTTCTGGAATAAGCCATAATCAATGAATACATAACAAAAACTGAAAGCGTACACTAGGCACACATTATAATCTTACGGGTATAAATTCTTACAAGATAGAGTTGCGTTTCTTGTAAGCAAAGTTAGACTGTCGTTTCATTACACAAGACTATGTTTTTAGGAGATTTCAAGCGCAATGAAGGACAAGGAAATCAAGATTGACGGCGCAATAGCCTGTGAATCCCCCTATGGTATGCGGCGGGAACCCACCTTTGCGGGCGTTTTATCGTTTTTGCGGCGCAATTACTCTAAAGACCTAACCAACGTGGATCTAGTCATCAGCGGCGTACCATTCGATTTGGGCGTTACCTATCGGCCCGGCGCACGTTCTGGGCCACAGGCCATTCGCCTTGCATCCGCGGAAGTCGCTTCACTCAAACCGTATCCCTGGGGTTTTGATCCATTCGAAAAATTAGCCGTGATCGATTTCGGTGATTGTTATCTGGACACGCATCACCCTATGTCGACACACCAAGCCATTGTCGACCATGCCCGGCATATATTGAATTCGCGTGCACGTATGCTAACGTTGGGCGGCGATCATTACATCAGTTATCCCCTACTCAAAGCGCATGCAGAACGTTTTGGCAAACCGCTTTCACTGATTCATTTTGACGCGCACTGCGATACCTGGTCTGATGATAGCCTGGAATCCCTCAGTCACGGCACCATGTTTTATAAAGCCATCAAGGAAGGCATCATTGATCCAAAGCGTTCGGTACAAATCGGCATTCGCACTTGGAATGATGATTTCATGGGCGTCCCTATCCTGGATGCACCTTGGGTGCACCATCATGGCCCTGAAGCTGTGATTGCAGAGGTTAAGCGCATCGTCGGACAGCATCCTGCTTATCTGACATTTGACATCGATTGCCTCGATCCAGCTTTCGCACCAGGTACCGGCACTCCTGTCTGCGGGGGATTATCGACAGCGCAAGCGTTGGCCATCATCCGCGGTCTAACCGGGATGAATCTGATTGGTATGGATGTGGTTGAAGTAGCACCCGCTTACGATCAAAGCCAGATAACAGCACTGGCTGCAGCCCATATTGCTTGCGATTTTATTTGTTTGATTGCAAAACAGAAATCAGATGGATTACTGAAAAACGCCATCACCCAGCAATGAAAATAACGCGAGTAAACTGATAAGGGATCATATCCTTAGTTTCCATTCATCATTCTTTATATACTCATGTCTCTGGCACAAAGCTTTCCTCCCATTGCCGGGAAACAAGCAAAAATCCTGATTCTCGGCAGCATGCCGGGAGAAGCCTCTTTAGCTGCACAACAATACTATGCCCATCCGCGCAATGCTTTTTGGCCGATCATGGCGCGATGGTTGCAAATCCCGCTGGAAGCATCTTATCAAGAACAAATCATGGCACTACAAGCTTCACCCATTGCACTTTGGGATGTGTTGAAATCCTGTCGGCGCTCAGGCAGCCTGGATTCCAATATTGAAGCCGACACACAAATTATCAATGACTTTCATACTTTCTTTTCAATTCATCGAGAAATTACTCAGGTGCTTTTCAACGGCGGCAAAGCGGAAACATGCTTTAAACAGAATGTACCATCTTACACGGATTCGAACAGGCTAAACTTGTTTCGTTTGCCTTCCACAAGTCCAGCCAATGCCCGCATGCCCTTCGAAGAAAAATGCCATATTTGGCACGAGAAGATTAATGCTATTATTTCTTAAGTGCAATCTTTATAGGCAGTAAACCTCCGCCCAATAAATCTCCGGAAGAATCGGACCAATTCATCAACCGACTGCCAGTCATTCGTAATTTCTATTGCTTGCAGGAACGGGAGTAGCTTAATGATGTCGCGCTTTTCGTTATCCGTTAATTTCATTTACCCCATTTATCCTTTTCTGAGGCGAGTTACTCTGGCCAATTCAAGCGATTATACGGTAGCATAGCGCCATTGTTAAAACGTTTGGAAAACTCGCCATGCCCGTCAATATTCCCCCATTATCTCCCGAACAACTGTTGCCCATCCAAGGTGTGACGCTCGGTATTGCTGAAGCCGGTATCAAAAAACCGGGGCGCAAGGATCTGTTGGTGATGGTATTGGATGAAGGCACGCAGGTTGCGGGCGTATTCACGCAGAACCGATTTTGCGCTGCGCCTGTAGTCGTTGCCAAGCAGCATCTGGCGCAGTCGTCGATCCGCGCATTGGTGGTCAATACGGGCAATGCCAATGCAGGTACCGGAGAAGCAGGTATGCAACATGCACAAACGACTTGTACCGAGCTGGCTCGAATGTTGAATTGCACAGCACAGCAAGTGCTGCCGTTTTCCACCGGCGTCATCATGGAACCGTTACCGGTCGATAAAATCGTTGCAGCGCTTCCAGCTGCAGTATCAAACGGTAAGACGGATAACTGGTTTGCTGCGGCACAGGCGATCATGACCACGGATATCGTGCCCAAAGCCGTTTCACGGCAAATGCAGTTGAATGGAAAAACCGTGACCATCACAGGCATCGCAAAAGGCTCCGGCATGATCCGCCCGAACATGGCAACCATGCTAGGGTATATTGCTACAGATGCGGCCATTACAAAGGATGCACTGCAAAATATGGCACGTTTTGTGGCCGATCATTCGTTTAATCGCATCACGGTTGATGGCGATACCTCAACCAACGATGCATTGATCATCGCCGCGACTGGTAAAGCTGGAAATACCCCAATTACTGCGACTAACAGCGCCGAATTCACGCAAATGCAGCAAGCCATCACGGATGTCGCTGCCGAATTGGCTAAAATGATCGTGCGCGACGGTGAAGGCGCGACTAAATTTATCACGGTGCAAATCGAGGATGGCCGCAATCCAGCCGAATGTACCCAAGTCGCTTACGCAATCGCACATTCACCACTCATCAAAACCGCTTTCTTTGCATCCGATCCGAATCTCGGGCGAATACTGGCCGCCATCGGTTACTCGGGTATTCAGGATCTCGATATCAACAACATCCAATTGTATTTGGATAATGTGTTAGTCGCAGAAAAAGGGGGACGCGCGGTGCATTATCGGGAGGAAGAAGGTCAACGTGTGATGCAACAAGCGGAAATCACCATACGCGTGGTATTAAACCGGGGAAATGCCACGACCACGGTTTGGACTTGTGATTTCTCCTACGATTACGTCAAAATCAACGCCAGCTATCGCAGCTAGCTTATCCTTATCCCAATTATCTATGTCGGATTTAAAAAAATTATCGCAACGAGCGAATAAACTGCTCGATCGCCTGGAAAAATTCCTACCATACGAACAACCAGAACCGGATTGGCAAGCCGCATATGCCTTTCGCTGGCGCAAATACAACAATACCTATCATGCCGGGGGCTACATCCAAGCCATTCACCACCCGCATCCGATTACCTTGAACGCCTTATGCGGCATTGATGAACAAAAGCAGCGGATTGAGCAAAACACCCGGCAATTTGTACAGGGATTTTCTGCCAATAATGTCTTGCTGACCGGCGCACGAGGCACTGGAAAATCTTCGTTGATCAAAGCACTGTTGAATCAGTACGCGCAAGACGGATTGCGCTTGATCGAAGTGGAGAAACACCATCTGGTCGATTTGCACGATATCGTCGAGAAAATTGATCAGCGTCCGGAACGCTTTATCTTATTTTGCGATGATTTGTCCTTTGAAAGTGACGAACCGGGATACAAAGCGCTCAAAGTCGTGCTGGATGGTTCGATCGCCACGGTTTCGGATAACGTGCTGATCTATGCAACCTCCAACCGGCGGCACATGGTGCCCGAACTGATGCGTGACAACTTGGACACCAAGCATATCGGTGAGGAAGTACATCCGAGTGAAACCGTGGAAGAAAAAATTTCCCTGTCGGAACGCTTTGGCTTATGGCTGTCTTTTTATCCTTTCGACCAGGATCACTACTTAGAGATCGCCTATTATTGGTTGCGCCATTATGGTATCTATAAAATGACCCCTTCCATCTATGCCGCAGCCTTGCAATGGGCCTTGCTGCGGGGTTCGCGCAGTGGGCGCGTAGCGTGGCAATTTGCCCGTGATTGGGCAGGTCAGCAACAATCGCTTAAAGCTTCCCGCAACGATTCATGAACAACGCAACTGCCGAAACTGGGGCGATTGTAGAAGTCGTTGCGGCTGTGATTATGCGGCCAGACGGGCAATTTTTATTGACCCGTAGACCGGGTGGCAAATTGTATTCCGGTTACTGGGAATTTCCAGGCGGAAAAGTTGAATCCGGTGAAACACTCCTGCAATCCCTGGAGCGTGAATTGTGGGAAGAACTCGGCATTCAAGTGACACATGCCCAACGCTGGATTACCCGTGTTTTTACCTATCCCCACGCCACCGTGCGGCTTAATTTTTTCCGTATCTTGGCTTGGAACAGCAAGCTTGAACCCAGGGAAAAACAAGGATTATTCTGGCAATCGCCGCAACACGTCAACGTATCCCCCATCTTGCCGGCCAATGCACCCATTTTGCGTGCACTGCAGTTGCCACCGATCTACGCCATTACGCACGCTGCTGAGATCGGGGTTGAAAACTCCCTGGCACAGATTCAGATAGCCTTTCAACAAGGGTTACGCTTGCTACAAATCCGCGAAAAAACCATGGAAAAAGTATTGCTGCGGAATTTTTCCATCCAGGTGATTGCCCTGGCAAAAACCTTTCAGGCAAAGATATTGATCAATGGCGATGCCGAATTGGCTCGCGAGGTAGGTGCCGACGGCGTGCATTTGACCGCATCGCAACTGATGTCGATCTCGGAACGCCCAATCACTACCGAACCAACCTTGTGCGGTGCTTCGTGCCACAACGAAGAAGAACTCCATGCAGCCGAAAAATTAGCCTTGGATTTTGTAGTGCTAGGCCCGGTGCAACCGACTTTGACCCACCCCAATTTATCAGCGCTTGGCTGGAATCGATTTGCGCGACTCATTCAAAATGCTTCAATACCTGTCTATGCCTTAGGTGGATTGCATAGGGAGGATTTAGCCATAGCGCAAGAACTGGGCGCACACGGCATTGCTCTAATGCGTGGAATGGCTACGGATGAGTAAATACAACAAGAGCATTACCGGCTTTTAGTTTGACTAGGATCAAACCCGGTAACGCTCTTGGTTTCAAACACTTTTTACGATTAGCCAGCTAATCGATGCAAAGCGTTTTATTCGATAACATTCAAAGAACCAGGTAAGTGGATATTCTTAGGATGGAGTTGACACCAAATGGTAAAGGCACCCACTTTATCAGCCACGAATGAAATCACTTTTGTTTCGCCTGCTTTAATGGTTTCTTTGATTCCGTATTCATCAATGGTGAACCCTTCACTGATCGGAGATTTGTTTTCTACCGTAACCTTGACTGAGTCTCCTTTTCTGACAACTAACGCTTCTGGTTCATTGAGAACGTTAAAAGCACGAATGTTGTTTACGGTTACACCTTCGACTTTTAGTTCAGGAATTGAAGTGTCATAAGCATTCATAACAACTTTAAAATTTTGTTCGGCTGCGTGTGTAACGCCTGTTACTAGCATTCCAAGAGCCGCTCCTAACAACATGATTTTGGTTACTTTCATACGTATTTCCTTCCCTCTCAAAAAATTATAATTTTAATAAAACAACTACAAGCCTTGTGTTTTTTAGCACATAAGCTGCATCCACTCTAGTGTGGATGATTGCAGATGTCAACAGCGCATTTTTCTAAAATTCTTGAGCAGATTCTGGGCGTTAACCTAGCAACCTCAATTGAGCGAGGTTACCAGGTTAAATATTGGATTTTCGCAGGTTTATTAGAGATTTTCGTATGAGCATGATCTACGCCTGTTCCAATCTCCAAAAATTTCAACTGATAATGATTCTCTAACTCAGAACACACATCTCGCAATCTCTTATCTACAGCTTCATCGATCATAGCACTGCGATACTTTACCAAAAATACCAGACGATAAAGCAGCGCTGTTATGTTATGCCGCTTATGTAACTATTTGAAATATTTGCTCACGTGAGTATCTTACATCTCAAGGAGCGGGATCATTCATTAACAATACTAAGGACTTTCACCTATAAGTCGTTAAATCCTATACAACGAAAAGTTTCTTAGAGATCAAGTTATTTTTAGCAAAAATACGATTATTTGATCAAAACCGCCATTACATATATCAGCAAATAATTCTCCGATGATAAGTAACTCGACAGTAGAAATTCCTGTACAAAACTTGCAGATAGGTATGTACGTTAGCGATCTGGATTGTCCCTGGCTTGAAACGCCGTATCTAATACAAGGCCTTCTCATCCAATCTCGAAATGATGTTGAAAAACTTCAGCGTTATCGTACTCATGTCTATGTGGATGTAGATCGCAGCGAGCCCTTTGTTATACAGAAACACATACCACATAGTTTATTAAAAATATCATCGGGGTATATAAAACAGAAGCAGGACAACGAGCTTTCGACACTCGATCCACTTCTGTATCGGGTAAAAACTTATGACGATATCCGCACCGCCGAACAAGAAATCCCCTCAGCCCAGAAAGCCTACAATTTCATACTAACTTTACTTGATGATGTTAATTCAAATATCGAAAGAAATATAAAATTCGATACTCGTGCCGCACTAGAAGTCGTAGAAACATTATGCGAAAGTGTAATTCGCAATCCTGATGCGGCGTTGCTCCTTGCTCAGCTCAAAACAACCGGAAAAGAACTCTACGATAACGCAGTTAAAGCCTCGGTGCATATGCTGGCCTTTGGGCGCCACCTCGGCCTTCCACGCAGGGAATTGATAGTACTTGGTTTAGGTGGATTATTGATGGATATTGGTAAACAACGGCTACCTAAAGAAATTCAAACTAAAAGTAGCTTGTCCCTTAAGCCGAATGAATGCAAACAGATGAAGCAACATATTGCTTATGGTGTAGAAATCGTAACACAATTGAGCGATGCCTCTGACGAAGTCATCAAAATAGTTACTCAGCACCATGAACGTGAAAATGGGAATGGATATCCGCAAGGTTTGCATGCCAACCAAATTCATCCCTATAGCCGCATGGCAGTCATTGTGGATTGCTATCAAGAATTAATGGGGGGACAACCCGGAATGCCTGGATTAAGAGCGTTTGAAGCGTTCAAGGAGTTACGAGGAAATGGACAAAGCGGACTCAACTTCGCACTAGTAGAACAATTTGCACAATGTATCGGTGTATTTCCAATTGGCAGTTTAGTTGAGCTCAATACCGGGGAAGTAGCAATTGTGCTAACACACAATCGTACGCAAAGATTTTTCCCACGTATCATGATCATCTGCGATATCAAGAAAAATCCCTATGACGCCCCGATTACAGTAGATCTGAGAAAAACAGTATTAAGCCCTACAGGCATTGCCTATACGATTGCAAAAGACCTGCCTCAGGGTGCATTTGGCATTGATGCCAAGAAGTATTATTTGTAATACTATGAAGCGATCTATCTACTGACATGCCCGTACTTACCTATCAGGATTTTTTGCAGGTGGCCGCGCACAAACTATCAAACTCGCACCATTCAAATAGCCGCCATGCTGTTCTGATTGTGAGTTTCGAGCGGTTTCCAGCACTGGATGGTATCCTTGGATTTACCACTGTCGACAAAATCATGCAACAACTTTCAGAGCAACTGAAAAATGCACTTAATTTGGAAGATCTTGTAAGTACAGCGGGGCGTTATCAAATCAGCTGCCTGCTGGTTGATCTGCTTACAAATGCACATGCCATGCTGGCTGCGCATAAGATCCTGAGAACCTTAACTCTACCTTTTACTTTAGGCAAGCAAAAAATTATGCTGACTCCATGCATTGGCGTCGCGCTAGCTTGCGAAAGAAATAACACACTGGATCAATTAATGCGTAATGCGAGCTTGGCTATGCACGAAGCTCGACAAGAAAAAGAATCGATAAAGCTTTTTACCGGAAAAACGGAAGATTCGCCCTTTTCACAAATCGATCTCTGGTCAGATTTAAACAATGCGATAGAAACCGGTGAATTGCATTTAGGCTATCAGCCGCAAGTTAATGTCGCTAATGGAAGGATCGAATCGACCGAAGCATTGCTGCGCTGGATCCATCCTCAACATGGTCCTATCAGAACCGATAAATTAATTGAGGTTGCGGAAGGAACCATATTGATGTCCAAGCTTACACTCTGCGTTTTCCATACGGTGTTAAGAGAATTATCCTCGTATCGATCCGCCGGATTAAATGTAGGAGTTTCCATCAATTTTTCGGCTGACGATTTACGCGACCCAGAACTCACAGAACTTATAGCGCAAGGATTATCGATCTGGAACATACCACCAAGCAATATCACTATAGAAGTAACAGAAACGACGGTCATGAATAATCATGCCCATATTCTAGATACCTTGTATAGCCTTAAGGACATGGGTTTTAAGTTATCAATGGACGATTTTGGCACCGGATATTCATCAATGGCTCGCATACTCGAGCTGCCATTGGATGAAATAAAAATTGACAAGATCTTCGTTCGTCACATGACAACACATCACAAACACGAACGTATTGTCGATTCCATGATTAACCTTGCTCACCGGCTTAATCTGACAGTAGTTGCTGAAGGCGTGGAAGATACCGAGACGTATAAACGATTGAAAGCACTTGGCTGCGATGTCATCCAAGGTTATCTCGTTGGCAAGGCGATGCCTCTGGCAGATCTCATTAGAACTATAAAGCACCCTCCACCCAAGCTGGCGTAACGTTTGAATCAATCAATAGCAGTGGAACTAAGCGCCTTGCGTATTTCTTTCAATGCTTGAATCGTTTTTTTACTACTGGATTCGGATTTAAGTTTTTCCAACATATCGATCAAAAAGCTGAGTTGCTTACACGCAGAGTCGCGTTCTTTTGCATTGGCATTACCTTCCATAAACGCTTGATGGTATTGCGTGATCAACGATTTCACATCCTTTTGCCTATCCGTCTGCTCAAAGCTACCAGACCAATAAGCTTGAATCAACGCGAAATCAGCGACCATGATTGCATCCCACACATGGTGATACGACATAAACCGGCTCTGAGCCATCAATTGACCTTTTGTGAGTTTTGACTGAACATCAGCATCACCTTTCTTTAATTCTCCAAGAATCACGTCTAGCATCAAAGCATTCACCATAGGATAGGGATCTGGCGTATTCAATGCTTGCTGGCGTTGCTCGGCCCGGTGATAATAGCCGGAGGCTTTTTCCAACCAATTCGTTATTTGTTTTTTGCCCTCTTCCAGTTCCGCCAATCGCTTGCAGGCACTTCCCATGATACTAAGCCGTTCGCTTGTTTCACCAATTTCTAGCAAGTGTTCGCCATATTTTATTGCCTCAACCAACAGCTTCAATCCCAGTTTTTTGTCTGCTTCTTTTTCTGCAGCACGCACTTTGAAATTAATGAATTGTTCCACGGCACGCAACGTGGGCTTCTCTTCATCGCCTTCATTGTGTATAGCATCCCGGTAATACCGTATGGCTTCTGAGAATTGTCCGAAATTGGCATAAAATTTACCGAGGCGTTCCTGCACATTAGCTTGTTTAAACCACTCGGCGGAAGATTGTTCCTGCAATTGTTTCACTGCCTGTACAAACTTCTCAGCATCATCCTGCGTAGCCAGATGATCCAGTTCAATTAATAATTCATCAGCACAGACTGGCCCATCTTGATCCGCATCATGGCATTCCGATACGGGATACAAACGGAAGTCTGGATCTCCATAAGCCTGGTATGCACCCCAAGTATTGGAATTCCGGTGTTTTTCCCAGGTATCCTTACGCGCCTGCCAAACCGAAACACCAAAGGATTGCCCTTTGAGCAAATAACCGTAGAATGCTTCCGCGAAAAGCGCTGCGGCTTCATCATCTACCGGCCATCCCGCCGCAATCACAGCTCGCACGCCGCGCCGGATCAATTCGCGCGAAATACTCGCAGCAAGCTTGTGATAGGGTTGGTTAAGACGCTGATTCCCAGTGGCTTGATCGATCTGGCCGAGATAACAGCAATTCAGAAAAACCAACTCGGGAATGGGATCAAGCTTGGCAATTTCTG
>Ga0138256_10001544_pt1 | contig 24783 bp, 17 predicted proteins | sample KNB2016incub_MG_FD_105486 | JGI IMG/M metagenome (GOLD analysis project Ga0138256, IMG submission 105486) | Active sludge microbial communities from wastewater in Klosterneuburg, Austria - KNB2014incub_MG | ecosystem: Engineered > WWTP > Activated sludge > Unclassified | place: Austria...
CCACGGTGGAGCGCAGGTCGTCCATCAGGCGGGTCCCTTCCTCGGTGCGGTAGGAGGTGAAGGCCGCCGCGGCCTGCTGGACCAGGGCCAGCAGCGCCTCCCACTCGGCCGGGTCCGTGGGCTCTTCCGCAGGCTTCTGTTGTTCGGCCTGGCGGAGCACGATGCCCAGCAGGTCGGTGCTGTGCCCCGGGGCCACCGCGTCGGCCAGGGCCTTCAGTTGCTCGTACTGCGCCTTCACCACGGCGGCGTCCACGCCGGTCCGGTCCGCCGCACGCACGGGATCGATGTTCACGAAGAGCTCCACCTTGCCGCGCACCACGCGTTCGGCGAGCCAGGCGCGCAGTTCGGCCTCGCGCTCGCGGTGCGCCGCCGGCAGCTTCACCAGCAGGTCCAGCTGCTTGCTGTTGAGCGAACGCAGCTCCACGCTCGCCTTGCGCTCGCCCACCGTGCCTTCCGCCCGGCCGAAACCGGTCATCGATCGCAGCATCCCCTGGTTTTCGCCAAAGGTATCGGCCGCCCTCAGAGCCTGTCCGGGATCTCTTCAAATGCGCTCTCCGGCCCCATTTCCGGTCATGCTTCGCCGAAAAATGGTCACGTAGGCACCGCTATGCGACCATTTGTCGGCTGCGCCTGACCACAAAATGGTCTCGGAGCCCATCATTCAAGAGAACCCGAACAGGCTCTCACGTGCGACGGTCCGCGCGGTTCACCAGGTGCACTCCCAGGAAGATGAGCGCCGCGCACAGCCCATGGACCGGGCGGATCGCCGGCGGGGCCGCGGTGATCGCCGAAGGGGCGATTCCGCCCAGCGCATACAGCCAGGCGAAGGCCACGGCCATCAGCGGCTGCAGGTAGATGTAGGTGCCCACCACCCCGGGGTCCACCACGCGCAGGGCCCAGGTGTTCAGCAGGTAGGCCACGAAAGTGACGCCCACCACCACGAAGGCGATGGCCCCCCAGGTGCCGCCGTCCAGCGCCGCCCAGCGCACCCCCGCCATCTCGTGCCACCCGAAGGGCAGCACCATCACCGTGCCCAATGCGAAGCTCCAGGCCATCACGGTGACGGCGGTGTAGGTGCGCATCAGGGGCTTCACCAGCACCAGGTACAGCGCGAAGGAGGCGGCGTTCACCAGGATGAAGCCGTCGCCGATGAGGGTGGCGCCCACATCGCCGCCCTCCGCGCCGCGCACCAGCAGCACCGTGGCCCCGGTGGCGCCCAGGGCGATGCCCACGGCCTTGCCCCAGGTGACCCGCTCGCCGATGAGCACCGCCGCGAAGACCAGCACCAGGATGGGCGCGGCCACCATGATGAGGCTGGCGTGCAGCGGACTGGTGCGCATCAGCCCGTGGAAGAAGCAGAGCTGATTGAGCGCCACGCCGAAGACCGCGCAGAGCAACAGGCGGGGCGCATCGCTCCAGGCCACGCGTTCGGGCCGCAGCAGGCGCAGCAGCCAGAAGAGGCCCACCGCCCCCAGCACCCGCACCAGGATGAAGCCGGACGGACCGATGACCCCGGGCATCAACCCCTTGGCCACGGCGTAGTTGGCCCCGTAGATGAGGTTCACCGCGAAGAGGGCCAGATGGGCGCCGGTGCGGGGGGACATGGGGGAGCCGACTGCCAAGGGAGCACCTCAACCAAGGAAGCACCCCGTGCGGCAAAGAGAGGACTCAGGGATGGATCGACCAACAACACACCATGCGATGGATGAGGCCACAGTCCCGACCGTTCGCTCAGTGCTTGATCATGCGCCCCTGGCCGAACACCGCGCCTTGGCTGTTCAACACCGTGACCGCATACGCCCCTGGGACCAGGTAGCGCACATCCAGGGTGGACACCACGTCCGTTCGGCCGGACCCCACAAGACGCCCGAGCGCATCGTGTACCACATAGGGAACACCGGGCAGAGGCCGGCCACCCCGTGAGACGGTCACCACCTCTTCGGCTGGATTGGGGTGGAGCGACAATCCGCTCGGTTCCTGCGCATCCTCGTGCTCCGGCCCCACGCCCACGAACACCTGGCAACTGTCCACATAGCTGCCCGCCACCCACTTGGCCACGCGGTTGATGCTGTCCGGTCCCGCCACCGTGAAGGAGCCGCCCACGACCAGCGTATCGCGGAACACACCGATGGGGCCGATGTCCGGATAGAAATAGTCCGGGGGTACCAGGCTGCACCACCGGTGGCCGTCCCACCGGGCAATGCGGCCGGTGGGCACGCCGCCGATCGTCGTGAACCGTCCGGACACATACAGCGTATCCCGGATCCAGACGTTGCTGTACACACTAGCATTGCTGGAACCAGCAGTGCCACCACCCAGATCGTTCCAAATGCTGCCGTCCCAGGTGACTATACCGCTGCCGGGGTTGTTGGGGTGGCCGTAAGGCGGGTAATTGGCGAACGAACCCATGACATACAGTAGCCCATCATGTACCTCCAGCTTGTTCACCGTACTGAACACCCCCAGGAAGCCACCATCCACGTCCACCCAGGCGGTGCCATCCCACTTGGCGATGTCCAGCCGACCATTGGTGCCGCCGAACTCTCCGCCGATATACAGATCGCCTTGATAGAAAGCCAGGTCGTTGATGCGGTTGATGTCGTTGGGATCCAGCTTGGGCAGGTCGTGTACTTTATGCCAGGTGCTGCCGTCCCAGCGGGCCAGGCCGTTCACCTCCAGGGTGTCGTTGGCGTACTCGAACCAACCCGCCGCATAGAGCCCGTCCGGATAGGAACGCAGGCTGTACACCGGGCCGCTCAGCCCGTTCTGCAAGGGCTTCCATAAGGAGTCGACCCCGTCCCAGCGGGCGATGAAGTTGACCGATACTCCGACCGATTGTTGAAAGTCCCCAGCTGCATATAGAGCGCCCTGCCAATGCTCAAGTGCTCGTACCGGAGTGGCCAGCACTTGGCTGGTGTTGGTATCCAAACAATCGTACTCGAACCCGCAGCCGACGTTGTGAAACTCCGCACCATCCCATCGAACGATCCCTGGGGAAAGGGGCATATCGTACGCACCGATCAGTCCGCCACCGATGTAGAACGAACTAGATACACTGTCCTCAAGGAAACAATACACAGGACCACGGACACCCTGCTGTAGTGGACTGAACAGCGACGGTTGCGCCTGCTGTTCTGTGGCCCATGCCAAGAGGCAGGCCAGCCAGAATGAACGGCCCATGATTCAGCGCTTGACGAATCGGACGGAAGCGGCCTGGCTACCGGGGGCTCCCCAGTGAACAGCAGTATACAGCCCTTGGCCCGTCGATGGTAAGCTCAGGCCGCCTTGAGCATCCGTCCTGGAACGCAGAACCAATCTTCCTTGGCCATCGAACAAGTCGATCATGGTATGGGCCAGGGGCCGATCAGCTTCCGCCAAGTGGATGTGGTCGATCGCGGGGTTCGGGTAACAGGAGAGGCCGACGGGCGCGGTGCAGGTCACCTCCGGCAGGCCGATGCTGATGTCCTGGAAATTCATGCGCGCCACGAAGCCATGGGAGACGTCGCCCGGGTCGCCGAACATCAGGCTGGGCTCGCACCAGGATACGCCGGGGTAAGGGCACGCTTCATCGAAGGCCACACCGCCAGAGCTGCCAGCCCAATACAGGGCCTCGCCCGGTACCAAGGCCAGGCTGTGCCCCCAGTCACAGGCCACCGGGCGCCAACCCTTGTCGGCGAGGTAGTCCGCAATACGCACGTAGTGCGCGCCGAAGGTGGTGGCCCAAACCCGCTGGCGCTGAGCACCGAAACAGCTCAGCAGCACATCGGTCTGTAAGCGGCCCGCATCGGTGCGCCATGGTTGGTTGTAGAAACCGAAGGCCGCCAAGGTGGGGTGGTCGATGTTCGGGGCGAGGGCGGTATCCCCGGTCTGCATGGCGATGCCCAAGGCGAACAGGGTCCCTTCATCGTCCATCACCAGATCGCAGAACCGGCGGATGAGGAAGGGGTGGTATTGCCGCATGTCGTACTCCAGCAGGGCGCTGTCGTCGGCATCTTCGCGGATGCTGCCCCCGTGGCAAGTGCCCCAGAGCAGCTGGCCGCTGAGCACATCGAACTCCGCGAAGTATTGGTCGGTGTACTCCACCACATCGTCCTGGTAGGCGCCGCCGCCCGGGTCGCAGATGGAGAGGGTCCCGTTCACGGCCCCGCAAGTGTCCGCCGTCGGCACTGGCCTGCTCTCGGTATCGTGCGTGGTGCCCAACACCAGCAGCCGGTTGGTCCCTGGCTGCACCACGGCGGCCTCCAGGCGCTCCAAGCCATGCAGGTTGGTGGTCCACTCCAGCGCCCCGCCCACCATGAAGGTGATGATAAAGCCGGTGGAATCCGCCACGCCGGGCAGCCAGAAGGCCCCGGGTGTGCCCTGGGGAATGTTCCCGTCCGTGCGGCCCACGCCGATCACCAGGTCCTTCTGGCCGCTGGGGTCGGGGTCCTCGTAGTAGGCCAGGTCGAACAGCAGGTCGTCCGCAGCACCCCCGTAGAAGGTGGAGTTGAGCAGACTGAAGCCCGGGTCCAGCGTCACCAGAAAAAGGTCCGTGCCGCCGCCGTTCGCGCTCTGGTGGTACACCGTTCCGCCCGGATCACACATCGGAAAGCCGGTGGCCACCGCCGTGCAGGTGCCGCTGGCCGTGCCGGTTGATGTGCTGGTGGCGCCTCCCCAATGCAGGTTGCCGAACACGTCCTCGGTCACGGCCGTGAGCATCTCATCACCCTCGCCGCCGAGGTAGGTGCTGCGAAGTACATTGCCTTGAACCGGATCGACAAGCAAGAGCAACCCATCGGAATCCCCTTTCAAGGCACCCTGCCAATAGCTTCCATCAGCTGGATCCGCGAATGGTTTGATCGGAGCATTCTCACTATTGGTCCATCCGCCGATCCAGAGCACGTCGTTGCTGGCATAGTGTGCCACGATGGGCTTGTCCGATCCGGTGCCACCGTAGTAGGTCATAAAGACCCGCTTGGCGTCGTTCAGGGGATCACCTGGGGCGTGTTCGAAGCGGCCATAGTATAGATCCCACACGCCAGCGTGTGCCACGATGCCGTTGATCGCAGGAAAGACATGATCCAGCGTATTGCCTGCGATCAGCAGATCGCCGTCGGGGGCGACCACGGCGGCGTTGCCCCAAGAGTCGTCCCCACCGTTTCCGGTCGCGCTGCCCAGCAGAGTGCGCCACGCTTGTGGGCTGCCACCACCAGCACCCAGCGGAGGAGGTGGGCCGATCTGGAAGACCAGGGGATGGTCCACATCAAAGGTTCCGAATTCGAAATGGAGCTGTGCTCCACCGGGTACCAGGTCATAGTCCGGTGACCAGGACACAGGCACAATGCTGCCGTTGATCACTTGATAGGCGAAGGCCTCCTCCAGCCGGAGAAATCGTTCTCCGACATACGCGCGAACGGCTCCCTGCCAATCGATCCCGAGGCTGTCCTGGCCACTGAAGAGCATCTGGATCTGGGCGGGCTCGGCTCCCGGTTCCATCACAAAGGCCATCTTGGGTCCGTATGCTCCGATGTAGTGCTGCACGCTGATCCGCGGGTACACCTCCTCGCGCACCAACGCACCCGCTGCGGGCACATCGACCACACCGGCACCGGTGTGCGCCAGGTAGTAGTTGCTCAGGTCCGCTGTTCCCGTAAGCACCGTGGTGGACGCACCTGGGTCCACTCCTTCGCCCACGAAGTCCATGCGTACGCTGTAGATCGTGTCCTGATCGCGGAACGAGAAGGTCATGGCGGGGGATTCGTGGAGCCAGACCGTAACGGGATGGCCCTCCGAATAGTACAGCAGGTCGCCTACCGCGTTGCCGTCAGTGTCAATGGTCTGGCCCAATTCCGCTCGGTAGCGGCCCGCGCCGACGGTATCGCCCCACGCATCCAGGATCTGGGCCTCCGCGTTCGACGAACCGAAGAGCAATGAACAAGCAAGAATGAGCCGTGTACGCATGGTCGATCGGTATTTCGGGGTGAACGAAAGCGATCCCGGTCGGGCCGGGTGGAGTTCGAATCTACACCTTCTACCCTCAATTCGATCGACCCAGAAAGGACATGATCAGGATGACCCTCGAATTCGCCTGGACCATGAACCCACCGGACGGATCGCCCCCCGCACCACCCCATCCCTCTACCTTCGCGCCGCAGCAACCAAGCCTCCCGACCCCATGAGCCATCGCTTCGGCACCAAGGCCGTGCACGCCGGCGTGGAGCCCGATCCCACCACGGGCGCCATCATGACGCCGATCTACCAGACCAGCACCTATGTGCAGGCCGCACCGGGCGACCACAAGGGCTATGAGTACAGCCGCACCCACAACCCCACGCGCACCGCGCTACAGCGGGCCCTGGCCGAACTGGAGAACGGGCGCCACGGCCTGTGCTTCGCCACCGGCATGGCCAGCATCGATGCGCTGATCAAGCTGCTGAAGCCGGGCGACCACGTGGTGAGCACCAACGACCTCTACGGCGGCACCTACCGCCTGTTCACCAAGATCTTCGAGGGCTTCGGCATCCGCTTCAGCTTCGTGGACATGGCCGAGCCGGCCCACGTGAAACAGGCCCTGACGCCCGCCACCCGCCTGATCTGGGTGGAGACCCCCACCAACCCGCTGCTGAAGGTGATCGACATCGCCGCCATGGCCGACCTGGCCCGGGCGCAGGGCTGCTGGCTGGCCGTGGACAACACCTTCGCCAGCCCCGCCTTGCAGAACCCTCTTGATCGGGGCGCCGACATCGTGATGCATTCGGCCACCAAATACCTGGGCGGCCACAGCGATGTGGTGATGGGCGCGCTGGTGGTGAACGACGATGCCCTGGCCGAGCGCCTGGCCTTCGTGCAGAACAGCAGCGGCGCCACGCCGGGTCCCATGGACTGCTTCCTGGTGCTGCGCGGGCTGAAGACCCTGCACCTGCGCATGGAGCGGCACTGCACCAACGGCGAGGCCGTGGCCCACTTCCTGAAGGCCCACCCCAAGGTGGAGCGCGTCTACTGGCCGGGCCTTCCGGAGCACAGCGGCCACGCGGCGGCCCGCGCCCAGATGAGCGGCTTCGGTGGCATGGTGAGCTTCACCCTGAAGGGCGACCGCATGGAGGACGCCATGCGGGTGCTGTCGCGCACCACCCTCTTCGCCCTGGCCGAATCCCTGGGCGGGGTGGAGAGCCTCATCGGGCACCCGGCCAGCATGACGCATGCCAGCATCCCCCGCGAGGAGCGCCTCCGCAACGGCCTGGCCGACACCCTGATCCGGCTCAGCGTGGGCACCGAGGACAAGGCCGACCTGATCGACGACCTGGCTGAGGCCATCGGCTGAACAGCCCCCAGCGGACGACCAACGGAGCGGGGCGCTGCAGCCTCTGATCGTCAGCCGGTTGTCATACCCGGCTCGGATCCCAAGGGTCGGGGCGAAATGCGGGGTTGTTGACCAACAGTTGGAGGGGGGTGGCCGTTTATCTTGCGCTCCCCTACTTCGGAGCCCCTTGCAATGACCCGTACGAACCCCTTCGGACCGCTCGCCTTGGCGTCGGCCCTCCTTCTGCTGCACCCCGCCCTGGCCCAACAGGACGTGCCGTTCCACTGCAGCACGCACTCCCTGGAGCACCTGGCCCCGCTCCACCAGAACGACCCCCAACGGTTGCAGCGCATCGCCGATGATGAGGCCGCCCTGGAGGCCTTCACCCAGCAGTACACCCAGCTGAGCGAGGCCGAGCGGGGGGGCAGCACCTACGTGCTGCCTGTCGTGTTCCACATCATCCACAACAACGGGCCGGAGAACATCAGCGATGCCCAGGTGCATGACGCCATCCGCGTGCTGAACGACGACTTCAACAAACTGAACGCCGACTGGGACAACGTGCGCCCGGAGTTCCTGGGCATCGTGGCCGACGTGGGCATCACCTTCCGCCTCGCCCAACTGGACCCTGACGGCAACTGCACCAGCGGCATCAACCGCATCCAGAGCATCCTGACGAACGACGGCACGCAGGACATGAAGGACCTGATCCAATGGCCGCGGAACAAGTACCTGAACGTGTGGGTCTGCGCCTATGCGGACGGGGCCGCCGGATACACCCAGACCCCGGGCTCCGTGAACAACGGATGGGCCGCTGCGGCGGATGGCATCGTGCTGCTGCACAACTACACGGGCAGCATCGGCACCAGCAGCGTGGGCCGTTCCCGCACGCTCACCCACGAGGTGGGCCACTGGATCAACCTGCGCCACACCTGGGGACCGACCAACGAACCGGGTATCGCGAGCAACTGCAACGTGGATGACAACGTGGGCGACACGCCGAACACGGAAGGCTGGACCAGCTGCACCCTGGCCGGCGCCACCTGCAACAGCGCGCTGGACAACGTGGAGAACTACATGGAGTACTCGTACTGCTCGAAGATGTTCACCGAAGGCCAGAAGACGCGCATGCTGGCCGCTCTGAACTCGGGCACCGCCCAGCGCAACCAGCTCTGGCAACCGTCCAACCTGGCGGCCACCGGCACCACCGGGACCGATGTCCTGTGCGCTGCGGCCTTCACCAGCGACCTGCGGGAGGTCTGCTCCGGCGGCTCCGTCCAGTTCACCGATGTGAGCTACCACGGTGCCACCGCGTGGGAGTGGTCTTTCCCGGGCGGCACGCCCTCCACGAGCACCGATCAGAACCCCGTGGTGACCTACAGCAGCCCCGGGCTTTACCCGGTGACCCTGGTGGTGGGCAACGGCAACACCCAGGTGAGCACCCAGGTGAACAACTACGTGATGGTGATGCCGGCCGGCGGCCTGGCCGTACCCTACAGCGAGGGCTTCGAGGCGACCTCCACGCTGCCCAACACCGATTGGGCCGTGAACGATGCCGGCGGGAACGGAGGCTTCCAGCTCGTGAGCACCACCGGCTACCAGAGCGCCAAGTGCGTGCGCCTCAACAACTACGTGAGCGGCGAGGGCGAGGTCGACGAGCTGGTGAGCAACACGTTGGACATGAGCAACGCCACCGACATCGTGATCAGCTACCGCCATGCCTACGCCCAGCGGAACACGGCGAACAATGACGTGCTAAAGCTCTACGTGAGCAAGGACTGCGGGGAGAGCTGGAGCCTGCGTGATATCCTGTACGGCACCGGAGCCCTGAACACGGCCTCGCTGCAGACCAGCCCGTTCACGCCCACCAACGAGTCGCAGTGGGCCGAGTCGGTGGTGGACAACATCAGCACGAGCTACCATGTGAGCGAGTTCCGATTCAAGTTCGAGTTCGAGAGCGATGGCGGCAACAACCTGTTCCTTGACAACATCAATGTGAACGGGGCCCCGGTGGGCATGGCCGAGCTCGTGACCGAAGGCTCGGAGGGCCTGCGTGTGGTGCCCAACCCCGCCGGAGCCGATGCCGACCTGGTGATGGACCTGCGTGAGGGCGGAGCGCTGCAGGTGCAGGTGCTGGACCCCGTGGGCCGGTTGGTGGCGCAGCTGCCGGAACGCACCCTGCCGGCCGGCCTCAACCGCCTCGCCCTCCCGGTGGAGGGGTTGGCCAAAGGCGTCTACCTGGCGGTCATCCGCCAGAACGGACGCACGCAGCTCACGCGGTTCACCAAGGAGTGAGCATCGCCCCCCTTGGGAACGCGAAGGCCCGGTCGAATGACCGGGCCTTCGCGTGAAAGGACCGTGGACCGGATCACTCCTTGAAGCCCACGAGGATGGCCACACAACCAACGTGCACCATGTCGGTGCGCGCCTTGCCCGGCACCCACACCACCACCTTCATCTGCTGCGTGGAGGCCATGCGCAGGTCGAAGTGATGCTTGGGATCGTCGGCCAGGCTCTCGAACACGATCTTGTTGGAGGAGTCCACCAATTTCCAGTTCACCTCGCCCAGGATCGGGTGGGTGCACACCATCACGCGGTACTCCTGACCACTGAAGAAGGTGAGGTTCACCTCGGCCTCCTCGCCGGGGGCGAGCTGGGCCGCATTGAAGGACTCGTTGAACTTGTAAGGCGCCAGCTCCGGCACACACTTGTTCTTGGCGAAGCTGCGGCACTGGGCCTGCGCGGCGGTGGCGGCCATCAACAGGGCACCGGCCAGGGCTGCGTGGGCGAGGGTCGTTCGCAAGGCGGTCATGGCAGTGCTCAGTTGATGTAAGCGTTGCGGATGGTGGCGGTCTTCTCGGTGATCGCCTTCAGCTGGTCGTCGGTAAGGGCTGCCGCAGGCTCACCGCCCCCGATGACGGCCACACCGTTCTCCTGGGTCACCTGCGCGGGCGCACCGGCCGAAGGCACCGGACCGAACAGGTCGGACAGGGCCTTCAGGTCGGCCTTCGCACCGTTGAGGGCCTCATCGGTCCCCGTGTAGGTGTCCATCAGCCCCAACAGATCGTTGAGGCTCAGGCGCTGCTCGGCGATGCGTGACCGAAGCTCCGGCGTGTCCTTGGCCCTGGCCACCTGCGTGGCGATGTACAGGCCCTCCACCCATCCACCGGCGATCATCAGTGCGCTGATGTTGTCGCGTTCGTTCTCCTTCAGGTAGGCATCCACGCTCCAATAGGTCTCGCTGATGATGCTGAGGAGCGAATCACGGTCGTTCATGTTCGCCTCCATGCGCTCCAGCGTGGTGTCATTGAAGGCGTTGCTCACTCCAAGCCGGTCGGCCAGCTTCTTGGCACAGCTGGTGTAGAACATGCTCTCCTGCGTCTGGTTGTTGACGCTGGCGTAGCTCAGGTCGGCCCCGTAGATGCCCAGGTTGAGGGCCTGCTTGCTGGCGGCCGTGTACCGGTCCACGTTCTTCACATCGTTCAGGATGTCCTTGTCGTATTCCGCGCCGGCCTTCTTCAGCAACGCCGCCGTCTCCATCGGGGACGGAATGTTGTAGAAGATGTTGCGGGTCTTCCGCATCCGCTCGGCCTGCGCGGCGGAATCCGCGCTATCGGGCACGTTCAAGGTATCCTGTTGGCCGCTTTCGCCGCCGCCACAGGCGACCAGCACGGCCAAGGCGGCCGCCAATGGCCACACGGTCCGGGAGGTATGCATCATGGGATCCAGTCTGCGGTAAAGGTCCATCCGGACCGGCCGTGGCTCAGTGCGCCTCCAGCCAGTTTTTCCCCACGCCCATGTCAACAACCAGTGGCACGTCCAACGCCATCGCTCCTTCCATCCGCCGCCGCACCATGGACTTCAACGCGTCCAGTTCGTCCTGGTGCGCGTCGAACACCAGTTCATCGTGCACCTGCAACAGCAGCCTGCTCTTCAGTCCCTGCTCCCGGATGTCGCGATGGATGTTCACCATCGCCACCTTGATGATGTCCGCCGCCGAGCCCTGCATGGGCGCGTTGATGGCGATGCGCTCGGCCTGGGCCCGCACCGTGTTGTTCGCGCTGGTGATGTCCGGCAGGTAGCGCCGCCGCCCCATCAGGGTCTTGATGTACCCGTGGGTGCGGCAGAAGCCGATCATCTCGTCCATGTAGTTGCGCACACCGGGGAACTGCGCGAAGTAGTCGTCGATGATCTGCTTGGCCTCGCCGCGCGGGATGCCGAGCGTCTGTGACAGGCCGAAGGCGCCCTGCCCGTAGGCGATGCCGAAGTTGACGGCCTTGGCCCGACCGCGTTGCTCCCGCGTCACCTCGGAAATATCCACGTTGAACACCTTGGCCGCCGTGGCCGCGTGGATATCCAGCCCGTGGCGGAAAGCCTCCTGCATGTTGCGGTCGCCGCTCATGTGCGCGATGATGCGCAGCTCGATCTGGCTGTAGTCGGCGCTGAGAAGCTGGTACTCCTCGTTGCGCGGCACGAAGGCCTTGCGGATCTCGCGGCCTTTCTCCGTGCGGATGGGGATGTTCTGCAGGTTGGGGTCGTTGCTGGCCAGGCGACCGGTGGCGGCCACCGTCTGAAGGTAGCTGGTGTGTACGCGGTGGGTCACGGGGTCCGCGGCCTCGGGCAGGGTGTCGACGTAGGTGCCCTTCAGCTTGCGCAGGCTGCGGTAGTCCAGGATCAGGGGGATCGCGGGGTGCGCGTGGCTCAACTCCTGCAGGATGTCCTCGCTGGTCTGGTACTGCCCGGTCTTGGCGGTCTTCTTCACCTTGTCGCCACCGAGCTTCAGGGTCTCGAAGAGCACGTCGCCGAGCTGCTTCGGGCTGTCGATGTTGAAGTTCACGCCGCAGGCCTGGTGGATGGCGTCCTGCAATCGCACCAGCTCCGCACCCAGCTCTTCGCTGAACTGCTTCAGCGCCGGGATGTCGATGCGGATGCCCTCCGTTTCCATGTCGGCGAGCACGTGCACCAACGGCATCTCGACATCGTTGAAGAGACCGGTCACTTCATCTTCGGCCAGCAGGGGTTCCAGTTTGCCGGCGAGCTGCCAGGTGACGTCCGCATCCTCGGCAGCGTACTCCTTCACCAGCTCCACCTCCACGTCGCGCATGCTCTTCTGCACCTTGCCACGCCCCTTCTCGCCGATGAGGGTGGTGATGCTCACCGGCCGGTAGCCGAGGTAGGTCTCGCTGAGGAAGTCCATGCCGTGCTTCTGCAGGTCGGGCTTCAGCAGGAAGTGCGCCACCATGGTGTCGAAGAGCGGGCCCTTCACCTCCACGCCGTAGCGGGCCAGCACGCGGATGTCGTACTTGGCGTTCTGCGCCACCTTGCCGATGGCCGCATTCTCCAGCACGGGCTTGAAGATGTCCACGATGCGCTGGGCCTCGGCGCGGTCCTCCGGCACGGGCACGTAGTGGCCTTCATGCGCCTTCCAACTGAAGGAAAGACCCACCAGTTCGGCCGTGCGCTCGTCGGTGCCGGTGGTCTCGGTGTCGAAGCAGAAGCGCGGCTGCTTCTTCAGCTGGGCCGCCAGCATGTACAGGTCCTCGCTGGTCCGGGCCAGGAAGTAGCGGTGCGGCACGGTGTCGATGGTGGCCAGCTCGGTGAGGGCCACGTGGCCTTCCTCATCGACGTTGCTGCCGAAGAGGTCCACCTGGCCGGGGTTGGCCGGTGCGGCCTTGGCGCGCTTGCCGGCCTTGGGCTCCTCGGCGGTGCCGTTCACATCACCGCCGAGCACCCGGTTGGCCAGGGTCTTGAACTCGAGCTCGCTGAACACCTCCAGCACCTTGTCCTTGTCGGGCGGGTCCAGATGCAGGGCGTCGTGGTCCAGTTCCACCGGTGCGTCGATGATGATGGTGGCGAGCTGCTTGCTCAGTCGGCCCTGCTCGGCGAACTGGATCACGTTCTCCTGCTGCTTCCCCTTGAGCTTGTCGGCGTTCTCCAGCACACCCTCCAGACTGCCGAACTGTTGGACAAGCTTCATGGCGGTCTTTTCGCCGATGCCGGGGATGCCGGGGATGTTGTCCACCGCGTCGCCCATCAGGCCGAGGATGTCCTTCACCTGGTCGGTGCGTTCCAGGCCCCAGCGCTCGCAGATCTCCTTGGGACCCAGCTTCTCGGGCGGTTCGCCACCGCGCCCGGGCTTGTACATGATGATGCGGTCCGTCACCAGCTGACCGAAGTCCTTGTCGGGGGTCACCATGTAGGTGGTGTAGCCTTCGGCCTCGGCCTTCTTCGCCAGGGTGCCGATCACGTCGTCGGCCTCATAGCCGTCGCTCTCCAGCACGGGGATGCGCAGCGCCTCGATGATGCGACGGATGTAGGGCACGTTGCTGCGGATGTCATCGGGCATCTCCTCGCGGTTGGCCTTGTAGTCCAGCAGGGTCTCGTGGCGCTCGGTGGGCGCGGCCGTGTCGAACACCACGGCGATGTGGGTGGGCTTCTCGCGCTTGATCAGGTCGAGCAGCGTGGTGGTGAAGCCGAAGGCCGCGCTGGTGTTGAAGCCCTTGCTGTTCACCCGGGGCGCCCGGATGAAACTGAAGTAGGCCCGGTAGATGAGCGCGTAGGCATCGAGCAGGAAGAGGCGCTTGTCCGCATCGGCGGTGGCAGCTTCGGACTGGTTGGCATCGGGCATGCGGGCAAGTTAGCCCGGGCTACGGCTCAGGATCGCAAGACCATGTGCCACCCAGGCACCGGGTGGTCCGGAATGGCCGTCTACATTCGGACATGCGGTCCGTCCAGCGTTCCCGCGAAGCCTGGGGCCTCCCCCTGGCCTCGGTGTGCGCCATCGCCTTCGTCGCATGCACCCACGAACTGGTGGGACCGGATGCCACCCCGGATGATGCAGCGGCCGCTCCCGTGTTCGTCGATCTCAGCTCCCTGCCCTACCCCGCCCTGAGCACCTACCGCTTCTTCGTGGGCGAGCTTGACCAACTGGAACCGAACACCGGTGTGCTTCCGTTCGCGCCCATCAACGCGCTGTTCACGGACTACGCCCACAAGAACCGGTTCGTGTGGATGCCCGCCGGAGCCCAGGCCTCCCATGTGAGCGACCACGAGCCGTTGGCGTTCGAAGAGGGTACGGTGCTGATCAAGAACTTCTGGTACGACAACACGGCCCCCGACGGGGAGCGAAGGATCATCGAAACGCGGTTGATGTTCCGCCGGAACGGCGCCTGGGAGTTCGCCAACTACATCTGGAACCCCGAGCAGACCGAAGCCTACCTGGACATGGACGGCGCATACCTCCCCATCGCGTGGACGGACAGTGAACATGGGGCGATGAGCACGACCTACCGGATCCCGTCGGCCTCCGAGTGCTTCACCTGCCACAAGGTGAACACCGACCCGCTGCCCATCGGCCCCAAGCCGCGCAACCTGAACGTGGACATGGCGTACCCGGACGGCACGATGAACCAGCTGGCACGCTGGGTGCAGGAAGGCTACCTGGCCCCGGGCTTCCCGTCGGGCATCCAAGCAACGCCGGATTGGATGGAAGCGTCATTGCCGATGGTGGACCGCGTGCGCGGCTACCTCGACATGCAATGCGCCCACTGCCATTCGGACGAGCGCCATTGCGATTACCGGCCGCTTCGGCTGGCCTATCAGGATACCCAGGACCCGGCCAATCTCGGGGTGTGCGTGCTGCCGGACGACCCCATCGACGCATCGGTGACCCACATCGTGGCCGCCGGCGACACCACGCGGTCCATGATGCACCTGCGACTGAGCTCCACCGATGGGGCGGTGCGCATGCCTCTGCTCGGCCGCACGCTCGTACACCGCGAGGGTCTGGCGCTCATCAACGAATGGATCTCCTCGCTCGGCCCACCCTGTCCCTGACCTGCAACCCCAACCGCCCATGAAGCCGCTCTTCTCCATCACGATCGCCCTGCTCAGCGCGCTGCCCACCCTGGCACAGGACAACTGCGCATCGGCCGTTCCCATCACCGCCGGCACATACGTGGTGCCCGCCGTCAACGGCAACCAGGTGCCTTCGCCGATCTGTGCACCGAACGGGGCCGGGGCATCGGCCGGTGAGTGGTACAGCTACACGCCCGCGTCCAACTACACGGTGACGATCAACACGGCCATCGGTGCGCTGACCGACAGCCGCGTGCATGTGTACCTGGGTGGCTGTGGCGCCCTGGCCTGTGTGGCCGGTGATGATGATTCCGGTGTGAACAACACCGCGTTCCTCACCTTCAACGTGGCCGCAGGGTTCACCTACATCATCGCCTTCGACAATCGCTGGAGCTCCAATGGCTTCACTTTTTCGCTCACCGAATCCCCGATCGTGATCCCGGTGTTCAGCTTCTCGCCCCTGACCCTGCCGGCCGCAAGCGGCTCCGGCCAGGCCGCCGTGGACATGAACGGGGACCATCTGGACGATGTGGTGCGCATCACCGAACTGCAGGTCACGATCAACCATCAGCAGGCCGGAGGTGGTCTCGTGCAGACGGTGTTCCCCACGGATACGGCGGACACCACGCCCTACTGGAGCCTGGCGGCCGGCGATCTGGACGGCAACGGATACAACGACCTGCTCTACGCCGGAGGATCCGCCACCTTCATGCTCGCCAACGCCGATGCCACGGCCTATATCGAGAACTCCCAGACCGAATGGATCTTCTGCCAGCGGTCCAACTACGTGGACATCAACAATGACGGGCACCTGGACGCCTTCATCTGCCACGATGTGGAGCCGAACGTGTACTACCTGAACGACGGCCAGGGCAACCTCACCTACTACCAGGGCGGCCTGGGCGACACCCCGGACGGAGGCAACTACGGCAGCATCTGGGTGGACTATGACAACGACCACGATGTGGACCTTTTCATCGCCAAGTGCCGCGGCGGGGTGGGACCGGCCAACATCGACCAGCTGCACCGGAACAACGGGGACGGCACGTGGACCGAGGTGGCCGCGCTGATGAACCTGGCCGACAACCAGCAGAGCTGGAGCTCGGCCTGGGGCGACTACGACAACGACGGCGACATGGACGTGCTGCAGGGCGCCAGCTCCTTCACCAACGGAGGCCACAAGCTGATGCGCAATGATGGCAGCACCTTCACCAACGTGACGGTCGGGTCCGGATTCGACAACCACGGCGGCCAGAGCATCGAGTGGATCACGCACGACTTCGACAATGATGGATGGCTGGATGTACTGGGCGGGGGTAAGCTGCTGCGCAATAACGGCGACATGACCTTCAGCATGCACACGGTGACCCCCACCAACGGACCGGTGGGCGACCTGGACAACGATGGCTACCTGGACATCGTGAACGGCGGCACCGTGTACATGAACGCGCTCACGGGCAACAACTGGCTGAAGGTGACCCTGGAAGGCACGGTGAGCAACACCAACGGGATCGGCGCCCGAGTGGAGGTCGTCACCCAGTCCGGCACCCAGATCCGCGACATCCGCAGCGGCGACGGCTTCCGGTACATGAGCACGCTGAACGCCCATTTCGGGCTGGGCCAGGACAGCGACGTGGACCAAGTGATCGTATACTGGCCCAGCGGTATCGTGGATGTGATCGACATGCCGGCCATCAACGGCACGGTACATGTCATCGAAGGCCTCTCCACCGGCGTGACCGCCGTGACCCCTGAGGCCACGTTGAGCACCTACCCCAATCCGGCCGAGACCGTCCTGTACCTGAGCTCCTCCCTGCCGTTGCGCAACGCGATCGCCACCGTGCTGAACACTGCCGGCCAGCCCGTGCTGCGCTCCGTCCTGCGCGAGGCCACCCTGGACATCACGGGGCTTGCCCCCGGTGTGTATGTGTTGCAGGTGGAGCAGGAAGGCACCTGGCTTCAAGAACGCTTCGTGAAGCGCTGAGGACGTCGGCGCCATGAAAAGGGGTCACCGTGTACGGTGGCCCCTTTCCGTTCGTGCCTCGTCAACGCTCCTTCCACACCACCTCCATCACGGTGGACCCCACGGCCTGCAGGGTGGCGCGATCGATCACGTCCATGTCGTCGTCGTGCGTGTGCCAGCTGGGGTGGAAGGCACGCGTGCCTTCGTGGTACTCGATGATGTCCGCCGTGGGGATCCGTAGCAGCTCATTGATCGGCAGGTGGTCGTCCGTGCCCACGAAATGGCGCGTCTCCGCCACGAAGCGGTCGCCATGGCCCAGGGCGGCGGCGGTGCGCCAGAGCTTGCGCACCACCTGCGGGGCATACTGCATGCTGATGGACTCCTGATAGAAGCGTGCGTCCTTCGCCCCGCACATGTCCAGCAGCACGCCGAACCGCGCGGTGTAACCGGGGACGTGCGGGTTCTTCGCCCAATACTGGCTGCCGAGCGCCCAGGTGGCGATGCTGTTGCCCTCCATGGTCATGGCCCCGGTGGGCTCGCCATAGTCCTCCACGTCGGTGAAGAGCAGGTCGACCCCCAGCAGAGCGGTATCCGTGGCCGCGCCGAGGTGACGGGCGATCTCCAGCAGCACGCCCACCCCGCTGCCACCATCGTTGGCGCCGAGGATGGGCTCGTTCCGTCGCTCATCATCCTTGTCGGCGAAGGGGCGCGTGTCATAGTGGGCCAGCAGCAGGATGCGGTCCCGGGCCCCGGGCCGCCAGCTGCCGATGATGTTGCGGAGCGGCAGGGGGTTCCCGTTGAACGCCGTAACGGTGCCTCGCTGCTCGGTGACGGTCGCACCGGCGGCCTTCAGGCGGGCCACGATCCAATCCCCGCAGGCCGCATGCGCCGCGGTGCCGGGCACACGCGGCCCGAAGTCGACCTGCCACCGCACGAAGGCGTAGGCGCTGTCCGCATCGAACGGCGGCGCGGGCGGCAGCTGCGCCTGAACGGGCTTCGGCACCTCCTGCTTCGGCGGGGCCTCGGGTGTGCAGGCCTGGCCGACGAGCGCCAGCGCCAGCACGATGCCGGGGAGCCCGGAGCTTACGCGCGTTCCCATGTGGTGCCCTCCTTGGTGTCCTTCAACACGATGCCGATGGCCGCCAGCCGGTCGCGGATGGCATCGCCCGTGGCGAAGTCCTTCCGGGCCTTGGCCTCCGCCCGCAGACGGATGAACTCCTGCACCAGGGCGTCGAGCGCGCTGTCATCGCCCTTCGCCGCGTCCGCCTCCACGCGGATGCCCAGCACCTCGCGCACCATGCCCTGCATCAGCGCGCGCAGCTTGCCGATGGACGCGGCCGTGAGCTTCAGCTTGCCGTCGTTCACACTGTTGATGATGCGCACGCCCTCGAAGAGCTCGGCGATCATCACGGGCGTGTTCAGGTCATCGTTCATCGCGGCGTGGCAGCGCCGCTCCAGCGCGGCGATGTCGGCCTCGTCCGCATCCGCGGGCTTCAGCTTCGGCAGCAGCGCCATCGCCTTCGTCAGGCGCTCCAGGCCCTTCTCCGCGGCCTGCATGGCGGCGTTGCTGAAGTCCAGCGTGCTGGCGTAGTGGCACTGCAGCATGAAGAAGCGCACGGTCATGGCGCTGTAGCCCTTCTCCAGCAGCTTGTGGTCGCCCGTGAGCAGCTCCTCGGGGGTGAATCCGTTGCCCTCGCTCTTGGCCATCTTGCGGCCGTTCACGGTGAGCATGTTGCCGTGCATCCAGTAGCGCACGGGCGCCTCACCGTCGGCTGCCACGCTCTGCGCGATCTCGCACTCGTGGTGCGGGAACTTCAGGTCCATGCCGCCGCCGTGGATGTCAAAGGTGCGGCCCAGGTACTTGGTGCTCATGGCCGAGCATTCCAGGTGCCATCCGGGGAAGCCTTCTCCCCAGGGGCTGGGCCATTTCATCAGGTGCTGCGGCTCGGCCTTCTTCCAGATCGCGAAGTCCAGCGGGCTCCGCTTCTCCTCCATGCCCTCGGTGTCGCGCGTGTTGGCCAGCAGCTCATCGATCTTCCGTCCGCTCAGCTCGCCGTAGGCGTGCTTCTCCGCGAAGCGGGGCACATCGAAGTACACGCTGCCGTTCGCCTCGTAGCCGTAGCCGCTGCCGATGATCCGCTTCACCATCTCGATCTGCTCGATCAGGTGCCCCGTGGCGGTGGGCTCGATGCTTGGCGGCAGGATGTTGAAGAGCCGCATCACGTCGTGGAAGCCGTTGGTGTACTTCTGCACGATCTCCATCGGCTCCAGCTGCTCCAGCCGCGCACGCTTGGCGATCTTGTCCTCACCCTCGTCCACATCGCCCACCAGGTGGCCCACATCGGTGATGTTGCGTACGTAGCGCACGGTGTAGCCGATGAAGCGGAGCCAGCGGTACAGCACATCGAAGGAGAGGAAGGTGCGCACGTTGCCCAGGTGCACATCGCCGTACACGGTGGGGCCGCACACGTAGAGGCCCACATGCGGCGGGCGCAGCGGCACGAACTCCTCCTTGCGGCGTGTGAGCGTATTGGTCAGGAAGAACGGACCCTTCTTGGCGTCGGACATGGTCGGCGGAGCGGGCCACGAAGGTAGCCAGCCCCATGCGGCCATTACTGCAGGTCCTCGTCGGTGATCACCGCATCCCCGGCATAGCGCCCGTCCTGGTACACTTCGATGCGCACCAGCTTGCCGTTCGCATCATAGCGGTAGCGCTTGCCGTCGTAGAGTCGTCCGTTCTTGAACATGCCCACTTGAGACAGGCGCAACTGCTTGTCATACAAGGTGTTGTACCCGTTCTCGCGGAAGATGACCGCGTTGGGACGCTCCTCGGCGGCCACGGCCGGGGCCGCCTTGCCGACAGGCTCCGGCGCCACCGCGCTCTCCCGGTGCACCGGCTTGATGTACCTGCTGTTGGCGGCATTGATGACGCCGCCGTCGAACTCGGCCACCTGCTGCAGATCGCCGTTGGCATAGTACCGCTTCAGCGTCCCGTCCTCCTTGCCCTGTTCGATGTTCACCGACACGGCCAGCTGCCCGTTCTCGTGGTAGTAGAGCTGTTGACCATCGCGCGTGCCGTACTGGTCGAACACGAACTCCTGCGCCAGTTCGCCGTTGGGGTGCCAGCGCTTGAAGGCGCCGGTGTTGCGGTCGAGGTCCCAGTTGCCCTGCTCCTCGGCCTTTCCGCTGGGGAAGTAGGTCTTGTACGGCCCTTTGGGACGGCCCAGGTGGTAGGTGATCTCGCTCATCAACTTGCCGTTCGGCCAGTAGCGCTTCCACGGACCGGAGCGTTTGCCGTTCAGGTAGCTGCCCTCCTCGATCAGCTGGCCGTCCGCATAGCCTGAACGCCCCTCCTGCGGCGCGATCAACTGCCAGGGACCCGTGCGGCGACCCTGCGCGTCCACCTGGTTGATCGCCGCCGTGGTCGGCCCGGAGGACTGCGCGCGACCCACTGCGGCAGAGATCGCACAGAGGAGCAGGACGACGAGGATCAGTGCACGCGACATGGCAGGGTCCGCTCGGGACGCCCGCTATACGCCTTCACAAGCCCCGGGGTTTCGATCGCCGGGTCAGCCCAGGCGGTCCCTGAGATTGGCCATCATATCGTCGACCATGGCGCGCAGGTCGTATTCCGGCCTCCAGCCCCAATCGGAGCGGGCGGCACTGTCATCGATGCTGCGCGGCCAGCTGTCAGCGATGGCCTGCCGGTGGTCCGGAGCATAGTCGATGGTGAAGGCGGGGATGTGGCGGCGCACCTCGGCAGCGATCTGTTCGGGGTCGAAACTGAAGCCCGCCAGGTTGTAGCTCGTGCGCACCTTCACCCGCTCGGCCGGCGCCTCCATCAGGTCGATGGTGGCGCGGATGGCGTCGGGCATGTACATCATCGGCAGGGTGCTCTTCGGCCCCAGGAAGCTGGTGTACGTGCCGTGCTTGATGGCCTCGTGGAAGATGTGCACGGCGTAATCCGTGGTGCCGCCGCCGGGCGCGCTCTTCCAGCCGATGAGGCCCGGGTAGCGGATGCTGCGCACATCCACGCCGTACCGGTTGTGGTAGTACTGGCACCAGCCTTCACCGGCCAGCTTGCTGATGCCGTACACCGTGGTAGGCTCGGCCACGGTGCGCTGCGGGGTGCCGTCCTTCGGCGTGGTGGGCCCGAAGACGGCGATGCTGCTGGGCCAGTAGACCTTCTTCACCTTGCCCTCCCGCGCCAGCTCCAGCACGATGAAGAGGCTCTCCATGTTGAGCTTCCAGGCGAAAGCGGGATCCTTCTCAGCCGTGGCGCTCAGCAGGGCGGCCAGCAGGTACACCTCGGTGATGCCGTGCTTGTCGATGAGCCGTTCGATGCCGCGGCGGTCCATGGCGTCCACCAGGGCGAACGGACCGTCCTGGGCCGCTTGAGGCTCCTTGATGTCGGAGGCCACCACGTTCTCATGGCCGGACCGGGCGCGCAGCCCTTCCACGAGCTCGGTGCCGATCTGGCCCGAGCTGCCGATCACCAGGATCCTCTGCTCACCCATCGGGCGCGAAACTATGGCGGTTCGTCCTTGGCCGCCCACGTCCGGTGGCCGAACGCTTGATCGGCCGGCGTCGGAACGCGAACGGGCACCCTTTCGCACAAGGATGCCCGTCCCTCGTTCACGGAAGACCCTAGGACTTCTCGCAGGTGCACGTGCCCCCGAAGGTGGCCGCCCAATCGGTGCAGGAGGTCTCGTTGGACTGGCGAACGTCCTTGTTGCCGCACGCTTCGCCTTCATAGGTGGTCACCCCGTTGTTGACGACCTTGCAGGTCTCGCACTTCCGGCAGGAAGGGAGGGAGACCATGAGCGTTGCCGCGGCAACGACCAACCTGAGCTTCTTCATGATGTCCGGTTCGGTTTTGGCATTGACCGCAAGCTAGGCGATCGCCGGCAGAACGGACCGGACAAGGATCGGCCGGTCCGGACCCGCCCCCGGGGACCTGGGCCATACCTTCGCGGCAGCGCCGCGCATAGGACCCCGGCCCAGGACCCGTGGACCCTCACCTTCTCCGCAATCTCCATGGCCCCGAGGCGCTCCGCGCGCGCCTGGAGGGCGAAGGTGTGTCACGCACCACCCTCTCCTTCTACCGCTACGTGCGCTTGAACGAAGTGGATCGGCTGCGCGATGCGCTCTATGCGGAATGGAAGGCGCTCGGCGTCCTCGGCCGGGTGTACATCGCCCCGGAAGGCATCAACGCCCAGGTGAGCGTGCCCACGGCGGAACTGGAGCGCTTCCGCCAGGCGCTCGATGCGCGCGAGGCCTTCGCCCTCGTGCCGTGGAAGATCGCCGTGGAGGATGATGGCCGCAGCTTCCTGAAGCTCATCGTGCGCGTGAAGAAGAAGATCGTGGCCGATGGCCTGGCCGACGACGCCTTCGATGTGACCAACGTGGGCGCGCACCTCGACGCGAAATCCTTTAACCGGAAGATGGAGGAAGGCGCGCTCGTGATCGACCTGCGCAACAACTACGAGTGTCTCATCGGGCACTTCGAGGGCGCCTACCTGCCCAAGGCGGATACGTTCCGCGGGGCCATCGAGGAGGTCGTGGAGATGCTGCGTCAGCAGCCCGCACGGGTGCCCGATCAGGGCGCCCGTAGCGTCGACCCACTTCGGGCGCCGAAGCATGGCGAAGGCGGCCCGGGTCGATCCGATCCGGCGCCGGAAATATTGCTGTACTGCACCGGCGGCATCCGTTGCGAGAAGGCCAGCGCCTACCTCAGGCACCAGGGCTTCACCAAGGTGGGCCAGCTGCACGGCGGCATCATCGATTACGCCCGGCAGATCAAGGCACAGGGACTGCCCAGCCGCTACAAGGGGCAGAACTTCGTGTTCGACGAGCGATTGGCCGAGCGCATCACCGACGATGTGGTGAGCTCCTGCATGCAATGCGGCACCCCGTGCGACCGCATCACCAACTGCCACGAGGCCACCTGCAACATGCTGCTGGTGCAGTGCGAGGCGTGCGCCGCGAACTTCGCCGACTGCTGCTCGCCAAGCTGCCGCGAGATCCACCAGCTGCCCATCGAGGCCCAACGCGCCTGGCGCAAGGGCCGCAGCACGCGCAGCACGAAGACCAAGGCCATCAACGACCCCGAAAGCCTGCGCCGTCGCATCCGCGAGGAGGAGGAACTGCTCGCGCTCAATGGCACGCTGCATCCCGAATTGACGACGCTCATATCCGAGCACCCGTACGGGCGCGAAATTTCGCGCCCTCACCAATAGCGAAGCAGGCGGGACGCCTGTTGGACCCCCATGCCCATCTACCACACCCTCGGCAAGATCCCCCACAAGCGCCACACCATCTTCAAGAACGGGAAGGACCGCTACTACTACGAGCAGCTCTTCGGCACCATCGGCTTCGATGGCATGAGCACCCTGAGCTACCACGTTCACCGCCCCACCATGGTGAAGGAGCTGCGCAAGCCCAAGGACGTCACCCCGAAGATCGCGATCGAGAAGAACATGCGCTCGCTGCGGCTGCACGGCTTCAAGACCACGCCCGCCAAGGACCACCTGGCCGCCCGCAAGCCCATCCTGGTGAACAGCGATTGCGCCATCGTGCTCGCCGCACCGCAGGCCAAGAGCGTGGACTACTTCTACAAGAACGCCGACTGCGATGAGATGATCTTCATCCACAAGGGCAGCGGCACCCTGCGCACCTTCCTGGGCAACATCGACTTCAAGTATGGCGACTACCTGATGATCCCGCGCGGGATGATCTACACCATGGAGTTCAAGGACGCGGACAACCGCCTCTTCATCGTGGAGAGCCACCGCCCCATGTACACGCCCAAGCGCTACCGCAACTGGTTCGGCCAGTTGCTGGAGCACAGCCCCTTCTGCGAACGCGACATCCGTCGCCCGAAGAAGCTGGAAACGCACGACGAGAAGGGCAGCTTCGTGATCAAGGTGAAGAAGCAGAACATGCTGCACGAGCTGGTGTACGCCAGCCACCCCTTCGATGTGGTGGGTTGGGACGGGTACAACTACCCCTACGCCTTCAGCATCCACGACTTCGAGCCCATCACCGGCCGCGTACACCTGCCGCCGCCCATCCACCAGACCTTCGAGACCGACGCCTTCGTGGTGTGCAGCTTCGTGCCGCGCCTCTACGACTACCACCCGCAGGCCATCCCGGCGCCCTACAACCACAGCAACATCGACAGCGACGAGGTGCTCTACTACGTGGACGGCGACTTCATGAGCCGCAACGACATCGGCCCGGGCCACATCAGCCTGCACCCCGCCGGCATCCCGCACGGTCCGCACCCCGGCGCCATGGAACGCAGCATCGGCAAGAAGCAGACGGACGAGCTCGCCGTGATGGTGGACACCTTCAAGCCCCTGATGGTGACCGAGGAGGCGTTGAAGCTGGATGACGGGAAGTACTGGAAGAGTTGGGTGGAGTGATGGATGCTTTGGGCGTGCCGGCTCGAAGACTCGCCGTCGCGCTCTTCGTTTCAAGTCCTCGCGCGGAATACCGCGCTGTGGGCTTTCCACTTCGATCGCTCACGCGAAATGCGCGTTCATGGTTAGGATCCGTCCCTGTGGCTGGTCTGCTGCTCGCCGGTTGCGACCAGACACATGATACCACAACCGGTTCAGACGTCGCAGAAATCGAAAAGAACTGCGCCGACCTGCCGAGGAAATTCTCCTCGTATGAAGAG
>Ga0138256_10001545_pt1 | contig 24776 bp, 16 predicted proteins | sample KNB2016incub_MG_FD_105486 | JGI IMG/M metagenome (GOLD analysis project Ga0138256, IMG submission 105486) | Active sludge microbial communities from wastewater in Klosterneuburg, Austria - KNB2014incub_MG | ecosystem: Engineered > WWTP > Activated sludge > Unclassified | place: Austria...
ATCGGAGCAAAAATTCCTTAGTCCGACCGGCAGCATTGACTGGCGCATAACAAGCGACGCGGTATTCGTGGACACCGCCGGCCGCTATCAGACAGAGGGCGTAGATTCGGAAGAATGGGCTTCATTGCTTGAAACGCTTAAGAAATATCGCGGCAATCGCCCGGTTGACGGGTTTCTGATGGTCGTGGACACCGCCGCCATCCTAAAAGCAGATGAACGACAGATGGAAGAGCTGGCAAAAGTTCTTCGGGCACGCCTTGACGAAACGATGCAGCGGCTTAAGGTACGCTTCCCCGTCTATTTGGTTTTCACGCATGCTGACGCGATCGAAGGATTCAGGGACTCGTTCTCAAGTTCCAAGAACGAAGACAAAACACTTGTATGGGGAGCAACTATTCCTATCGAAAAGAGCGAAAATGCTCAGGCATTGTTTGATAGCGAGTATGAAATACTTCACAACTCGCTGATGAAACGGCGGATAGTTCGGCTTTCGGCACCGTTCGCTCCGGTCAGACAGCTTCGCATCTTTAACTTTCCGCTTCATTTCGGCTCGGCACGACGTAAATTTGGATCGTTTGTAAATGCACTCTTTAGACCCAACCCGTTCAGCGAGAACCCTTTCCTTCGAGGTTTTTATTTCACGGCGTCACCGGTGGCGAAGGCAACGGGCGGATCCCCGCCGGTCGTAGGAAACCCGTATTTCACCGAACGTTTTTTCCGCGATGTTGTGCTTCGTGACAAAGACCTTGTCAAGACGTTTCAGGATTCTCGAAAGCGTCCGCCGATACTTGGCTGGATGTTGACGGTCCTTGGCGGCCTGATCGTACTCGGCCTGCTTGTGATGTCAGCGGTTTCGCTGGTTAACAACCGTCAACTCCTTCAACGAGCCGAGGAACGCGGGCTTTCAATGAAGGAGATGATCAAGTCTGACGGCGGTGCGAACCCGTTGGATAAAAAACCTGACGCGGTAAAGGCGGAACTCAACGAAACCGAGCGAATGCGTGAACTTCTTGCCGTCCTCGACCGCTATGAAACCGAAGGCCCGCCGCTCACTTATCGCTTCGGCCTTTATTCCGGCAACCGCGTTTTTAAGGAAAGCTTGATGCCGATGTATCTCAGCGTTGTCGAGCAGAGGTTCAAGGCCCCGGCCCTCGCAAAACTAAAGGACGATCTGGACAAGTTCGCAAAGAGCAAACCTGTCGCCAATCCGGGAAAACTTGCTCCGGAAGAGGAAAAAACCCTTGAAAAAAACCTCAATCTGCTAAAGGCATATCTTATGCTGACGCGAAAGTATAAGGAGAAGGCCCAAAGCAGTCACATTGCATCCGTTTTGAAAGACTATTGGCTCACAGGTTCAAAAACGCCTCCTGAAATGAAACAGGTTGCTGAAGACCAACTTGACTTTTGGGCAAAACAGGTCCAACGCGAGGATGTAAATTTCGAAAGAGTACCGCTCGACGAACCGCTTGTCGCCGCGGTCAGAAGCAAACTTAAGGATTATCCTGCCGAATACCGCTATCTTAGCCGAAAGGTTTCTGATATTTCACAGAATCTTGACGAAAAAAACGGACTTACAGAACTCGGGCAGATCCTCAGCCAGAACAGCGCCAGCGGGTCGGAGTTCGTTACCGGCACCGCCAGTGTGCAGAATGCTTACACCCGCCCAGGGCGTGAACAGATGCTGACCGCGATACAGACCGCGGCGGATGAGATGAAAAAAGACGACTGGGTAATGGAGCAGCAGGGCGGTTCGACCGGTACTGTTCAGATAGATCTGATCGAAAAAAGATACTACACCGATTATGCCCTTGTTTGGGCCGAGCTTGTGCGTTCAACGAATGTGCGTCCGTATAAGAGCCGAGCCGAGGCGGTTGATGCGCTTAGGGCACTATCACAGCCCGACTCGGCCCTTACGGTAATTGTTAAGGAGGTAGTAAAGAATACGGATTTTTCGATCGAACCTGAGCCGTCAGGCATTTGGCCGTGGCTAAAAAGTTGGTTCGTTTCGAAAAAAGAGAAAAAAGAAGGTGTAACCGAACCGGAAAAGGCGTTTCGCTCGGTTTTCAGATTTGTCGGCAAAAAGGAAGACGGAGAAAATGCTCCGATTGAAAAGTACAGAAAGGAATTAGGGACCCTTCAGGACCGGCTTGCAAAGGTTGATGATCGTCGCATGGAAGAGATAATGTCCAAAATGTCAGCCGGTGAGGACCCTCTGGACATAAAGCGGCGCGAAAATGAGATAGCGAAACTCACGGCCCAGTTTGACTCGCCTGAAGCCAAGGAGGTGGCCGCCTTATTGATGGAGCCGGTTGACAACCTTCGATCTCTTTTAGGTGCCGCCGATAAGGATCAGATAATAAAACTTTGGGCCGACCAAACTCTGGGTTCGGCCAAGGATATGGAGAAAGGCTATCCGTTCGCTGAAGGCGGTTCTGATGCGGATATGAAGGCGATCGCGGCATACCTTGCTCCGACCGACGGCAAGTTGTCGAAACTTTATAACGACCGTCTCAAGAATTACATCGATGACGTGAATGGTGAATTCAAACAAAAGCCTGACAGCAAGGTCCAGTTTACAGATGAATTTCTTGCGTATCTGACCAACGCATTTGCCCTTCAGCGGGCAATGTTCGGCAGCAGCCCGACACCAAAGTTCGAATATGAATTTACCCTTAAGCCGGTCAAGGACACGATCATCGATGTTACGATCGACGGGCAGAAGACCGATTCGCAGGGGACCGGCTCGATCAAGGGTACGTTCCCTGGCGGTAATTCGGCGGAGACTGGGGTCATCATGAAATTGGCGTCGCTTTCGGGCCCGGTCGCAACGACGCCGAGTTCCTCGGCAAATTCGTCAAACTCGAACGTCAGTATTACAAGCAGCAGTCCGCCAGATAGCTCCTCAGGGCAAATTGTCAGGCAGGGAGAATGGGGCCTGTTCAAATTTGTTGACTTCGGAAACCCTGAAAAACAGGCGGGCGGTGAATATCTGCTCAAATATAATCTGGGCGGAAAACCGGTGACCGCGACAATTAAAGGCAGCGGCGGCGACCTTTTCGACAAGAACATGTTTAGGCGGATCAAGGCCCCTGAAACCATTGTCAAGTAGTATGTCGGACCAAAGCCGTTAATGCCTGAACCATTTGATTATGAATGAAGCAAAAATGCAGCTCGATAAAGGAAATCTGGGAGCGGCCGTCGAGGCGGCCCTAGGGCTGGTGAAATCGAACCCGACGGTTTACGCCGCCCGCTCATTCCTGTTCGAACTATCGCTTTTCTCCGGTGACTGGGACCGGGCCGACCGGCAGCTTGACGTAATCGGCCACCAGGACGCTAATTCGGCGATAGCCTCGCTTATTTACCGCCAAAATCTTTCGGCCGAACGGGACCGGATAAAGTTTTTCGCCGAGGGTTTGCGTCCGGAAACCCCTGACGCTCCAACCGATTACGTGAATGACCTGTTCACCGCGAACGACTTGATCCGCAGCGGAAAGACCGCCGAGGCCCGCGAACTGCTTGATAAAGTCGATGAAGAGCGGCCGGCATTCCCGTGTTTGGTCAACGGCGAAGGCTATAGCGATCTCCGAGATTATAACGACCCGACGATGTGCATTTTTGAAGCGATCGTGAAGGACTCTTATGTCTGGCTTCCGTTTTCAAGCGTGAAAAGCATTACAGTACTCGAACGCAAATCGCTGCGCGACGTCTATTGGACCCAGGCAGAGTTCGAACTGACAAACGGGACCACGGGCGAGTTGTTCATGCCGGCGCTCTATGTAAATAGCTGGAAGAACGGCGACGACCAGATCCGGCTTGGCCGAAGTGTCGATTGGCTCGATGCCGGCGATGATATTTACATTGGTGAAGGTACGCGTATATTTACAATGGACGGCAAGGACAAGCCGATGCTCGATATCAAGACAATCGAGTTCAAACACAGCGATTGATACTCAAATAAATTGGTGAATTTGAGGTATTTTTCGTTTATTATAGTTTCCGTTCTCCGCAAATCCTGAGTTCGGACCACCAATGCCCTGAAAAAGCGAGGAGTTTTTTCCTGATGAATGAGGAGCTGCAACAGCCGCCGGCAATTGACGTTGAGTTACTGCTTCAGCCGATCTCCGACGAAAATCCGTCGGGTGAGAACCTGCGCTATTCCGGCCTATATGATGAGATCGCTGAGGCCCGCCGGGCCGATGAGAATCTCAACCAGGGTGAATGGGTTACGGAATTAAAGATCGCTGATTATCCAAAGGTGATCGCACTTGGCATACCCGCCCTGACCGAAAAGACCAAGGACCTTCAGATCGGGGTATGGGTGGCCGAAGCGGTTATCAGGAAGCACGGCATCGCGGGTTTTCGGGATGTGCTTCTGATGCTGCACGGGTTTCACGAGAAGTTTTGGGACACGCTCCACCCAGAGATCGACGAAGGCGATATGGAAGGCCGTGCGAATGCAATGTCATGGTTTGACATACAGGGTGCTCTTTCGATCAGGACCGCGGCATTCACCGGCGGCCGCGGCTACAGCTTGAACGATTTCGACGATTCAAGAAAGTATGACTTCCCGGAAAATGCTGACTCGCTGCCGACCGAAGAAAAACAAAAACTAAACCAGCTAAAGGCCGAAGCTGAAAAGAACCGCAGCGTCACGATGTCGGCATGGAACGTTGAACGCGCGGCAACGCGTCGCGCCGCGATGGAGTCGATCAATTTCACCATCGACGAATGCTGGGCAGCGTTCAATTCCCTCAACCGCCTGTGCGAAGAAAAATACGACCGTAACCAAACACCCGGTTTTTCAAACATCAAGAATACCCTCGAGAAAATTCACGAACAGGTAAAGAAACTCCTTGATGAAAAGCGGATCGAAGAACCGGATGAGATCGAAGAAGAAGCGATAACGGATGAATCCGGTGAGACTACGGCCGGAGCGTCAAAAGGCGAAGCGGGTTCCGTATCAGGGGCGATCGCAAGCCGGAAAGACGCCCTCAGACGCCTTGGCGAGATTGCTGCATTTTTTCATAGGACCGAACCGCACAGCCCGGTTTCATATTTGGTCCAACGTGCGGTCAAATGGGGAAACATGGGCCTGGAAACTTGGCTGCAGGAAGTGATCAAAGACGAAAATGTTTTATTTCAGCTTCGCGAAACGCTCGGGGTCGATGGCTCCGGCGCGGATCTTGGAAGCGGGGCCGCGGCGTCGGACGATCCGTGGGCACAGTAACGGGATGCGGGACCGCCGGACGCCTCACGTGCCGCCCGGAATCGGAACTCACAAAAGAACTCTATCTAGAAAGGAGAAAAGAAAATGCCTAAAAAGGAAAGCATACAACATAAGATCGACCGAATTCGCCCGCCTCGGGTCCAGATCACTTACGATGTGGAGACCGGCGGGGCAATGGAATTAAAGGAACTTCCATTTGTCGTCGGTGTGCTCGGCGATTTTGTCGGCAAACCGGAAGAAGCACTTCCGGGCGTTAAGCAGCGAAAGTTCGTTGAGATCGACCGCGATAATTTTGATCAGGTCCTTGCGGGCATGAAGCCGCGGCTCGCTTATACGACCGATAATAAACTGCAGGACGACGGCAGCAAGATGGGCGTTGAACTGAAGTTCAGCAGCATCGAGGATTTTGAGCCGGACAAGGTCGTTCAGCAGGTCGAGCCGCTTCGAAAATTGGTTGACGCCCGCCAGAAGCTTTCCGACCTGCTTTCGAAAATGGACGGCAATGACAAACTTGAAACGCTTCTGAACGACGTTCTCGCTAACGCCGACAAGCAAAAGGAACTGAGCGACGCGCTCGGATTAGACGGAAAGGAGAATTGATTTTATGGCCACCCAGAAAGAAACGGAAGCAGTCGTCCAAACCCAGGAGGCCGCGGGTGACGGCGGCCTGCTCGACAAAATATTAACTGACGGGCGAATGGCCCGCGATGATTTTCAAAAAGAGCGCGCAAAAGACATGATCGGCGAATTCGTCAGCCAGATCATGGCGGGCACATTAACCTTGTCCAAGAATATGGACCTGGCGATCAATTCCCGTATTGCCGAGATAGACCGCCTGATAACGTCACAGATGAACGCGATCATGCATCACGAAGACTTTCAGAAGCTGGAAGGATCGTGGCGCGGACTGCACCAGTTGGTGATGAACTCTGAAACCAGCACACAGCTTAAGATTCGCGTGATGAGCGTCAGCAAAAAAGATCTGCTAAAAGATTTCGAACGGGCGCTCGAGTTTGACCAGTCGGCCCTTTTCAAGAAGATCTACGAAGATGAGTACGGCACGTTCGGCGGAGCTCCTTACGGCGCGTTGATCGGCGATTACGAGTTCGGCAACCACCCGCAGGACATGTCCCTGCTTGAGAAAATGTCGCAGGTGGCGGCCGCCGCGCATGCACCATTCCTGAGTGCGGCCTCGCCCGACCTTTTTGGGTGGGAATCCTATACGGAAATGACCGAGGTCCGCGACGTATCCAAGATCTTCGACCGCCTTGAATATGCCAAGTGGCGCAGCTTCCGCGAGTCTGAGGATTCACGTTACGTTGGCCTGACGCTTCCGCGCACGCTGGCCCGGGTTCCCTACGGAGCATCGACGAGGCCGACCGAATCGTTCCGCTTTGAAGAAGAAGTTGACGGGACCGATCACTCGAAGTACCTCTGGAGCAATGCCGCATATTCTCTAGGTACGCGGTTGACCGAGGCATTTGCCATGCACGGATGGTGCGTCGCGATCCGCGGCGTTGAGGGCGGCGGATTGGTGGACGGGCTTCCAACCCATACGTTTGCGACCGACGAAGGTGAGATCGCCGAGAAATGCCCGACCGAGGTTGCCATTACTGACCGCCGCGAAAAGGAATTCTCGGACAACGGTTTTATTCCGCTGGTCCACTGCAAAGGAACCGACTATGCAGCGTTCTTCGCCACTCAATCATGTAACAAGGCGAAAAAATATGATACGGACGCTGCCAACGCCAATGCCCGGCTCTCGACGCAGCTTCAGTATCTGTTCGCGGTATCGCGTTTCGCACATTACCTAAAAGCGATGGTCCGCGATAAGATCGGAAGCTTTATGTCGCGTGCCGATGCGGAAGCGTTCCTCAACCGCTGGATCATGAACTATGTAACGCCGGATGACACCGCTTCGCCTCAGATCAAGGCAAAGTTCCCGCTTCGCGAAGCCCGCGTCGATGTTGCCGAGATCCCGGGCAAACCCGGCTGCTATCGTGCAGTCGCTTTCCTCAGGCCGCACTTCCAGCTTGATGAACTTTCTGTTTCGCTGCGTCTCGTGGCCGACCTTCCGGCACCGGCGAAGGCCTGATCCTTTTGTACTCCCGCCCGTGTTCGTTTCTTCACGGAGTCGAACACGGGCGTGAGAATTTTCCCAATTAGTTGGGCAAAAAGAAGCGAACGGGCCGTCGTATAAATGTAGCGGAAATAACCGCTGACAAAGATGACGAAGCTGATCTCAATAGGTCAAGAAACACGGAGAAAAGCTCGGAAATTTGAAAGATTATTTTGGATATAAAAGGAGAATAAGTTTATGCCTTCGATGATTGATGCGTTTTTGAAGATTGAAGAGATTCCGGGCGAAAGTCAGGATGAGACCCATCCTGGTGAATTTGACCTGCAAAGCTTTTCGCTGTCCATTTCACAGTCCGGTTCAATGGCCCTCGGCGGCGGCGGCGGTACCGGCCAGGCAAGTTTCAGCAATATCCCGATCATGACGTATGTCGGCAAATCGACACCGGAATTGATGCTCCGTTGTGCCACCGGCAAACACTTCCCGAAAGCTGAGATCATTTGCCGCAAGGCCGGCGACACGCCGTTCGAGTATCTCAAGATCACGCTCGAAGATGTATTTATCACAAGCTACAGCGTTACCCCGGGATCGGGCGGTGAACTCGCACTTGAAAACTGGTCGCTCGATTATGCGAAGATCAGTTATGCTTACAACCCGCAGAAGAAAGACGGAACGGGCGAGGGCTGGATCACCAAGTTCTATAACGTCAAGACAAACGCCAAGGGCTAACATTGACTTGGAGCGTTGCGGCCGATCAGAATCGGCCGCACCTGTATCAACAACTGGACGAAGCGGTTTCGATCAAAGGATCGAAACCGCTTTCGCCACTGATTTTGGCCGACATTACATTACGAAATGGCAAGGACCGACCACGAGAACCGGATAACGCCGTCAATCCTCGACCGTCTGCTTGATTTTGATCCACAGGAGTCCCGCGAGGCCCCGCGGTCACAGGCCCAGTCGCTTGCCGAATTGAAACGCTCGGTAAAGCGTGATCTGGAATGGCTGCTTAATACTCGCCAAAGCGGACACGACATTCCTGAAACGCTCGAAGAATTGAACGAGTCCCTTGCCGTTTACGGCCTGCCGGACCTGACCAGCCTAAGCGTCAAGAACCCGACCGAGCAGAACAGGCTGACCAAATCGATCGAAACGGCTCTCCGCGTTTTTGAACCCAGGTTCATAAATGTTCGCGTTGCGCTTGAGCCGGTGGACAGTACCGATAGACAATTGAGGTTCAAGATCGAGGCTCACCTCGATATAGATCCGGTCCCCGAACCGATCAGTTTCGACACCGTGCTGCAGGTCGGCAACGGCGAATTCGCGGTCTCGGAAAAATAGTATTTGATGGCCGCGGCGCGGTCGAAAACAGCATTTTAGTTCTCGAAACGACGGGCGGTTCGACAACCGGTTCCCTCCAAATTATGCGCGACGAACTTTTAGGGTATTACGAGCGTGAGTTGATATTTCTGCGCCGCATGGGCGCTGAGTTCGCGGCTAAATATCCTAAGATCGCGGCCCGCCTTCATCTTGACGAAGAAAAGATCGAGGACCCGCACGTCGAACGCCTGATCGAAGCGTTTGCGTTCCTCGGCGGACGCATCGGCCTAAAATTGGACGATGAACTGCCGGAAATTACCGAATCATTTCTCAACCTGCTCTATCCGCATTACTTGGCGCCGATACCATCAATGGCGATCGCGCAATTTTCATTTGGCTCGGTAACCGACAAATTGACCGCGGTTCAGCGGCTGGAACGCGGGGCGAGGCTCAACTCGCGGCCGGTGGACGGCACGCCTTGTCGGTTCCGAACGGCTTACGATGTTGATCTTGCGCCGCTCGACCTTGAGTCCGCCGCGCTCGAATCGGCCGCACCGAAGGACGGCCGAGGCATGTATGCCGATTCGCATATCCGCCTCAGCATGCGGTGTTTCGGCGACGCGAACCTTTCCGAACTTGTCGTCGGCGGGTCGGGCAAACCGCCGCAATCAATACGGTTTTATTTGAACGGAGACCCGCAACTCGTATTTCCCCTTTACGAGATAATCTTTAATCACGCGACCGCCGTCGAGTTTAGGCCGAAGGAAGCTCCGTTTGGCCAAAAGACACTAAAGACGTTAACGAACCTGCAGCTTAAACTTCCCGAACCGGTGATCATTCCCGCGGCCGACGCTCTTCGGCAGGTAGGTTTTTCGGAACAAGAGGCGGTGCTTCCGTTTACCAAGCGGTCATTCGCGGGTTACAGGCTTTTGTCCGAATACTTCGCGTTTCCGTATAAGTTTTTGTTCTTTGATATTTTAGGGCTCGATCGTGCGACCGCCGCGAAGTTCGGCAGCCATTTCGACATCCTCATACATTTGAAAGACGTGACGCCGCCGATCGCTCCGGTCGTTGCCGACACCTTTAAAATGGGCTGTACGCCTATCGTCAATCTTTTCTCGCGGCTCGCCGATCCGATATATCTATCGCAGCAGAAGTATGAGTATCAGGTGATACCGGACGTTCACCGTCAATCGACAACTGAGATATATTCAATTGACGGCGTCGTATCGAACGACCCGCGTACTAACACAACCCGGGAATTCTCGCCATTCTATTCGCTTCGTCATGCATTTGGCGAACAGATGGAAAAGGCGTTCTGGTACGCCGTTCGGCGCGATTCTCAGCGGCCGAATGATGAGGGAACGGAAATGTACATGTCGCTTGTTGATATGAATTTCAACCCTCGAGTGCCGGCTGTCGATGTGCTGAACATTCGGGCTACCTGCACCAACCGCGACCTGCCGGCGAGATTGCCGTTTGGCGGAAAGGAAGGCGATTTCGAGATCGAAGGCACGGCGCTACTTTCGCGCGTTCGGTGCCTGACAAAGCCAACTGAAACGATCCGCCCGCCTCAACGGCGGGCTGCGCAATGGCGGCTGATCTCACACCTCAATCTTAACTATTTGTCGCTGGTCAGCGGCGAGACGATTGCGCCGGAAGCCCTTCAGGAAATATTGCACCTTTATAATTTCAACGATTCTTCCGTGACGCGGAAGCAAATACTAGGCATTACGGGCATCGAATCCCGCAAGGTCGTGCGCAAGATCGGCGGCCGGATCGGGGCGGGTTTTGTCCGCGGGATCGAGACTACCCTCACGTTTGACGAAGAGCAGTATGTCGGCAGCGGCATGTTTATGTTCGCGTGCGTATTGGAGAGGTTTCTCGGGCTCTATGCATCGCTGAATTCATTTAATCAAATGGTGTTAAGAACAGAACAGCGTGAAGAGACCGTAAAAACATTTCCCGCACGCGCGGGCGAACAAGACCTTTTGTAAATCGGAAAGATAGAATGGCGGATAAACCGTTAGATCAGATACTCATTGATGAACCGTATCGCTTTGAATTCTTTCAAGCGGTGCGGCTTCTCGAAAAAGTGTTCCCGGAACGTCGGGCTGTCGGCCGCAACGCAATGCCGAAAGAGGAGATCGTCCGGTTCCGTTCACGCGTGGCTGTCGATTTTCCGGCCAGCGAGATCCATGAGATCCGCGAATCGATCGACGAAAAGACCGGCGAGCAGCGGCTGGAAATGCTTGTCAATTTCATTGGCATGGTCGGAGTAAGCGGAGTTATGCCGCAGCCCTACACCGATCTTGTTCTTGACCGTATCAGGCACCGCGACACGGCAATGTGGTCGTTCCTCGATATTTTCACACATCGGATGGCCTCGATGTTTTATCGAGCGTGGCGAAAATACCGATTTCCGATCGGGTATGAACGAGGCAACGACGATTTCACAGGATATCTGTTTGACCTGGTCGGGCTGGGAACGAAAGGCCTAAGGGGCAGAATGAGCCTGCCGGATGAGTCTTTGCTTCCATACGCGGGACTGATCGCTCAAAAGCCGCATTCGGTCAATGCTCTCGAGAATATCTTGTCCGACTATTTTGGTGCACCGGCAAAGGTACAGCAGTTTTGCGGACAATGGCTGAACCTGGAACCCGCTGACTATACACGACTCGGCAGACGCAACAGCGGTTTAGGTGAAAGTGCTATCGCGGGCACGCGTGTTTGGGAACAGCAATCCAAATTCCGCGTCTGCATGGGACCGGTCGATTTCAAACATTTTCAGTCATTTTTGCCGAGCGGAACGGCGAACGGGCCATTAAGGTCGATCGTAAAATTCATTGTCGGACTTGAATTCGATTTCGATGTTCAGCTTATTCTAGAAAAGCAGCAGGTGCCGAGCACGATCCTGACGACGAGAGCAATGCGAAAGCCGCTGCTCGGCTGGACAACGTTTTTAAAGACAAAGCCGTTCAAGGCCGATGACCGGCAGGTGATCTTGCAGGCCGCTTAGATACAAATGTGAATTTGCCGGATTCGCAAAGTTATGTGAAGGAGCAGTGGCAGACTAAGGCCGCAAATGGTTGAGTGATCTGCGATCAAAGCGAACCGGCCGCTGAATTACTTAAATTGGATCGCGAAATTCTGATACTCGAACCTTCATTATGCACTTTGAGCAACGGGTCGAATGGCCGGTAAGAACAAATTCAGAGATCTCGCTTGCACGATCAGGAAGAGTTTAGAGGTTGAGGATGCCGTTGGTGTAGAGAACAGGGCTGCGATGCAAATACCTAGGATCGGTGAGACCCAATTGTTGGTATATTTGCGTTTAACTAATAAACGGATGTTTTTGTCAAAATTGATACGCCGGTGCTCTGAACCGCATCGGGCGGATCGCGAACCATTTTTTTTGGAGAACTCGGCGTCTCGGCGTCTTTGCGTTGAGTAGTAAAAGGGAGAAAAACGATGAATGTAAATCTTAAAAGTTTGGTAGGCAGGTTAAATGACGTGACGCGGAACGCTCTCGAGGGCGCGGCAGGGTTGTGCCTTTCGAGAACGAACTATGATGTCGAGATCGAGCATATTCTCGCAAAGCTGCTTGAACAGGACGACACTGACCTTCATAAGATCGCGTCTCATTTCGAGGTCAATATTGACAGGTTGAGCAAGGACGTAAATACGGCACTTGACCGCCTGAAAAGCGGCAATTCCCGTACGCCGGGCCTTAGCGACAGACTTCCCCAGTGGATCCAGGACGCTTGGCTGCTTGCTTCGGTTGATTTTGGCGCCGCTCGGGTCCGTTCGGGCCATATGGTCCTTGCACTTTTAGCCAACGACCGCTTCGCACGCATTGCACGGGAAATATCGCGAGAGTTCGACCACGTTTCGCTCGAAAAACTGCAATCCGACCTGCCGACAATAACCGGCGATTCCGCAGAGGCTCGTGACGCGGTTGCACTTGGTGAAAGCGGCGGCGTGTCGGATGGAGCTCCCGTTGCGTCGGGTGTTCCTGGTAAAACAAAAGCCCTCGACCAATACACTGAAGACCTGACAGCGAAAGCGATGGCGGGCAAGATCGATCCTGTTCTGGGGCGCGACTTCGAGGTCCGGCAGATCGTTGACATTCTTACGCGCCGGCGTCAAAACAACCCAATTCTAACGGGCGAGGCCGGCGTCGGTAAGACGGCCGTTGTTGAAGGCTTTGCGTTGCGTATTTCGCAGGGCGACGTGCCGGACCCGCTGAAGAATGTCGCTGTACGTACGCTTGACCTGGGCCTGCTGCAAGCAGGTGCCGGCATTAAAGGTGAATTCGAGAATCGGTTGAAATCCGTGATCGACGAAGTAAAAGCCTCGCCGCAGCCGATAATAATGTTCATCGATGAGGCCCATACAATGATCGGAGCTGGCGGGGCCGCCGGACAGAATGACGCGGCAAACCTTCTGAAGCCCGCCCTTGCCCGCGGCGAGCTGCGTACGATAGCGGCAACAACGTGGGCCGAGTATAAGAAGTATTTTGAGAAAGACGCCGCACTTGCACGCCGGTTCCAGGTCGTTAAGATCGAAGAACCCGATGAAGCCAAGGCGATCGACATGATGCGCGGCATCGCGGACAAGATGGAGTCACATCACAATGTCCGCATACTGGATGAAGCAATCGTCGAGTGCGTTAAATTATCAAATCGTTATATCACCGGCCGCCAACTTCCGGATAAGTCTGTCTCGGTCCTGGACACAGCATGCGCAAAGGTCGCTATCGGCCAGGGTGCGACACCTGCTCCGGTAGAAGACGCGACCCGGCGGATCCAGAATCTTACTTCCGAGATCGAGGCCCTCGAGCGGGAACAGGTCACCGGCGCCGGCCACGACGACCGGCTCAATGACCTAAAGGCCAAGCGGACCGAAACCGAAGCGGAATTGGCAAAATTGAACGAACAATGGGAAAAAGAGAAAAAGCTCGTCGATGAGATCCGCACCATCAGACAAAAACTGGAACTTACCCGATTGGATGGAAAGCTTGCTGATGCCGTTGCGAACGGCGGTTCCGGCAAAACGGGATCTGGTGCGGAAGCCGTTGCCGCAACTGCCGAAACGGCGGCCGCTCCGGCCGGTGACGGCGATACCGCGGCAGCTCCCGCACCTGAAGCCGTAAAGCCCGCCGACACTGAATTTCTTCGCTCTGAGCTAAGCCGCCTGAATGCCGAATTAAAGGAAATGCAGGGCGAGAATCCGCTCATGCAGCCGGTCGTGAACGGACAAAGCGTTGCCGAGGTCATCTCCGGCTGGACCGGCATTCCGATCGGCAAGATGGTCGCGGACGAGATCAATGCGGTTCTGAACCTGCACGAAACGCTTCGCGAACGGGTGCTTGGCCAGGACCACGCTTTAGAATCGATCGCCCAGCGCATTCGGACCTCGCGGGCGGGACTTACTGACCCGAAGCGGCCGATCGGCGTATTCCTTCTGGTCGGCACGTCGGGCGTCGGCAAGACCGAGACCGCTCTCGCACTTGCCGAATCTCTATATGGCGGCGAACGCAATTTGATCTCGATCAATATGAGCGAATATCAGGAAGCCCACACCGTCTCTAGCCTTAAAGGCTCGCCTCCGGGATATGTTGGCTACGGTGAAGGCGGCGTTCTGACGGAGGCCGTTAGGAGAAAGCCGTACTCGGTAGTATTGCTTGACGAGGTAGAAAAGGCACATCCGGATGTGATGGAATTATTCTTCCAGGTTTTCGACAAGGGCGTACTTGAGGATGGCGAGGGACGCGAGATCGATTTCAAGAACTGCATCATCCTGCTCACATCGAACGTCGGTACCGACACGATAATGAAGCTATGCGCAGACCCCGATACGAAACCCGAACCGGCGGGCCTGGTCGATGCGGTTAAGCCCGAGCTGAACAAGGCGTTCAAACCAGCCCTTTTAGGCCGTATGGTAACGGTTCCTTATTACCCGATCTCCGATGACATACTGCGGCTGATCATCAAGCTGCAGCTCGGCAAGATCAAACAGCGTATCGCCGACAATCACGGCGCCGCATTTACTTATGACGACGCTGTTATCGAAACGGTTGCGAAACGGTGTACCGATGTTGATAGCGGAGCGCGGAATGTTTACAACATCCTTACCGGAACGCTGCTGCCGGAAATGAGCGGCGAAGTTCTGTCGCGAATGGCGAGCGGAGAAAGGATCAGCAGCGTACACGTTGACGTGGACGGCGGCGAGAAATTTCTCTACAAGGTAGTTTGACTCGGCTTCAACTACTGGTGCCGCCCGGCAATTCGGGCCGCCGGCACCAGTAGGACCCGCACTTGCCCGTTTCCGCGGCGTTCCCGCAAACGATCGCCATGCTCTCTCCACCGGCCAATTACGGTCCACGAAACCAGGCAAAATTCACTGAAAGCAAACGTCTAGTTGTGCGCCCGAAACTTGTTGGGCGGCCGAAAATTATATGGCTATCTTCAAGACGACCCAAAATGAACGGCTCATCCAGCTATCGACCCCTTTGGAAAAGGACTTTCTACTGATCGAACGCCTGCGATGTTCCGAAGGGCTTAATCAGCTTTTCCATATCGATCTCGAGATCCTGCACGAGGAACAGATAGAAGGATTTGAACCGACTGCGGTCGATCCGAAAAAGCTTCTAGGAAATCCGATGACGGTTTCGGCCCACCAACCCGGGCCGACTACCAGATATTTCAACGGAATTTGCACGAGCTTTTCGCAGGGCGGCCGAAATCAGCGATTTTCGAGCTATCGGGCGGAAATCCGGCCAAAGGTTTGGCTGCTTACGCAAAATTCCCAAAGCCGTATATTTCAAAACAAAACAGTTCCGCAGATCCTGGATGAAATACTGAAGGATTTTGATTTTGATAACGAGATACAGACCCAGGGATTTAAGCCCCGCAATTATTGCGTTCAATATCGCGAAAGTGATTTTGACTTTATTTCGCGGTTGATGGAAGAAGAAGGAATTTTCTATTATTTTGAGCACACAGCTGAAAGCCACCGGCTCATACTTGGAAACTCACCCTCATCCCACCGGCCTACACCCACGTCACCAAAGGTCACTTTCGTGCTTGAGCGGTCTGAACTTCCGGATCAATGGATACCGTCTATCTATCAGTGGCGGTCGGATGACCGATTGCTGACAGGAAAGACCGAACTGCGCGACTTCCATTTCCAACTTCCGAAAAATGATCTCCAGGCCGTCCAGACAAGCCTTTTTGATGTTGGCGGAAATAAAAAGCTGGAAGCGTATGACTGGCCCGGCGGCTACGCAAAACGGTTTGACGCGATCGATCCCGGCGGCAGCGAAGACACGTCTCGGCTTACGCCGATCTTTGAGGACCGGGAACGGACGGTAAAGATCCGACAGGAAGAACTTGACGTAGCATACAAAATGCACACCGGAATTGCCGACAACTGTGCAATGACTGCCGGGTATCGATTCTCTTTTATCGACCACCCGACAAAAAAATTCAATATAGACTATGTTGTCGTGACGGCCGTTCACGATGCTATCCAATCACCTTTCTATATTTCGGATGAGCGAGTCGGCGACCCGTACGTCGTGCATTTTACGTGCATCCCGCACGGCGGCGGACATGCACCTTTCCGACCGGAGCGAAAAACGCCAAGGCCGGTTGTTTACGGAAATCAAACGGCAACCGTCGTCGGCAATCCAAATGACGAGATCTTTACCGACAAATACGGCCGCGTAAAGGTGCATTTCCACTGGGACCGGTCGGACTATAACGACCAGCGGGCATCGGCCTGGATCCGTTACGGAACTCTGTTCGCCGGAAATAAATGGGGCTCAATGTTCATTCCCCGCGTCGGTCATGAGGTAATTGTGTCGTTTCTCGAAGGCGACCCGGACCAGCCGATCATTGTCGGCTCGGTCTATAATGCGGAAAACATGCCGCACTATGAACTGCCGAAATACAAAACCCTGTCTTACATAAAAACCCACAGCACGCCAAAAGCCAAGGGCTTTAATGAACTGAGATTTGAAGACAAGGCTAAAAAAGAACAGGTTTTCGTCCATTCGCAAAAACGTTATGACCTGCGTGCACGCGGTTCGATGTACGAGACGTGCGGGGGCAACCGCCAGGAGGTCATCGGCTGGAAGGTTAAGGACGGAGATGAAGAGGATCATGGCGGGAATCTGGCCACGACGGTCGGCGGCACTTTCGACCTTCATGTTTACGGCGACCATTATATCGGCGTCGATAAGGACACGTACGAAAAATTAAAGGGTAATCGTACCGAGGGCTTTGACGGTTATCATCATTCAGCGGTCAAAAACAAGGTCGAGATCAATTCGAAAACGATCACGCTCGAGGCATCACAGAAGATCACGTTGATGGTCGGGATGAGTGTCATCATCGTTGACCTGATGGGAATTACGATTCAAGGCCCTATGGTCAAGATCAACTCCGGCGGAGCTGGTGTGCCGATCGTTCCGGCACCGATCGCCCCGCCGCTTGACGCCGAGCACGCCGATACCGGCGAACCTGGCTATCTCGACCGTCCGCGAACCGGCGGCGGCGGCGGCGGCCGCCAGTGGGGAACAACCAATATCCAACACGCACCCGTTGTCCGGCGCCGCGACGACGGAGCGTACACCGTAGGCGAAAATGAGAGGATCATTGTCGAAGGCACACCTGAGTTCCAAGAGCAGGCACTGAACGATCTTTCAACCCTGCATAATACGCCGACAGGCCGCAACACGCTGGACAACATAGACAGCGGCACCCATACAACGACCATCCGCGAACTTCCGATAGACCAGGCACCGGCGGTTGGGGGCGGCCAGGCAACCCGTGTTCAGGGTGACGATGCGTTGATTCAGCCGGACGGAACTCCTGGTGCCGGAAGCGACACCATAATCGAGTACGCACCCGGATATACGCCGCAATACACGGACCAGGACGGAAACACGGTCGATGGCGTAAGGCCGGCGGTGCTCGGGCATGAGCTCATTCACGCCGGTCACAACGACACGGGAACCAATCGGCGTAATGAGGCCGATCCGGCTGAACCGACCAGCAATCAAGAGGAATCACAGACGATCGGGATCAATGATCACGACGATGCCGAGCATACGGAAAACGACCTGATACGAGAGCTCGGAGGCGAATATCAGCGAACGGATCACGATTTTAGTGCTACAACTCCGTGAAACATTACTTTTTCTCATTTTTCGAACATGTGTGCTTTATGGTGCTTCTGGCGTCAGTGACATCCTGCACCGTGCAAACGCCGCCGGCAAGCGCCGGCACCATGGAGAATCTTATGAAAGAGCCTGACAATTCCATTAACCTTTCTTTAACAGGAACGGCGTCGGTTGAAAACGGCAAGTTGACCGTGAACTATAGCTTGCGAAGCAGCTTGCCTTATTCAATATATGTCTTTGACGAAATGATCGCGTATGACAAAGAAGGAAGGCCGCAACTCGATCGTTCAACGGCATATTGCTTTTGGGAAGAACCAAATACGCTTCGACTTGTGCGGGCTGTTCTCAAGATGCCTCTTGAAAAGGAAGTTTATTCACTTGAAATACCGTATGCGCGCGAGCTCAAACCAAAGTCTGAATTAACCGGTAAAATAGTGATGGACGCACCGGTGAAAGAGAAAAGCCCTTTCTACGGTTTGCCGACCAAGGAAACCTCAAAAGAAGTCGATTGCAACAAGATCAAGCTTTACATTGGTTGGACCGAATCGACCGACGGCATAAAGAACCAAGAGGTAACAATCGACGGCGAAAGGGTATTTCGCATTCGTGGAAAGTGGCAGCCGCATCTGGTTAGCGAGGACTTTAACTTAGACGTGAAAGTGATCGCGCATACCGACACATTTGACCGGCAATTGCCGCAACACTGATCAAAAGGAGTAAATGCAATGTTTCCAGCGGCAAGAAAAGGCGACCCGATCTCACATGACTCGATAACGCCGTCAGGCGTCGTCGGGCCGCCGCCGAGCGGTCCGTGTCCGCCAGGAATTACCGGGCCGGTGATAATCGAAGGGTTGCCCGCGGCACATCTCGGTTGCGCGGTTGTCTGCTCGGGTGTAATAACTGGGGCAATTGCCCATCCGCCGATCCCGCCGCCGCCGGTTGGCCCGCCGAACTTGATCGTAAAGGGCTCGATGACAGTTATGATTCACGCATTGCCGGCGGCACGCTGGGTCCCGTCAGGCGATTTGACCGCACCGTGCGGCGTCTTCATCGGGCTTACGGCCCTCGCGGCGACACGACGGGTTTTGATCGGAGGGTAGGTCGGAGCTTGTGATGCAATTTTGACAAGTATTTGGTTTTGTTCAAATTCCGCGGGCTGCCATCATTTAGGCGCCATATTGCCGCGGAATTCTTGTATTCAAGTAAGATAGACGTTATTCTCAACAAATCTGAGACACCGCCCGTCGAATTGTTGGACGATCGCTGACCCGTTCGGGCCGGGGTCTTTTATGATAATTCTGCATTAGAGCGATTCCCGCCATTGCAGTTGGCTAGTATCGGAACCGGCAAATCTTTATGGCTACAACACAAGATGGGCGTTCGCTTCAGCTTTCGACACCGCTCGGAAAGGATTTTCTTCTGATCAATCAGTTCCGTTGTACCGAAGGCCTCAACCGCTTGTTTCACATTGAACTGGACTTGCTTCACGACGAAGAGACCGAAGGATTCAAGCCTACCAAGATCGATTCAAAAGCGTTGCTTGGCAATCCGATGGTGCTTGCCGCTCTTCAGGCCGGTGATTTCGAACGCTATTTTCACGGCATGTGCGTCAGTTTTACGCAGACGGGCAGGAACCAGCGTTTTTCAGAATATCGGGCCGAGCTTGTGCCGGCCGTCTGGCGGCTCACACAGATCTCTCAAAGCAGGATCTTCCAGAACAAATCGGTCCCTGAAATATTGTCGCAAGTGCTTCGGGGTTTCGAGTTTAGGAACGAATTGCAGATCAATTATGAGCCGCGGAATTATTGTGTTCAGTATCGGGAGAGCGACTGGAACTTTGCTTCCCGCCTGATGGAAGAAGAAGGTATTTATTATTACTTTGAACACACCGAAAATTCCCATGTCCTGCATTTTGCAGACACTCCGGCCGGCCACCAGCCATGCCCAAACAGGCCGGCGGTTACCTATGCTCTCGATCGTTCTGACCTGCAAGAGCAATGGGTGCCGGCGATCTATACTTGGGGCGTCGATGACCGCGTACGAACCGGAAAGACCGAGCTCCGCGACTTCAATTTCCAGATACCGCTAAACAGCCTTGAGACAAAGCAGTTCAGCCGGCTGGACGTGGGCCAGAACCAGAAAATGGAAAGCTATGATTGGCCGGGCGGCTATGCCAAACGCTTTGACGGCATCAGTCCGGCGGGCGGTGAAAATGCCGGCGAGTTATCAAAAGTGTTCGCCGAACGTGAAAGGATCGTTCGAGTACGGCAGGAAGAAGTAGATGTTAACTACACCACGTTTTTCGGAGGCGGCAATGTGGCAACGGTGACCGCCGGTTACACATTCGAATTGAACGACCATCCGATCTCGGCCTACAACGGAAAATACGTGCTCACCCACGTTCAGCACAGCTCGATCCAATCGCCGGCCTATGTTTCCGAAGAGATCCGGCATGATGGCTATGAGTCCTCATTCTCATGCATTCCGTTTGGCGCGGGCCGCCCGCCGTTCCGTCCGCAGCGAACTGCCTTTAAGCCATTTATACAGGGCAGCCAGACAGCATTCGTCGTTGGCCCGGCCGGAGAAGAAATACTCACTGATAAATACGGACGGGTCAAAGTGCAGTTCCATTGGGATCGCGAAAATTTTGTCGATCAACGCAGCTCGTGCTGGCTTCGGGTCGCGACTGCATGGGCGGGTAATCGCTGGGGTTCAATATTCATTCCACGTATCGGAATGGAGGTACTCGTCGATTTTATGGAGGGCGACCCGGACCAGCCGATAATCACAGGCTGTGTTTATAACCCTTCAAACATGCCGCCCTATGAATTGCCGGAGCATAAAACGAGATCGGCCTTGAAATCAAACTCAAGCAAGGGCGGAATGGGTTTCAACGAGATCAGGATCGAGGATGCAAAATCCAAAGAGCAAATATTTGTCCATGCCCAAAAGAACATGGATATCCGTGTTCTTAACGATTGCCTTGAGACCATAAAACATGACCGGCATCTTATTATTGAGTCAGACCAATTTGAAGAGGTAAAAAAGGACAAACATCTAACGGTCCGGTACAACCACAACGAAAAGATCGGTGGGACGATGTCGCTAAAGATCGGAGTTGACCATCAGGAAAAGGTGGGCTCGAATTACGCCCTTGACGCAGGCACGAACATGCATTTAAAGGCGGGAGCAAACACCGTTATCGAGGCCGGTGCGAACCTGACATTAAAGGTCGGCGGAAGCTTCGTAAACATTAACGCGGGCGGTGTTTTTGTAAAGGGACCAATGGTCATGCTCAACAGCGGCGGTTCCGGCGGTTCAGGTTCAGGGGCATCTCCCGAACAACCTAAGCCGCCAAAAGAGGCGGATACCGCCGAAGCCGGCAAACGCGGCCATATTCCGAGAGCTCTGGCGCCGCCGCAGCCGCCGACCTTTGCGGCCGCGGCTGCCTCGATTCATGAAGTAAGGCTGGAAGACAATGTTCCGGCGCCGCCCGCCGGCGACCGAAATGCCGCCGAACAGGCGGAAGACGAAAAACGCGCGGCCGAGGTCGGGCAGCAGATCGCCGCTGCCCGTGCTCGGGCAGCGGCCCAAGCTCAAGCGGCCGAACAGGCCCAATCCGAGAGCGAAGCCAAGGAATCCGAAAGTTCGGACATCGGCGACGAGGATGATGTTGACGAGAACAAATATCTTCAGTCCGACGATGATGCCGATGGTTATTCCGCACCGCCGGACGGCATCAGCGATGAGGGCTCCGGTTATCTGGACGGAGCGGCCGCGGCGGCCCCTTTCATCAACGGTTAGCGATCAAATATGGAACTGCAGGAAGCAAGAAAACATTTGTTCGACCCGACAACGCGCTTATTCTCGGTGCTTGACGGTGTGATGGTCCCGGACCTTCCGAACAAGCTGCGTGAGGCAAGCGTGCCGCATTATTGTGTTTTGCCGGGCGAACTGCCGCCTGACATGATCTATGCCGCGCCTTATCTTGTTTATCTTTCGCCCGACAGCAAGCTGGCAGATTGGATCATTTCAGAATCGTTCGGGAAAAGTTGGGGGATCTTTTTCCAATCCCGCCGCTCAATGCTCGAGATGCGCCGCCACTTTCGCGCCCTTCATCAGGTTTACGACGAACGCGGAAACCCGTTAAAATTCCGGTACTATGACCCGAGAGTGCTGACATCATTTTTGCCGACGTGCAATGGCGGCGAGCTGAAGACGCTTTTTGGCGATGTCGATAAGTTCTTTGTTGAATCAACCGACGGCAAGTCATTGGTCATTCACCGGCTTTTGAACGGAAAACTTGAAACCAGCACTATTGAACCGGAGGTTAAGTAAACTATGCCGCAAGGACCCGCCGCCCGCATCACCGACAATGTATCACATCCGCTTCCGCCGGTGCTTGCTCCCGGCCCCGGAAGCCCAAATGTACTAATCGGCTTTTTGCCCGCCTGGCGGGCCTGTCCTGCCGGTGCGGGAGCCGCATTGCAGGCGGCAAATCAGGCCGCACAGACCGCTATCCAGTCCGCTGAAGCAGCAACGGCCGCTGCCGCCGGCCCGGCCCAGCCCGCGGCATATGCTGCAGAACAGGCACTTAAAGTGGCGCAGCTTGCGGCAATGACGTCTTCGGTAATGAGCGCCGCCGGCGGTGCCGACATTCATAGCTGTGTAACACCGCTGCCCGTTCCGCCGCATGGCCCCGGCGTTGTGATCGATGGGTCCGTGACCGTTCAAACGAACTTCCTGCCGCAGTCACGAATGGGCGATACTGTGATCGAAGCCGTCGGCCCGCCGAATAAGGTTGCAAAAGGTGAAACTTCCGTCATTGTCGGGGGATAGATCGGCGGCCCATCAAATTATGCTGGTAATCAGAGACGCACAAATACAAAAATTGATCAACGCGGCGAATACGGATGTTACCGATGCGGTTGAAATGAGCATACGCCGTGCCGCGCCCGATCGGGTAAAAGGGATCGCCGCAAAACAGGTCAGCGCGATGGCGGACATCTGCGTAAAACGCGCAAATGCCGCCGGCATTGAACGGACCGAGGATATCGGAGCTTTCGCCGCATTGATGTTGGTCGTTTCACCGCGATTTGATGAAGAGCCGGCGATGGCAGATGTTTTGAGCGATACTCGTTTTTCAGCTGGTGAGCGGCTTTTCCAGCTTTTTGAGCGTGTCGCGGACGAAAATTGGGACGCGGCGGTTGGACTTTATGATGCTCAATTCTGGTTCAATTCGGGCAATTCCACCGAAGTAAGCGGCGGCATCGCGAATTCGTCTGAAAATAAGCCGGCCGTGGATTATGTAAAACTTGCCGCCGCCCAGGCGGACGCGGTAGAAGCAGCTCTAAAAAACGCCAAAGAATCGCCCGGCGAGCGGGCTTCAAAGCAAGTAGAAGTTGAGGTCGAAAAACTTTGTTTTTGTCTAACGGCCGCGGATGGAGACCACAAAAAACGAGCATTGCGGGCCGCGGAGTCCGCGCGGGCGGCGATCCTCGGAAAAGTGATCGCCAAACCGCCACGCGTTGTTCAATGAAGACAACTCACTCGGCCTATCATCTTTCCATTGCCAGCTTCTGACAGTCGCGGGCTAGTACCTTTACTCACGTTAAACTTTAACTTTTCGCCCTTATCGAGATTCACTTCGAAATAGATCCCGCGAAGTGAATCAATTTTAAGGGTGAGTCATCGCTTCGGGAATAACAAGTTCGTCAAACTTTTCAGCGGTCAGCAATTCAAGCTCGACCGCCGCTTGTTTTAGAGATGTTCCTTTTTTATGGGCGTATTTCGCTATTTTGGCGGCGTTGTCGTAGCCGATGTGCTGGTTTAGGGCGGTAACGAGCATTAGCGAATCGTTCAGGTATTGATCGATCCGTTCGCGGTTGAGTTCGATGCCCGCGATGCAGTAATCGACAAAGCCATGGCTGGCGTCGTGGATAAGCCGCACCGAATGCAGAAAGTTGTGGATCATCACCGGCTTGAAAACGTTCAGCTCAAAATTCCCCTGCGAGCCGGCAAAACCGATCGCCGCGTCGTTGCCAAAAACCTGTACGGCGACCATCGTCATTGCTTCGCTCTGCGTCGGGTTTATCTTGCCCGGCATTATCGAACTTCCCGGCTCGTTTTCGGGCAGCGAAATTTCGCCGATCCCGCACCGAGGCCCCGAAGCAAGCCAGCGAATGTCATTGGCGATCTTCATCAAAGAAGCGGCGAGAGTTTTCAACGCACCTGACGCAAATACAACTTCATCGTGCGCCGACAATGCGGCAAATTTATCAGGGTGCGATTTGAACGGCAGGCCTGTTAATTCCGCGATCTTTGCGGCGGCACGCTCCGCAAATTCGGGGTGAGCATTCAAACCTGTCCCGACAGCCGTGCCGCCAATGGCGAGGTCGAGCAAGCCCGGCATCACAAGGTGCAATCTCTCGATATCGCGATCGATCAAATTTGCCCAGCCGTTGAATTCCTGCGAAACGGTCACCGGCGTCGCGTCCTGCAAATGCGTCCGGCCGATCTTTACGACGCCTTCAAACTCTTTTGCCTTTGCCTTTATCGCGTCGCTTATTCTCTGAACTTCGGGGATCAATGCCGTCAGCCGTTCGGCGGCCGCGATGTACATGGCCGTCGGGAACGTGTCGTTCGACGACTGCGATTTGTTCACATCGTCGTTCGGATGCACAGGCTTTTTCGAACCCATCTCGCCGCCCGCGATCTCGATCGCGCGGTTCGAGATGACCTCGTTCGCGTTCATGTTAGTCTGCGTTCCCGACCCTGTCTGCCAAACCCGCAGCGGAAAATGCGCATCCAGTTTCCCCTCAATAACTTCGTCGGCAGCCTGTTCGATAAACTTCAGTTTGTCGTCGTCCAGTTTCCCCAGATCATTATTTACGATCGCCGCCGCCTTTTTCAATATCCCAGGCGCCCTCATAACCACGCGCGGCATAACATCAAACCCGATG
>Ga0138256_10001546_pt1 | contig 24762 bp, 19 predicted proteins | sample KNB2016incub_MG_FD_105486 | JGI IMG/M metagenome (GOLD analysis project Ga0138256, IMG submission 105486) | Active sludge microbial communities from wastewater in Klosterneuburg, Austria - KNB2014incub_MG | ecosystem: Engineered > WWTP > Activated sludge > Unclassified | place: Austria...
AGGTTCACGGCGTGCGCGACGAGATCGACGAACATCCGATCCAAATACTCATCCGATGCGACCGGCCCCAAACATTGGCCGCCCGGCTTTTTGAACACGAGCACACTGTCGAAGCTCGCATTCATAAGGACCGCCGCGGCCTGTTCGTAAAAACGCGGCGGCCTGATGAGTTTTATCTGCTGCTGAATAAGGTTATAACCGAGCAGGATCTCCAGATCGAATCCGTCGGCCCGGTCGATGACGATCTAAATGCGGTGTATCAATATTTGATAACGTCGGATGGAGGGCAGGTCTGATGAGTTCAGCACGATCTTGTTTTGATAAATTGCCACTAGCTTTAGCTAGTGGACAAGATTGGATAAAAAAAAGGCTTTAGCCGAAAGGGCGAAAATCGATATTTCCTCACGGCTTTAGCCTAATTCAGCTAAAGCAAACAGGATGACGATTATGTAGTTCCTATTTGGCTAAAGCCCATTGAGTATTGCTAATTAAACCTCCAGCTAAAGCTGGAGGCAATTTATAAACCGTAAGAATGTCAACCGAATTAAATGTAATCCCTGTGAATGAGAATTCCGTCCGGACAAGCTCTTGGCAGCTCTGGGCGCGGCAGACGATTGCCATCCTGCGCCTCGAGATAAAGAAGAATTTCCTGAGCCGCCGGGCGCTTTTGCTTTATTTGATCGCGGGTGCTCCGCTTGTTCTGCTTTCGATGCTCGCGCTTTTTCCGCCGCCAACGGACGAGATGGAAAATTTCGGCGAGCTTGGCGTTGTTTATGCCGGCATTTACGGAGGATTGATCCTTCGCACGCTCGTCTTTTTTGGGTGCGCGTGGGTCTTCATGAACCTGTTTCGCGGCGAGGTGGTTGACCGCAGTTTGCACTATTATTTTCTCTCGCCGGTCCGGCGCGAAGTGCTTGTCGTCGGCAAATATCTTTCAGGGCTTATCTCGACAATTTTGCTTTTTAGCATCACCACTATCGGCTCGATGCTGATACTTTATTTTTGGCTTTTCCCGTCGCAATCCACCGGTTATTTTTTTGGCGGTGCCGGTACCGGCGTCCTGATGAATTACGTCGGCGTGACGATTCTTGCCTGCATCGGATACGGAGCCGTGTTTTTGATCGTCGGATTGTTTTTTCGCAATCCGATAATTCCGGCGCTCGCGTTTTACGGTTGGGAATGGATAAATTTCCTGCTGCCGCCGGGATTAAAAAAGATGAGCGTAATTCATTACCTGACATCGCTCGTGCCGGTCTCGATGTCCGAAGGCCCGTTCGCCGTTCTCGCCGAACCAACGCCGGCGTGGATCGCCGTTCCGAGCCTGCTTCTTTTTACAGGCGTCGTGCTGGTGCTCGCAAGCCTGCACATTCGCCGAATGGAGATCAGCTATGCGGGAGATTGAACGTCAAAAAAGTTTTGGAGTTCCGGCTTTACAGGCTGTCTGAAAATTCTTTTTAAGACGCGAAGCAGCCTGAAGATAGTACCCAGACGTGGAACGTCTGGACCGAGCGGTTTAAGCTTTTGCGCTCTGAAGGGGCGAAACGCGTCAATGTTTACGGGCGTTCTTCCGCACCTTCAGTGCGGCGGTCGTTCCGTCGCATTTCCAGACGTTTCACATCTGGCTACCATCTTTTTGCGGCTCCGCCGCGTAAATCCGAATTGTCGGACAGTAACTTTAGCTGGCAATTCGTTACGGCGGCGGGCCTCGATGATATCCAGGAATGTCCAGCTAATGCCGGGACTCCAAACTTAATATGGCGCGAGCGACCACATTGCTACTTCTGCTGATATTAACTCCGCTGTTGGCGGTTTCATTCGCCTGTGCGCCGCAGCAAAACGGAAGGCAAGATCCGGCCGCTTCCGGCTCAGAACCGCTGCCCGAACTTTCGAGAAAAGTCATTGATGACCGAATTAACGGTGCTCGTGTTTATGAAGTGCTGCCCGCAGAGGGCATAGGCGAACCGATAGCGTGGAGCTTCGACGAAGACGAGCCGAAAGAGATCGTTGTCGTTGATCAAAAAATGGACGGCCCGCGAGCAACCATAATTCTCGACATCAAAACGCGATCGTCGCCGCGGGCCAACATTCTCCGTGTTCTCGAAGGCCAGATCCGCACCGAATGGGAACTGGAAACCGGTTTCGTACTCCGACGATGGGAAATTGTCCGGACCGAAAATATCTCGATGAAATACAAAAACCTGCCAAAGCCGACCGAACAACCGGCCAACAATTGATCCTGCTGTGAATCGATCTAGGTCAAGAGAAAAATTTCTGAAAGTCCGCACTTTCAAAGCCGGAAACTCTTTGATAGTTCGAGTCTTGTTGCGGCAATCTTGGAGATGCACCCGACACCCAAGTTTTCGGGCCGTGCCGCAATACCTATACAACTAAATGTCCAGAACTGGTGTCTGGATCATATTCCCAGATTCCGTATGAATGTCTTGTACGGATAATTTGCCGTTTGCAAAATGAATCTCTGCGATCGCTTCAATTATCGTCGGATCGAATTTCTTGCCGGCTTCTACCCAGATAAGGTCCATGACCTCAAGATGAGCGGTCGATTCGTTATCTGAACTGGTGTCAAAATGACTGGTGTATGCCTGTGACGCGGCAAGTATCCTGGAAGATAAGGGTATCTGCGAACCCGCATATCCGATCTCACCGTTTCCGTCAAAATGTTCTGACACATAGCGAAGCATGTCAACGGCTTCTTCAAACCCCGGCACACCGCCAAGCGATTGCAGCGCACGCTCCTGGTCATTCTTTAATTGCTCATCGCCGGCGGAAGCCAAAGGCAAGGCACCCTGAAAATAATGACTGGCTGAATAGAGCATCGACGTATCCAAGAGTCGCGCAGCGAGACCAAGAATATCCTGTTGTTCGGGCTCCATTTCAAACTTTTCTGCTAATAAGATCGCCAGGTTTGAGGTCATGACCGCCTTTTGCCGCAAATTCGGCGACCGCGAATCGAGAAGCTGAAGTAACACATCCACAAACCCGTTACGCGAGGCGATCAGTCGAAACTGAAGCCGTTCACACTGGGCCTGCAATTGACCCTGCGCTCTGATTGTTTCATAATGCTGCAACGCACGCAGTACGGTCTGGTTTAACTCGTCGTTGACCCACGGTTTGGTGATGTATTTATAGACAATGCCTGAGTTTATTGCCTCTACAAGGTCGTTCGTGTCCGTATATCCGGTCAACATTATCCGAACGGTTTGCGGCCGCATTTCAGCAGCATGCTTCAAAAACTCGGAACCCGTCATTGTCGGCATTCGTTGGTCCGAAATGATCAACGCCACGTCATGAAGCCGCAGCAATTCCAGCGCCTCCTCGCCTGACGATGCGGTATGTACTTCATAATTACCGCGAAATAGTCTTTCCAGAAGCCGAAGATTTGCCGTTTCGTCATCAACGAATAGGATCTTGTATTGCATTAAAACCTCGCTAAATTTTTGATCGTGTGCCTGCCCGCCTATTTCGCATTTATTTCAATGCCATTTTGAGCGGGAGGCTAACTCTAAACGTTGTGCCCTTCCCGTGTTCGCTTTCCGCCTCGATCTTGCCGTTATGCCTTTGGACAATTCCAAATGAGATCGAAAGGCCAAGTCCGGTTCCTTCACCGACAGGTTTTGTCGTAAAAAAGGGATCGAATATTTTGTTCATTGTGCCCGGATCGATTCCCTTTCCGGTGTCAGAAATGGAAACGACCAGTTTCCCCTCATTTACGGCGGTAGCCACGCGGACCTCGCCTTGTTCCAGTCCGATGGCCTGGGCGGCGTTGACCAAAAGGTTCATCCAAACCTGATTGAGTTGCGCCGAATGGGCCTCGACCAGCGGAACATCGCCATATTCTTTTACAAGCTTTATTTTGCCGCTTGTAAAATACCTGGACAGGATTCTGACCGTGGATTCGATTCCCTCGTGAATATCTGTCAGCTTAACGTCGGCTTCGTCCAATCTGGAAAAGGTTCGAAGATTCTTTACGATCTCGCGTACGCGGTCCACGCCCTCGCGACAGTCCTTGATCGCTCCTTCAAGGTCCTGGACCATAAAAGAGTAGTTGATCTTACTTTTGAATTCCGCCACGGGCGAATGTGGTATCGCGGCTTCAGGTGCCGTTTGTTCAAAAAGATCAACAAGGCAGAGCAGGTCCTTGATACTTCCGTCCAGTAATTCGAGATTGCCGGAAATAAAGGCGATCGGATTATTTATCTCGTGAGCAATGCCGGCCGAGAGCTTGCCGAGCGAGGCCATCTTCTCGTTGTGAATAATTTGGGACTGAAGCGCTTCGAGTTCTGCTTTGCTTTTTGCAAGTTCAGCATTCCTCGCTTCAAGATCAGCCTTATATCTGGCAGCGATCGTGAGCAGGCGGCGCCGATCGAGCGCCCTGCGAATAGTGCCTTCCAAGACCTCGTCGTCACACGGTTTGATCAGATAATCAAATGCTCCAAGTCGTACCGCGTCGAGAGCTCTTTGAGGACGATCAACTCCCGAAACGATGATCACTACGGTCTGCGGATAGCGGTCAAGAATTATACGCAGCAGCTCTACGCCGGAAAGCCCCGGCATCATCACATCTGTAATTACAAGATCGATCGGATACTGCTTTAGCTTCTCAAGTGCCTCGGCCGTGTTCTGCGCCTGAATGCAGTCATAACGATCTTGAAGAAGCCGCACATAATGAAGTCGTATCGTTGCCGAATCATCGACGATAAGTATCCGGTCCTTTTCGACCATTGCCCATGCTCCCGTTTCACCGAAATGGGCCGGGTCAATTTGTCTTACGCTTGAATTTGGTGAATTCGTGAACATTTCAGCCGGTGCAATGCCGTCCGCGATCGATGGAAATCATGAAACCGGTCAAATCCGGCAAGCTGCCTGACGGGATAACCGTATAGATCACGGCTCAGGGGCAAACAAATTTACCGATCAAATGACGTCAAACTAGGTTTTTCGGAGATTTCGAGAGATCGATAGTCGATTCTGATCCGATGGGTCGGTTACGCGAAGGTGCGAGGATAACCGAACAGATATATCTTCGAACAGCGGCACGGAATAGTCAAGCTATTTGTAAAAGCGCCGGCGGGCCATTTTTTGATCTTTTGAGGATCCGTCTTTGCGGTCTTCGCGTCTTCCCCCAGAGTACTTTGGGTTTATTGGTTTCTTCACACCAAGAGGCACGAAATAAATTGCTCAAAAGTAAAAAAAGAATTGAAACTGGCCCGCGTCGGCAACGAAATGCAGAGCCTCGACACAAGATCGGCAGTCATTTCAAAACGGACGAGCGTCGGAAAAGCCAAATTATCGTTTTTTCGGGGCCCGGTAGGTTGTCAGTTCCCGCTATTTTCCACCAATCCGGGTGGAATCGAGATCTGCCCCTATTCGCCCGCCGCCTGTTCCGGCCTTCAGGTATGGACTGTTCTGCCTCAATTTATACTTTCCATCCGTCAAACTTTCGAAGCCGATCGAATCGATCGATCCGAGAAATATGTTCGGCTCGCGGTACATCGAACGAAGTCCGCCGATAATTATATTTCCGGTCACGACTGCACCGGGGTAAAACGTGTCGATCGCCGCCTGGCCCGAACCCATATTGTCACCCTTTATACCGTATTCGTTCTCAAACACGATATTGTTCCTAAATTTGAATCCCGTTATCGGCTTACCGTATGAATTCGTGATGTTTCCCTTTTGTACTATCGTATTGTTCTCAATAACCAGCCCATCCCATTCGGTCGCCTTCATAAAGTGCCCGGCACCGCCCCATTTCCGGCCGTCGATATCGTCAAAAATATTGTTGCGAATGGTCAGCCGGTGGCCGCCCGATCCTTCCGAGCCAAGAATATTCAGCCCGCCGCCGGCACCGCGAACAATGTTGCCAATGAAATCGATGTCTTCAATAATGGTCGCACGCCCGTTGTCGGCCCTTGTCGTAAAGAGGATCGCATTTCCGTCCTGGCCCATTGCCCAATTGTTGGTCATTAAATTGTTCGTGACCTTGATGCGGCGGCCGTTCTTGATCTCAAAAATGTTTTTTACGACCCAGTCTCTGTCTTTCCATTCAAGCGGTTTGTTAAGATGATTTGAATCGACTATGCAGTCGGTCGGCACAAGTTTAAGAAACGACCCGGCGCCGCCAAAAAGAATGCTCTGAGCGGCACCCTCGAGATAGTTATTCACTATCTCGACCGGGCCGTCGGTCGCCCAAGCGGCGATCGCCTGGCTTTCGTCGCCTTTCCGTTTAATGTCTGAAATATAACTGTTTGCGACCTTGATAAATCTGCCGTTAGCCGCAATTCCCCGCCGCTGGCCTTCAACCGGGCTGCCGTGGACCCAAACACGGTCAAATTCAATATGGTGCGGCAGTTCTTCGACGCTTTTCTCTTGTCCGGTACCCAGTTTGACGACATCGTACAAACCTTCGATAGTCGGGCCGATCTCAACGCCAATGAATCTAAAATGATGAGCTCCGCCTGTCGCTGAAAGCACCGGCTCACCCTTGACCCCGCCGACCAGTTTTGGAAGTTTGTCTTTGAAACGAATAGGATCGAGCCGCGTTCCGGGTGAAGGCAGCTCGGCGTCAGGCGCCGAAGACCGAACAATGATAAATTCCGCGCCAGGCTTGTTTGGAAGTTCGAATGAACCCTCAAATGCCGCTCCGGCCTCCAGAAAGATCGTATCGCCCGGCACCGCCTTTTCAAGCGCTGTTTGGAAATCGCCGCCTTTTTTTACATGGATGGATTTTTCACCAAATTCCAGGCCGGCGCCGGTAACATAGCTGGTACAGGCGACGAAAAATGCCGTCGAGATAGCAATTATTGAAACGGCGGCGATAAAGAACAACTTGATCATGATATTACGGCCCGCCATGGCAGCCGCGGTGTTAAATTGCCATTGCCGTCGCAGGATCGATAACGCCGGACGTTTCGTAAATGTTCAGAAGGGCATCAACGATCCTCTCAGAAGTTCGCCCGTCCCATAGTTCGGGAATTTTGCCCTTTTTCCAGGAACCGGACTCGAGTTTTTCAAGGTATGGTCCAAGATTGCCGGGATCAGTGCCGGCAAGCACATTCGTTCCGATCTCGACCGTTTCCGGACGTTCAGTCGAATCGCGAAGTGTAATGCACGGAATATTCAAAATCGTTGCCTCCTCGGTTATTCCGCCTGAATCCGTGATAACACAGCGTGAATGTTTGAGGAGGTAAATAAATTCTAGATAGCCCAGGGGATCTATCTGCAATAACCGTTCGTTTTCGAATTCGACGGACTTGAGCGTCCGACGAGTCCGCGGATGCACCGGAAAGACGATCTGCCGGCCGACGGAGCCGTCCAGGACTGCATCTAGCAGCCCGGTCAGCTGGTCCGGCCTATCAACATTCGCCGGCCGATGCAGCGTTAAAAGATAGAACCCGTCTGCGGAAAGGCATTTTTCCTTCCATACAGCCGGTTGCCGCACACGGCTAAGATTCTGGGTAAGCGTGTCGATCATTGTGTTGCCGACAAAGTGAATTTGGCATTCATCGACACCCGATCTTTGCAATAGTTTCCCCGCTTGTCGGGTCGTCGTAAAAAAATGATCGCAAATGCTGTCGGTGACGATCCTGTTGATCTCTTCGGGCATTGTAATGTCGCCTGACCGTATGCCGGCCTCAATGTGCGCCACCGGAACGCAAAGTTTCTTGGCGGTAATGGTGCATGCCATTGTCGAAGTAACGTCGCCGACGACAAGCACGATATCGGGCCGGTTTGCTTCTATCTCGCGTTCAAAACTGACCATTACAGCCGCAGTTTGCTCGGCCTGTGTTCCGCCGCCGGCCTCGAGATTTGTGTCAGGTTCGGGAATGCCAAGCTGCGAAAAGAAATCGCCGCTCATCTTTTGATCGAAATGCTGGCCGGTATGCACGAGCCTATAATCTATCGGGTTGCCGGCGGCCCGCGAGCGTTCTATCGCCTTAATGATCGGCGATACTTTCATAAAATTCGGCCGTGCACCGGCGACGATAGTTACCTGCATACTTCTATTTCAGTTCGCGCTTTCGGAAGACCATCTCGTTACATCCGAGCCCGACGTTGTCGCATTTCATCGCGGTAACTTCGAACCCGCGGTCTTTAAAGAACTCGAAAAGTTTTGATGGCCCGGCAACCTCGTAAGGAAAGCCGCCGACCCAATCCACAATATCGTGCCAGCGGTCCATGCCCCTTGCATTTCGATAGTTTTTCCAATGCGAAAAATAGCCTAGAGGATTGCCTTTCATTAAAGATCCGAGAAATCTTTTAGCCTCGTCCGGCACGGATACGACGGCCGCAAACGGATACTTAAGGAAGTCGGGCAATTTGCAGTAGGTCGATTTGATCCAACGCCACCGCTCGGCCTGCGATCCGGTATCGTTATAGATTGCGATAAAAAGACTGCCGCCGTTCGCAACGCATCTGCCGGCGTTCTCTAACGCCTTCCACATATCGCCCGTATGATGAAGTACGCCCCATGAATAAACGACGTCAAAGTTCCCAAGCGAACCGACATATTCATTATCAAGGACCGAACCTTGCTCGATCGTCCAACTAGAGTCGTCCGGAAAATAGCGCCTTTTCAATTCGCGCGTGCAAGCGGCCGAGTCGCTGTCGAAATCGAACGAAAATACGTTTGCTCCGAGCCGTCTTGCCGCAAGCGAAAAAAGTCCGCTGCCTGATCCGATATCAAGGAACGTCTCACCGTCAAGTGACGTAACATCAAGCATTTCGGCAAGTGAGCGTTCCGCCCGCACGATCCTGTCGTCGTCGAGCATCTGAAGGAATGCTGCCCAGTTCTTACCAAATTCAAATCGTTCCCCGCGTTCGACCTCGCCGCGATGCATCGCGGCCGTATGCTCGGAAATAACTGCTTTAACGGTGGTGCTGTCCATAGATTACCAGGGTTCAAGATCAGTAATACAACCAATAGTAGCCGAACTTCAAGTATTCCGCTCCTACTGTTCGCCAGCCTCTGGCAGAAAGCCACCATGTCGCTCGTCCTGGATAATTCGCCGACGATGGTGAACATTGAATGCCGAAATTGATCCGGAGGCCGCTATTCGCGGCAAATTGTTCAAACGTCCAAAGGGCTCGTCGTGAATGATATTCCGATGTGACCAATAGTATTGAGGTATAGCCCCGCTCGGCCGCCGTCCTTATCACCAGATCAGCTTCATCGTCCGTGCCGTGAACGCGGGCCTGTAATTTCTCGATCGCGTTAGAATTCACTCCATTTCCTTTAAGCACCTTGATGGTTCGTTCGACAAAAAGCGGGTTTCCTTTTTCCGTGTCATCCCATCCACCGCGTTGATCGTCATCAGTGACTAAAATAAGCGGAGCAATGCCGTTTCGAAATGCCGCCGCGCCGCCCTCGGCCCGCTGCTTGTAATCGGCCGCACCACTCAGGACCACGATCGCATCAGCTTTTGCGATCGGCCGCTCTACTACAAGTAGATCGGCAAGCAGAGGCGCTACAATTGCCCAAACGGCGAGCAGAATAAGCACGAATGTTCCGGCGAGCAGACATTTGATCTTACGAGGTTTCCGCACCGGCTACTAGCTCCCTCAATTCTTCTACTTTTGCCTCCCAACTTTCGTGGCGAACAGCGTCCGAGATCTGGGCCCGGGTTGCTTTCCACGCCAAGGCAGCATCCATCTTTTCAAGAAAATCTTCGTGTCCTTCGCCAACCAGACAGTTCTCCAATACCCTTACCTCAGGAATATCCGTCGAAACTGTCACGACTCCGGCCGCCAAATATTCACGGACCTTTAACGGATTGGCGGCAAGCGTTAGCTCGTTGATAACGAACGGATTAATCGCAACGTCAAAGCCTTTGCAGTACGCCGGAAGTTCAGCGTACGGCTTACGGCCAAGAAAATGAACATTCCTGCTCCCTTCCAGCACCTTTATTTTCTCTTCGGCATCGACCGCCACTTTCCCGATCAACACGACTGATCCGCCCGAATAGCGGCCGGCAATCCTTTTTATCAGATCGTAATCGACCCAATCCGCAAGAAGCCCGTGAAAGCCGATGATCGGCCGTGGAAGCGACGCGATCTCATCAGGGATCTTGGTCAGATCCTCAAGGGCCGTTCGAAAGTGAATCCAGTCTGTACCGTGGCGAATTAAGAACGTGTTCGGATTAAATCGTCTCTTCAATTCAAGGAGCCTTTCCGCCGAAACTACGACAAGATCGGAGTTGCGAAAAAGCCGCTCCTCGATCTCTTTGAGCCCGGCCGAGGCGCCGGTGAATGCGGTGTATTCGTCAACGCAGTAATAGATCAATGCGTCTTCCCCGATCTTTCCCGCCAACAGGCCTGCCGCCGGATTGAAAACCATATTCACCGGTCTTGCAAAACCCAGTTTCCGCATGGCACGCAGCACCTGCGACCGGAGAAAATGTTGATTAAAACCTCGGATCGCAGAGTTGCCATAGGCTGGAATTGCAAGCGGATTGAGCACGAAGATATTCGGCTCAACCTCTTTCACGGGTTCGGTGAAGGCAGTCAGCTTTCGCACGATCCTTGATAGGTCCTTCTTCGATGTTGTCGGCATCCGGTTCGCGATGGCGTTGACCCAGAGGATCCGATTATCGTGTGAGAGTATCCGCATCAGATGCGTTTTTGATAAAGGATCGCCCGTCCAGTCATGGCTAAAACAGACGATGTCGCGGCCGCGAAGTGCTGTGCGGCCGTTCGTTCTGCTTTTGGTCCCATTCATTGAGGTCACGATCTATTCGCTCTTGCCTTCTATTCACCCCGTTCGGTGTAATTCATGTCAAACACGATTCACAACTGTTCAGGCAGTTCTCCATCAATGAAGATACGATGCCACATTTCAAGATTGATCAGACGAAAAAGCCTTGACGCATGGTCTTCGCCCCGATCATGCTTCCCGACCAGTTTGCGAAGCTCCATTTCATCAAAGATCCCGCGGGATAAACTTCGCTCCGAAAACAGATAATCGTCAACGACATGTTTGAACTCACCGCGAAGCCAGTCGCCAAGCGGGACCGGAAACCCCATCTTGGGCCGATCGAGTATCTCCTTCGGAAGTATATCTTTCATCGCCTGTCTAAGTATCCACTTCGTTTCACGGCCGCGGAGCTTCATTTTATCAGGGAGTTTCGCCGTGAATTCAACTAGTTCATGGTCGAGAAACGGCACTCGGCTTTCGATCGACGCCGCCATCGACATCTGGTCCTGTTTCATCAAAAGCTCATGTAAATATGTCTTGGTATCAACGTAAAGCAGCTTATCCAAAAGGCTGGCACCATCTGCCGCTTCCAACCACTTGTGAAGGTTGGCATACGGCCTGCGGCCGCCGATCAATTCCACGGCGCTTTCGCTGAAAATATCATTTTGCCGCTTCGAGCCAAAGACGGCAAAATTGTCGAAATAGATACTCTCAATATCCGCGTCCAAAGATAAGAACGTACGCTTCAATTTACGGCCAACACTCGACGGCAGGGCCGCAACACCCGACCGTACGGCGTCTCGAAGCAGCAGAGGTGTCATCGCCTCGTACTTTTCGCCGTACCCAATTAGGGCAAGTGCCTTTTTGTAGCGGCCATAGCCCGCGAGGGTTTCGTCGCTACCCTCGCCGGTCAACACGACCTTTACATGGTCACGGGCAAGTCTGGAAACAAAATACAGCGGCACAGAAGCCTCGAAACCAAGCGGTTCGTCCTCGTGCCATACCAGGGCCGGAAGAGCGGAGAAAAATTGCTCCGCCGTGATCGTTATTTCATGATGATCTGTCTTGAACTTATTCGCGACGAGACGCGCGTAATTGAATTCATTTGCTCCGCGCTCATTAAATCCGACCGAGAAGGTCTTGATCGGTCCGTCAACCATCTCCGACATGGCAGCAGCGATCGCGGACGAGTCGATTCCGCCGGAAAGGAACATTCCCAGCGGAACATCGGCCATTAGCCGAAGCTTTACGGATTCGCGAAACCGGCCATACCATTCCGCCACCGTGTCGGCATCATTTTCAATAACATTCGTCTTGCCAAAATCGAGGTCCCAATACTTTTTGATGTAGAGCCGGCCGTTTTGCCATTTCAGAAAATGCCCCGGCAGCAGTCGTTTCACCCCGAGAAACAGGGTTTCGTCAAAAGTAGTCCCGTGGTTTGCCATCTGATCCGGAAGCGCAGAATAGTTCAATTGCGGTTTGACCGCGCCGGCTTCGATCAATGCCTTTATTTCAGAGGCAAAATACAAGCTGCCATTTTGATCGTGAACATAATAAAGCGGTTTTACGCCAAACCGGTCTCGCGCAATGAATAGTTCGTCGCGGCGCTTGTTCCAGACGGCGAATGCAAACATTCCCCGCAATCGGTGAACGCAGTCCGCTCCAAACTCTTCGTACAAATGAAGTATCGTTTCAGTGTCAGACGTGGAATGATATTTGTAGCCGCGGGCCAAAAGATCGGCCCGCTGTCCGTCATGGTTATAGACTTCGCCGTTATAGACGATACAGCACGAACGGTCATCGTTGAACATCGGCTGATCGCCGGTTGTCAGATCAACGATAGAAAGCCGCCTATGGCCGAGGCCGACGCGTCCGTCAAGATAAATTCCGGCACCATCAGGCCCGCGATATGAGATGATGTCGCGCATTCTTTCGAGAGCCCTGCTATCCACCATCTTTCCGCTTTCACGGGTGTGAGCTATGCCATTAATACCACACATCGTTTGATTAAATACTTATAGATCGAACTGCGTTAACGGCCTGAACCTTGCCGCTGCCGATAAAAGAAAAAACGATCCTTGTTGAATCGGAAAGATTGCCATAGCGTGGAGATATCCGCATCAGCCCGCTAGACCAACCAGAGCTTTCAATAGTCCCGTCACTGATCAACTTAGTATCAATGATCAATAAAGGCCTGTTTCCGTCTTTTGATGCGATCTCGACCTCGCTATCCCGGCGGACATTGGCACGAACTGACGGATCAAGAATGAATGATATTTCATACCGATGCTCGTCCGGGCTTTCGATGTAATCCGTGCAAGTCAGTCCGCCTCCCGAAAAAATGATCTCGCGTTCATATTTTACGCCTCTTGATTCAAATCCGTTGTGTTTTCCGCGAAAGATCGAATCGGCATTGGCTTCGCGCCATTCAAGGACCTCAGAGGAAGCCTGCGTCTTCCATGAAAACGGGCCGTCGGGTTCGGATGACGAGTGCCCGTCCACAACCAGGCAATTGTGTGCCGGCGTTGATCGAAAGTGATCCCGAAGTTTGGTGTCTGCGGTATAGCAAAAGGTACCCGGATCGATCAAAACCGGCATGCCGTTCATCGTTAATACAAAGCTCAGTGCATCCGCATGCGCGTGTCCGCCGTTCACAAATCCGTGAGGCCCGCAATCGATCAAAACAAATGAATCGTCGGCCCCCCAGCCGCTTCGTGCTGTAAAGTATCCGCTAGAATTGAAACCGATATTCCTAGTCTCCGGCTCGCGGGCGATGACATCGTCATACGATTCAAGTCCGTCGGTTCCCGTCAGCCACAGCAATTCGGGGCCGGCCCCGCCTGAGACAAATTTCAGTTCCGGATCTTCAAGCACAGCGGAGCCGGCCGCAAGCGTAGAACGGCAATCTGCATATCGGCTATCTTCGAGAAAATGAAGCCTGCCGCCGTCATCGTCACCGATGGATGGTACTTCGCCGTTCGGCCCGGTCAAGTGCATCAGAAATTTCAAGAGACTCCTTAGCTTTTCGTCATGTTTTGATTCGATCCGAATCCCTTCCGCACGCCGTAGAATGTAAAGGCTGAGATAAATGTCAGCCGTGTAACGATGGTAATGGATTGCCTGCTCGACATATCCTCCATCTTCGCGGACTTGATAATCGAGCGCGGCCATCAATATTCGATAGCCCGTTTCTTTCCATTTCGCGGCTTCCGAAATCTCACTTAGGAACATTCCGATAATGTATAGGCCGAGCGCTTCGCCGGTCAGATGAGTATTAGGGCTGCTGTAAAGCGACAGATGACGAGCAAGATGCCGGCCGTTCAGATACAAGCATTTGAGTATCTGGAGAAAAAACCCGGGCATGACCTTATCGGAACTGATAAAAAAATGGATCGCCCATATCCATGAGATCGACCGGTAAGCGACCTCAAGGCTCGATATCCAATTAACGCCCATTTTTGGCGGATTCTTGTCTATCCAGTCCGTCACATGAGTAACAAACGCTTGTGTCAGGCGCTCGTCTTTGCTGATCGAGTACAGCCGGCCAAATAAGGTAAGGTACTGGTGCCGGTTCAGTTCCCAAATTACCCTCTTGTCGCCCGTCTCCGCGGCATCGGTTTCGTTGAACAGAGACCAATGGCGCACTTCCGGGCGTCGCCCCGATACCGGATCAAAATGCCAATCCGGGACCGGTCCGCCAAAATTCAGCTCTTCGCAGCCAAGTAGATGAAATTCTCCTGAAAGTATCTGGTCTGCCTGGCGCGCCAATGAGTCAACCTCATTAGGAAATTGAGTCTTTAGTGCTTCGACAGTAAGATCGAGGCGATCGAACGAGGGATAGAATGCCGGCTTTCGTTTCAGGAAATAGTCGTGAATTCCTTGTCCGCTTTTTTCAAAACTACCGTTGAACAGAGCCAAAAACTCTTCGTCGCCGGGCAACCGAAGATCTCGCGAGAATCCGGCACGTTCTCTCATAATCCGGGCTTTCTGTCGTCCCCGTTCGGTCAATTCCGAAAAACTCCGGCCTTTCAACTTTTTCAGCTTTGAGATCATTCGTTTAACAACCGGACATATTCATCGATAACTTTCAATATATTTCCCCGATCAGCCAAAGTTCCGGAATTGCCGCAAAAGTGCGAATCTCTGGCCTTCTCTATTGTTTCTAAAAGAGTTTCTGGTGTAAATGCAGTCTGAACAAGGAAAACGCCGTCGGGCCGCAAGGCGTTGTCAGTTGCAATTACCGGTGTTCCGAGAAACATCGATTCCCTTATGGAAATCGCATCACCGTCATATTCAGTGAGCCGGAACATTATCTCCGCTCTGCGCAGCAAATGCAGCACCACGTCCCGATCAAGACTTCCCGTGACAACTACACTTTCCGAAAGTCCGCAGTCCTGAATTTGACTTTCAAGCAGGGCCGTTTCGGAACCAGCTCCAACGATCATCAATCCCGCTAACGGCAGCTTTTTACGGATGACCCTCATTGCGTCTATCAATTTCCCGTTCTGGTATTCGGGCTCAAGAGCGCCGATAGAAATCAAAAACGGACCACAATTTCGGATAAATCTCTCAAGGTTCGCCGGGATAGTTACCGCTGGATCAGGCGATCTCAGATCGTATGGCAGGATAAGTTTGCATCTCGATGGATGTACGCCGTATCGATGAAACATGCGGATCATTTGTTCGTTTACGCCGATCAGCATATCGACCGAACGGAATGCGGATCCTTGTAAACTCATCGGACGCGCAGTTTCGGCATGGACGCGTGCAAATCCGCCCGAGTGAAATGTGAGGACTGCCTTTTTCCCGGGCAATGAACCGCAGGCCCTTGCTAGAAGCGCGAGTTTCGCGGAAAAGTCGCCGCCAACGTGGTAATGGACGATATCGCTATCGGACCGGATCAAATAACGTATCAAGTCAATTGGTGATGCCGGCTCGTAAACGTGATCGATCCCCTGCCGTCGTCCCCTGCTGGTAACGTCAACGATCGACGATCTATGCCCAGCATTGATCAACGCATCATGGATCGCGAGCATGTTCGTCGAGACGCCCCCGTGCGGCGGCGGAACCGGGCCAAGCTGAATAACCCGCATTTTTCGATAGGGCGGCGGAAACATTGAACTAAAGAATTCCAGCCCTCCGCAGTTCTTTATCGTAAAGGGCAAGGGACCGGGCCACTTGTGTCGCGGTCGAGAAACACTCGACCGCACGGGCCTTTCCCTTTTGTCCCATCGAATCGGCCAAGGCACGATCGTCCAACAGATCAACGATGTGTTTAGCAAGCTGATCATGGTCGCCGGGCCTGATCAGAAATCCGGTTTCATCTTGAATAACGGCTTCGTCCGCCCCGCCGACCGCCGTCGCGATCACCGGCTTTCCGGCGGCCATGTATTCCAAAATAGAATTTGAAAATCCTTCCGAATTGGACGTCAGTACACAGATGCTTGACACCGATAAAAGGTCGGGGACCCGATCGCAGCGGCCTAAAAAATACGTCTGGCCGGAAATGCCAAGACCGTCAGCAATGCTTTTCATTTCGTCTGCCAACCCGCCTTCTCCCGCGGCCGCAAACACGACATTATGGGTCTTTTGTGCAACCAGCGCGGCTGCCCGCAGAAACATACCGTGATTTTTAACAGGATCTCTAAGGTTCGCAACTATCGTAACCAATCGTGTCGGACATACTTCCGAAATCCCGAGTTCACCCAAAAGTGTGCATTTATCTTTTGTCGAACTTTGAAATCGCGTCAGGTCGATTCCGTTATGGACCACTTCGATCTTCGAAGCGGGTACGCCTGACGAAATCAAATAATTTCGTACCTTTCCGGAGTTAGCGATTATCACATCGGCAAAACCAAAAGCCCGCCGTTCTATAAATAGCTGAGCAGCACTCCTCATGCCCGTTTCACGTTTTGCGGCGACCATGACGGGAACCCCTGCCATTTTTCCCGCAAGCATACCGAAAATGTTCGTATAAAAATCGTGCGACTGAATAATGTCGATCTGTTTTTCTTTAAGGTACCGGACAAATCGGCGAATCTGTCGGCCCATATTCAGGTCGTAAAATGTAGTAAGTGGAAAATCAGGGATCTCTGCAAAACCCATCCGTTCGGCGAAACCCGTCAGCGGGCCGCCGCGGTCGAGGCATGCGATGCCAACATTAAATGTCCCGTCCGCTGCCAATAGCCCCGCCAACTGAAGGGCCTGAAGCTCTGAACCGCCCTGGTGAAAACTCGGGACTAAATGTAAAAGATTCTTCTTCACGAGAGGATCAATTGCCGTCAATATATTGCCTGAACCATAACTCAAGCATCCATAAAACCCACAGCGAGTTGGAATGGTCCCTGCGGCCGGACGAATGTTCTTTCATCAGGGTCTTCACGTACCGCTGGTCAAAATAGCCGCGCTCGACACTTAATTTAGAACACAGGTCATCCGAGATACGGTCGCGGAGGTTGCCATTTATCCACTCATTTATCGGTACGCCGAACCCTTTCTTTTCACGGTAGAGGATCTCATCAGGTACGATTCCCTTCATAGCGCGTTTGAGAATATATTTTGATTCCCTGCCGTTCAGCTTTAACCGTGACGGGATCATTGCAACGAGTTCGATCAATTCATGATCCAGCAGCGGTACTCTTGCCTCAAGCGAATTTGCCATCGTCATTCTATCGACCTTTGTAAGAATATCGCCGGGCAAATAGGTTTTGCTGTCAAGATAAAGCAACCGCGAAACCGGGTCGCTGAAATCATAGGCATCGCAAAACCGGTGAAATTGCATTTCTCCCGCGGCACCTTGTCCGTTTAGGGCCGCTGAAAGCGATTTGGAATAGAGATGCGACCGGCCCGGGCCGTTAAACGTCGATACGCTGTCAATATATCGCGAGACGTGATCGAGTGATACGTTATAAAGATAATTCCTGCCCGGTGCAGCGTGGGGAAGCACCGCACTCGCTTTTCTTATGATGTGAGTCCGAAGCTGCACAGGCAGCTTCGAGAATCGCGACCGAGCAATGTCTGTCAAATAGCGGCTGTAGCCCGCAAACAATTCGTCTCCGCCATCGCCGGAAAGAGCGACAGTTACATGCGTACGGGCCATTCTAGACAGCATGAAAGTCGGGAGCGATGATTGGTCCGCGAACGGCTCGTCAAAATGCCGAACTATTTCGCCTATCAGGTCAAACAGGTCCGGCGTAACGATGAACTCGTGATGTTCGGTCCCAAAATGCTTTGCGGCGACGCGCGCGAATTTAAGCTCGTCAAAACTATCTTCATTGAATCCGATCGAAAAAGTCTGCACCGGCCGAGATGAAAGCCGCGACATCATTCCGACCACCGCGGAGGAATCGACACCGCCGGAAAGGAATGCACCAAGCGGCACCTCCGAGACAAGACGTATCTTAACCGCTTCCTCGATCTTTTCCCGGACCGCAATAACCCATTCATCTTCTGACCGAACCTCGTCAGCATTCGTAAGATCAATGTCCCAATATCTTTCAATTTTTATCTTTCCGGACTCAAATTTCAATGTATGTCCGGGCGGCAGCTTTTGAACATTTTTGAGGATGCAAAACTCTTCCGGCACATAGCCAAACGTCAAATATGCATCCATGGCGGCGAGGTCCACCTCCGGCCTAATTCCGCCGTGAGCGAGCAATGTTTTGAGTTCGGAACCGAAGACAAATTCTCCCGGCGCCGTCATAGAGTAGAACAAGGGCTTCTTCCCAACTCGGTCTCTCGCAATAAAAAGTGACTCTTCGCGAAAGTCCCATATCGCAAAAGCAAACATACCGCGCAGTTTATTTACGCAGTCCGTTCCAAACTCTTCATAAGCGTGGAGGATCGTTTCGGTATCTGAATTCGTTTTGAAGCGATGGCCAAGTGACTCAAGCTCACGTCGAAGCGGCTGGAAATTATAGATCTCGCCATTGAAGACGATCGCCTTGGAATCATCTTCGTTTAGTATCGGCTGCTGTCCCGAACGAATGTCAATGATCGACAGCCGCCGCATACCAAGCGCGGCACGGCCGCGAACGAGCCGTCCCTCCTCATCCGGTCCGCGATAGATAATGCTTGCGCACATCCGGCGCAGTACGGCATCGCGGCCTTCGTTCGGTTCGCTGTTGTCCCTAGAAATGAATCCGGTTATTCCGCACATGATCGAGCACTTTTCAGGCTGCCTTAGCCGCGGTTTCCCGGGCGGGCAGCACCTTTTTTATGAACCTGAAAAACATTTGTCTGTCTTCGGGTGCTATTGCCCCAAGGATGTACGCAGCGGGCAAATAACATGCCGCATAGATCAGCAGGCAGATTCCTAGAAAAATACTGCCGCCGATGAATTCAGCTCCTTTATGTATATCCGCGGCTGACAAGATCGACTCGCTGATCAAGATCGTTCCCGCCAGAAGTGATGCTCCAGCGGCGGCATAAATGCCAAGCAAAACCGCGGCAGCCAGCCCCGCGGCTATGGCGATCTTGCCAATGCCGCCTAGCAGAGATATATCTTCCGCCTTTGCGTCGAGCATTTTGGCGGATATCCAAGCACACACAAGTTTCTCAAACAAGATCGACGCAACCACGATCGAGATCATTTCGATCAACCCGAATCTGCCCAGGCCCAGCCAAAATATCGCCAATAAAGCCGCACAAATTAGAACACGGACCTTTAACAAGAAGCGGCCGGCAACGGGAAAGGCACGAGTTATCGGGTCAACCACTAAGCTAAAAAGAGGTAATGCGAAAAGATTTACACGAAAGATAGTAACGCTCGCGGAATATTCCTTTGTGAAGAGGGTCGTTATGAACTCTCCGGCCACGATCATCAAATACCCAAATAACGGAAAATAAAAGAATGCTAGTTTCTGTGTTGCATTGACCGTAAGCTCAAGCATCCCGCGTCGTTTATTTTCGTCCTGCATTTGACTCATCCGCGGTATCATCACCGCGCCGACCGATTCGTAAAGCATCGCGATCAGTGGAAGCTGAAAGCAGCCGACGGAATAGATAGCAAATTCCGCGGCCGAAAAGCTGTGACTAACAAAGTAGTTATGAATGTCAGTCTGGCCGACGTACAGCAGCACTGAAAGGCCGAACGGTAACGAATAAGCGAATTGTTCGCGGAAAAACGGCCAGTCAAATCTGCTCCAAAACCGCGGAAACTTCCGATTCAAATACCAGACAAGGACAATTGCCTGCACCGCGAATAAAACGATCGTCGCATAGATCAATGAGTCCACCGTGTGAAAGTACAGGACCGCGGCGATCATGAGAGCCGTTTTGAATAGCTGTGAAAGAACTATGAAGATCGCCGCAAGTCGGGCCTCCTGCATCGCCAGGGCCGCCGTTTCCAGAAACGAGGAAAAGATCCATATCCAAATTAGGGCTCCTATCGATGGGGCAAGACGGGAAAGTTCCGTGCTCGAAAACGCCGAACCGAGAATCTGAGGGAAAAAGTAAAGCGCGAGAAACGCCGCTGCTCCCATCGCAAAGTTGAATATCAAGATGTTGAAGACCGTCGCGGGCCGCTTTTCCGGGTCCCGGTTGAGAAAATAGTATGCGCTCATCGAGAACCCGAGCGGAAGTACAAGTACCGCATTCGATGCGATCAGGAATGACTGCCTATAAACACCAACATTCTCCAGCGTAAGGTAACGCACTACCAACAATGGCAGCATGGTGTTGAGCGCAAAACCGGCCACTTTTGCGAAAAGTATCCAGATGCTTTGATTCGTCAGCGAACTCGGTTTTCGTACTTCTTCGTCCATCAGACTTTGGCTGTGTCGGTATCCCTTATCGGCTCCCATGCCGCGTAACGTTCGCCCCTAAGAAACTGCAGGAAACCCGCAAGCGACGCAATATTCGTCAATAGAAAATAGAGCGGAATGGCCAGTGGGCCTATCTTCATTCCCATTCTCTCCAAAACCCATGCTGCAATTGCCGCCGCTAGAAATATCATTTGAGACAGAAACACCAACAGGAAAATGATCGCCCCCGGCGCCAGCATCGCCGCCGAGATAACGGACGCCGCCAAAAAGACAGGAACGCCATAGCGAAGCACCTTGTGCGAAATTAGCTGGATCGCATAAAACCCGATCTTAAACGGATTCAGCATCTCACGGTTTCGCCAAAGATCGGTAAATGTCTGCGAAATCACCCTGACCCGCATTCGCATTTCCTTATTCGACTGTCGATTCGTTTCCTCGGTGCAAACGGCCCCGGGTTCGTAAATTGTCCGAAGGCCCTGCTTATAAACAAGTGTCGCTATGAGAAAATCTGAACAAGCCTCGGGGTACATTGGAAGATAATTTGCGCGCCGAACGGCATATAGACAGCCGGATACGCCGATCAGCGAACAAGCGGCGCTCTCGCTTTGTTTAAGCAAGGTTTCATAGCTCCAGTATGACCGTGCCGCAGAGCCAACCGTTGACTCGGCCGGATCGACATATATCAACTTTCCGGCCACGCATCCTACGCTTTCGTCAGCAAAATTCGCGACGATCTCGTTTATTACATCCGGCCGGTATATCGACGTTGCATCAGAGAACAGAATGATCTCGCCGGAAGAATGCTCGACCGCAAGATTCTGCGCCGCGGTCTTGCCGCCGCGGGGATCTTGTCTAACCAGCTTCACGCCACGATCCGCGAATTCGCGGACGATCGAATCGGTCGAATCAGTCGAGCCGTCTGAAACGACGATTATTTCAAGCTTCTCTCTCGGATATTCGAGTTCAAAAGTATTCTCGATCTTCAGACGAATGTCCCTTTCCTCGTTGTATGCGGCAATGATGATCGAAACGGTCGGTTCGATCCCTGATCGTGTCACCGGCCGCGGCCGCAATCGTGCGATAGCAAATACAAGTATCGGATAGCCGAAGTACACATAGAAAACCAGCGCGGCGCTTACGAAAAAGATGATCTGGGCGGCAAGGGTCAAACTCATGTTTCCTGGGCCTCCAGTCGCGGTACAGTCTTCAGTCCGTTATCGCTCTCCGCCGACGCGGTTCCGATCTGATAAATGCGTCTAAGGCCTATCGCAAATGCAACAGGGTAATAAACGTACCAGTTATACGCGACCGAACTAAAAAAGCTCGATACAAAATAACCTGCAATACTTGCCTGAACTCCGATCGAAAGGTAATAAAGCCAGTTGAGTTCGCCTTTTTTATAAAGTGCACGCTCCATTACGTCCAACTTGCGGATCGGGGAAAGCAGAAGTATGAGGTAGGCAGCGAACGCAAGCCAGCCGAGTTCAGCCGAGACCTGAGTAAATGCATTGTGTGTGCCCAAATTGTGTGTACCGACAATTTCAAAATTTCCGATCCCGATGCCTAACGGGTTTCTCAATGTCACGACAATAGAGCGAATAAGAAGCTCAGTTCGCTGATCCGACGAGCCAACCGGATCAAGGGATGGGACGAAAATCGAAAGAATTCGCAATCCATAGTTGCCTGGTGCAAGCAGGATCGTCACCAACCCGACCGCGGCCGCGATCAATGTTGTTCTTAGCCGGTTACGACGCCCGAATTTCCATACCAACACTGCGGCAACCGCAAGAAGGCCCAAAAACGCGCCTCGTGACTGGGTAACGAAGCTCCCGGCCGTCATTACCGCCGCGCAGGCAAACATTCCGATCTTCAGAAAGATATTTCGTGCGGCGGCGCCCAAGGCAACGGCGATCGGGATAAATATCACAAGGTGGATCGACATATCGTTCGGATTTCCGAACATACCGCCAAAATCGATGCTTACACGATACCCTTCGGTTTTGAATTCGCCCCGCTGATAAAGTTCGACCGCTTGCCAACTAAGCATAATTCCAACCCCGATCCCAAGCCACATAAGGGCCTTGATCCGGCGTTCTGTGCGGAGCGTGTTTACCATCACAACAAAGATGAGTGCCACTTTGATGAAGGAGTCTGTAAATGTCGTCCACGCCAGCCCGGGAGATTTGGCGATCGGAATCGAAATGACGGCCATGAGCGTCATAACGAAGATGCACTTTATCTCGACAGGCAAAGCCGTAAAATTCCCTTCTACCGTAAATTGTGTAGGAAGGTAGAACAGCAGCGTCACAATCGCAATTATCAGCGCGATCGAATGAAAACTCGATAAGGCCGGGATCAATTCATATGGGCGAAAATACAAAACCAGCGTGAACAGGAATATTCCGGCATAAGTAAACATATGCCCGTTCTTTGTAAGCCATGTTTCGGATAAGGCGTCACAATTTGGTTCCTCATTCGCAATGCAGCCTCCGATCTTTGGTTCGACAAATACTCCGGAAGGGGCCACTATCGCGCCGGCCGCCGCGGCGTCTGTTTCACGGGCCGCCATGAACTCCGCCTGGCCGCCTTTCCGAAACGTCTCACGGGCCTTATCCCGTCGCGGTCGGGACAACTTCGATAGAGGCCTGCCGGCATTGGGTTTTCCAATGCCGTTCTGCGGTTTCGACGCCTTTAGCGAAGAAAATGTACTGGTTTTCCCTTTATCGCTCATTCAAATAAGGTTAAACAGTGACAATGACGGTCAATTACCGAAATAAACGGCGCGAGGCCGGAATTATTAAATTCTAGAAATTTAACGGGCAAATGCGTCCAATTAGAAGTATTCTACCATCAACGCCAAGCTGCGTTTGCCGATGTATAGTCACAAGTGGCCCGGAACTCAATATTCGAAAACCAACTGTTTGCAACAAATGAAAATCCTAGCCGTTTCGCTTGCATATCCGCCATTGGCATATCCGAGATCGGTCCAGGTCGCCCGGCTTCTCAAGCATTCGAATTCGGAAACAACACTTTTCTGTGCAGATGAGCCAGGAACGAGGCTTGACCCAACGATTGAACCGGATGCGGAATCTGGTTTAGCGGCATGCATCCGTGTTCCCGTTCGCAGGTCAAAGGCTGACATACTGATCGGCCGGGCAGCATACCGCTTTGCCCGCGGCGTATGGAATAAGCGAAATCTTGCTCCTGACGCATACGGGAAATGGCGGTCGGATGTGCTGAAAAGCATTGAAGATCACCTTAGCGATCATTCCTTTTCACCAGACGTCATTGTCACATTTGCCCAACCGTTTTCGGACCATTTGATCGGACTTGAACTTAAAAAGCAGTTTGGCCTTCCCTGGCTTGCCCATTTTAGTGATCCGTGGGTTGATAACCCGTTCAGCCGGTTGGACCAGGCATCTCTGAAGCTGAACCTTGCGCTTGAAAGATCAGTAACGGAACGAGCGGATGTCCTCGCATTTACCTCCGCCGAAACGGTTGACCTATATTTTGCAAAATATCCCGAGCGCCTTAAGTCAAAGGCCCGGGTGCTGCCCCAATGTTTTGGCGAAATTGCGGGGATCGAGGCCGAGAAAGGCAATGAACACGATCTGATCGTTAGATATCTCGGAAATTTTTACGGACATCGTACGCCGGCACCGCTTATTCGATCCCTTTTGGACATTCACAATTCGACGCCCGCGCTGATCGATCAGGTTAGATTTGAACTTATCGGCCCCGGCGACGCCGACGAAGCCCGGCGAATGTCGCGGGATCTGCCGGCGGGCCTGCTACGGATCATACCAAGTGTAAATTATGAGGAAAGCGTCAAGCTAATGAGGTCGGCCGACGGCTTGATAGTGATCGATGCTCCGGCCGTGAAAAGTGTCTTTCTTCCTTCGAAGCTGATCGACTATATTGGTGCCGCGAGGCCGGTACTTGCAATTACGCCGGAAGGCACGGCATCGACGCTTGTTCGTGAACTTGGAGGATTTGTAGCGGATCCGGCACATCCGGACAGGATAATTGATGCGATTAGGTCTTTCTTGAATTTGCTGCAAATGCGGCGTCGATCGGGATCGTCAACGGACTGGGGAGATCCGAGCGTGAGGCAGCGTTTTACGCCTCAAAAAATTGCCGCGGACTTTAGCGGGATACTTGCGGAAATTGTTAAGTGACCCTGGGGCACTTTACACGGCGGCCGGACCGAACGGCCGATTTTTTGACATTTTATGATGCAGCACACTAAAATGAATGATGCCGGCCAGTCATTCGACCGTCGGTTCG
>Ga0138256_10001547_pt1 | contig 24761 bp, 17 predicted proteins | sample KNB2016incub_MG_FD_105486 | JGI IMG/M metagenome (GOLD analysis project Ga0138256, IMG submission 105486) | Active sludge microbial communities from wastewater in Klosterneuburg, Austria - KNB2014incub_MG | ecosystem: Engineered > WWTP > Activated sludge > Unclassified | place: Austria...
AAAAAAACTGCCCCAAAAAAAACAATTGCAAAAAAAACAGCACCTAAAAAGAAAAGCGTAGCAAAAAAGAGTACCGCAAAAAAAGCCGCTACTAAAAAGAAAGCCACATCCCTTTCAAAAAAAAATTCAAAACCAGTACCACAAAAGAAAAAAAGCGTCGCTAAAAAAGGAACAGCTAAAAAGAAGAGTGTAACAAAAAAGAAGGTTATTAAAAAAGCTGTTGTTGGTAAAAAACCGGCAGCAAAAAAAGTGTCGCCTGTCAAACAAGTAAAGAAACCAGTTGCAAAAAAGAAGGTTGCAAAGAAAACTCCTGTAAAAGTTGTAACAACGGCCCCTACCATTCCTGCACCTGATCAAGGTACACAACCAAAACTGTTTGAAGAAAAGGTACCAGACATTCAACAACCCGCTCCCATTACAGAATCTTTACCAGACATGGATCAGAAATCGCTACAAAAAGCTGCAGAAAAAAATTACAATAACCATAATATTAAATTATCAAAAACCAGGAAGGGTGGCCCAAAACCAGCAGGTAAAAAACCACTTTGGTAAAATACGAAGTATATAAAATAACAAAGCCGGGAATTGATTCCCGGCTTCTTTGTTATTATTAAGATTTTATGGCAGTGTGATCACGGTACTACCATTTCCATTGTTCCAGCTAAGCAATGCCAGGTTATCACATACGCCGGCACCCGATGTAGCAGGGTACCCATAATTAAATAAGAAGTTAAAACTATGTGTGCCATTGCTCACTACAATCTTTAAAATACCATCACTTCTCCAATGGCAATTCACTGCTCTTATTACCGGTTGTTGTGTGGTAATATGAATGTTATTTCCATTAAAGAAATGAACATTGGATGTTCCGGTTATTTCAAAAACATTATCCATTGGGTTAGCGGTTGCCTGGCCGGCTATTTGCCTTTTAATTTTATGCATTTCAAAATCGTAACCATGGTTATTCGGGAATATCACTTTACCCCCTTCAATAGCAATTGAGAAACGAATGCCATCAGCATTGCTGTTATTGGTACAAACTTTTGTGCCTTGTAATTGTATAAAATCAACACTGTAACTTACCAATGTAGTAGTAATTACAGAATTTGGATGACTGCGGCGGTCAGTCATAAAGATCATGATCTTACCGGCACGGCGTTTTCCATCTAAACCTATACAACCATTTCCAAAATCAATGCTGATTGTTTTTGGAAAAGTTCCATCGTGTGGTGTTACTGTAATAGTGGCACAATCTCCAATGATGTCCCTTAATCTGCCGAAACTTGGATTGTATGCACCACCCGGAGTAAGTGGGCTGGCCGCATCATCTTCCTCACTGGCTATTTGAGTTACATCATCTAAACTAGTAAAACTTTCATCTGCTCTGGCAGTTTCATTTGCATTTTGAATGATTGCAGTGTCTGTAACTGCTTCATCTTGTGTGGGGGAAACATCATCTTTTTTGCAAGATGATAAAACCAGTAAAAAAGCAGCAGCAAAGGCAAATGCTTTAAACCGGTTACTAAATAATAATTTCATGACGATACTTTTTAAGTTTTTAAATAATTACACTTGTATAGATTATTTACCGCTTAAAAAGTTTAACGTATTTTAAAATAAATATTATAAATTATTGAAAGTACACCCGGAATTTGAGTTAAAACCAATTCAATCAATTACTTAAATATAAAAGAGGGTGTCAAATTTTTTTTATTATTTCAACTTTGAACTCAAATCCAAATCAAATTCTTTAGCAGTTTCTTTTGCCAGTTCATAACCTGCATCGGCATGACGTATTACACCTATACCCGGATCATTTCTTAAAACCCGTTTTAACCGTTGTGCTGCCTCTGTAGTACCATCTGCAACAATTACCATCCCGGCATGAATGCTATAACCCATTCCTACCCCACCGCCATGATGCAGGCTTACCCAACTGGCGCCGCCGGCTGTATTTAATAATGCATTCAGTAATGGCCAATCAGCTACGGCATCGCTACCATCCAGCATGGCTTCAGTTTCACGGTTTGGACTGGCAACCGAACCAGTATCTAAATGATCCCGGCCAATTACGATGGGTGCTTTTACTTTACCCTGTTTAACCAATTCGTTAAAAGCCAATCCTGCTTTTTCTCTTTCTCCCTGGCCAAGCCAGCAAATGCGTGCCGGTAATCCCTGGAAAGCAATTTTTTCTTTCGCCATTTTCATCCAGCGTATCATACCGTTATTTTCGGGGAATAAGTTCATGATCAGTTCATCGGTTACGGCAATATCTGCAGGGTCGCCACTTAAAGCGGCCCAGCGAAACGGGCCTTTCCCTTCACAAAATAATGGGCGGATATAAGCAGGTACAAATCCCGGAAAATCAAAACATCTCCCTTTTTTAAATTGTGATAAAGATGTGTTTTCCTGTTTTAATGTGATGTCAGACTTTTTTTCAAATTCATCTGCCCTTGCCCTTAAATTATTTCCATAATCAAAAGTAGCAGCGCCGGCATCCATAAGCTGAAGCATGAGTTGCACATGGAGATACATACTTTCATAACTGAGTTGCAAATATTTCTCAGGATCAGATTGCCGTAATACATTTGCTTCTTCGTTTGTTAATGTATGAGGTACATAACCAATCAACGGATCGTGTGCGCTGGTTTGATCTGTAAGGGTATCCGGTATTATTTTTCTTTCAATAAGCCGTTGTAATAAATCAACCGCATTACATAATACACCGATACTTTTAGCCTGTTGAGTAAGTTTGTATTGCAAGGCGGCATCTATGGCTTTATCAATATCAATATATTTTTCATCAAGGTATTTTGTTTCAATTCTTTTATCAATCCTCCATTCTTCTACTTCGGCAATTAATGCCACGCCTTCATTCATGGTAATGGCAAGCGGTTGAGCACCACCCATACCGCCCAGGCCTGCTGTAACGTTTAATGTACCTTTCAAGCTTCCACCAAAATCTTTATCGGCAGCTGCTCTATAAGTTTCATAAGTACCCTGCACTATTCCCTGGCTTCCGATATAAATCCAGCTACCGGCTGTCATTTGGCCATACATCATCAAGCCCTTTTTTTCAAGTTCCTCAAAATGTTTCCAATTTGCCCAGTTGGGTACCAATTGGCTATTGCTGATGAGTACCCTTGGTGCATCGGGATGTGTTTGTAATATGCCCACCGGTTTGCCACTTTGTATCAGCAAGCTTTCATCATTCCCTAATATTTTTAATGAAGCTATAATTTGATCTAAGGCTTCAAAATTCCGGGCTGCTTTTCCCCGTCCACCATACACAATCAATTCATCGGGCCGTTCTGCTACCTCAGGATCAAGATTATTTAATAGCATCCTAAGCGCTGCTTCCTGTATCCATCCCTTACATAACAATTGGCTGCCCGTGGGTGTTTTATATTTTACTGCATCATATTTAGAATTAATAACGGCCATAATGAGAATTTATATTAAAATAATTATGTTTATGTGCATTTTTTTAGTATATATGCAACCAAAAATCAACCCTTTTATTTGAAAGGCTGTAATTTACTACAAGCTGCTTATACAATAAAAAATTAAGCATTACTTTTGAGTAATTCATGTACCGAAATTGAGCTAAAATACCTTTATGAACGAAGAATTAATAAAAAACCTTTTAGAAGCTTTACACTTATCTCCAAAAAACATCCCTTTGCGGCTGCAAGTTGCAGATATGCTTTTAAAAGACCGGCGTTATGATGAAGCCATAGAGCAATACCGTGAAATTTTAAATTTAAATTATGGAAACAACAAAGCCAGCCTGGGTTTGGCATCTTGTTATTACAATAAGCAAAAATATTCTGCAGCCATTATCATATACGAACAAATAGGAAATGAATTAATACAAGCCGATAAAGTACAATATGTAAAATGTTTGGTAAAAGAAGGTTCAATAGTACAGGCGCAGGAACTATATCAACAAATATTAATGGAAAATCCGGGTTTTACAGATGATGACCTGGACGGTATGTTTCGCTTAAGTGCAGGAAATGAGATGGATGGTTTATTTGATGAATTAGATGATGATGAAGATTATTTTATGGAAAAACCTACTACCCGTTTTTCGGATGTAGGCGGTATGAAAAAAGTAAAAGAAGAAATTGCCATTAAGATTATTCAACCGATGCAAAACCCGGATTTGTATAAGGCTTTTGGCAAAAAAAGTGGTGGCGGTATCCTTCTTTTTGGCCCTCCCGGTTGCGGGAAAACTTTTATTGCAAAAGCTACAGCCGGTGAAATTGATGCAAAATTTATAAGTATTGGGTTGCATGATATCCTGGATATGTGGATTGGCAATAGTGAGAAAAATTTGCACGAAGTATTTGAAATGGCAAGGCGCAATAAACCTTGTGTACTTTTCTTTGATGAGGCAGATGCATTAGGCGCCAGCAGAAGCGATTTGAAGCAGTCTGCATTGCGGCATACCATCAATCAATTTTTAGCTGAACTTGATGGTGTATCATCTAACAATGAAGGGGTTTTAATATTAGCAGCTACCAATGCGCCCTGGAATATTGATCCGGCTTTTAGAAGACCCGGGCGTTTTGACCGTATTATTTTTGTTGCGCCACCAGATGTGGAAGCACGCCATGATATACTTACATCTTTGCTAAAAGAAAAACCGGTACAGGATATTGATTACACAAAGATTGCCCAGGCAACGGCTGAATTTTCGGGAGCAGATTTAACTGCGGTTATTGATATGGCAGTAGAAGAAAAATTGAGGACTTCTATACAAAGTGGTAACCTGAGCCCTATTACTACAAAAGATTTGTTATCTGCCATAAAAAAACATAAGCCTACTACTTTAGAATGGTTTGCAAGTGCCCGTAATTATGCCCTTTATGCCAATGAGAGCGGCCAGTATAATGACATACTTGAGTATCTTAAAATAAAAAAATAAGGGGCCCTTATGCAAGATGTACAGGCAGGATTAGACCGTGCAAATTTATTATTGCATCAGCACCGGGTAAAAGATGCACAAGAGCAACTCCATAACATATTACAACAGGAGCCACAAAATAGTGAAGCACTTGCCTTGCTTACCCGTTGCAGTTATCAGCTAAACCAATATCCTGAAGGGCTTGAAATTGTGGAGCAGGCATTACAATGTGACCCCGAAAACCCTTACTTATTTTATTTGCGAGGGTTTGGTTATTACCATACCGATGAACTTGAAAAAGCAATTCAGCATTACGAAGCAGCACTAAGGCTTCAACCCTATTTCACTGAAGTTTATGCCATGCTGGCTTATGTGTACAACGAAAAGAAAGATTTTAAAAGAGGGCTTGCTTATGCCAATGATGGATTGGCTTTGGAACCTGAAAACCTTAGTTGCCTGAATGCAAGATCCATTTCGCTGAATAAATTAAAAATGACCGATGAGGCCATTGCAACCATGCAACATGCATTGGCACAGGATCCGGACAATGAGCACACCCACACTACCGTGGGTTGGAATTTATTAGAAAAAGGAAAACACAAAGAAGCACGCAAACATTTTAAAGAAGCACTACGGATTAATCCTAATTATACATCGGCACAATTGGGCTTAAAGGAATCATTAAAATCAATTATCCCTCCATACAGGTGGCTTTTACAATATAGTTTTTGGGTAAACAATAAGGGCAAAAATATGCGCTGGATCATACCGGTAGGGCTTTACCTTTTGGCTCGTATAGGAAGTTCCTTGTTTCAGCAGACAGAAAAGTATAAAAATGTAGCCTATATCATCGTTGGGCTTTATTTGTTGTTTGTGATAACGTCATGGGTTATTGGGCCCTTGGCCAATTTTTTCCTGCTTTTTCATAAAGATGGAAAATATGCATTAACTGCAAGTGAAAAATTTTCATCCATATCGGTTGTTACAGCACTCACTGCAGGCATTATGTCTTTAATTGTACTTGCTTTACTACCTGCCGGTCAAAATGACTTAATAAATATATTTACTTTATGTACCTTAGTTTTTTGGGGGCTTAGCATGCCATTAAGCAGTATTTATTTTCCGTTATCGTTTAATGGGTATGGAGCACACAATAAGTTTAGCATGATCCTGGCTGGAATCGGTATCTTAAGTATTTTACTAACCCCTCTTTATTTTAGTGCTGCTACCGGTGTGGCTGTTATATTCTTAATCTTGCTTATTATCAATAGCTGGACTGGATTGTTCAGAAAATAAAAACAGCTTACAGATCGTAAGCTGTCTAAAAAATATAATTAAAAAATTAATTTAGGTTCCTAAAATCTACTGGCACCAATTTACTTACTCCCGCTTCCTGCATGGTAACACCATAGATCACATCTACAGCACTCATGGTTTGCTTATTGTGGGTTACAATGATAAACTGAGAATTTTCGCTAAACTGCTTGATCATGTTTGTAAATTTACCCACGTTGGCATCATCTAACGGGGCATCTACTTCATCTAAAATACAGAATGGCGCCGGCTTTATTAAGTAGATGGCAAAAAGCAATGCTGTAGCCGTTAATGTTTTTTCACCGCCACTTAACTGCCCGATACTGCTCGGCCGTTTGCCCTTTGGTTTGGCTACAATATCAATTCCTGTTTCTGCCAGATTCTCGGGATCCACCAATACCATATCGGCTGTATCTTCTTCAGTAAAGAGGGCTTTAAATACTTTTTGAAAGTTTTCCCTTACTTTATTGAATGTATCCAGGAATTGCTGATTGGCGGTAGCTTCTACTTCCTGGATGGTTTGAAGTAAGCTATCTTTTGCTGTTACCAAATCATTTTTTTGTTCAAGAATAAACTCATACCTCTTTTTCATTTCGGTAAAAGCCTCAATGGCAGTAGGGTTTACTTCACCAATATTTTCTAAACGCTTTTTAAGGCGTTCATTTTTTTCCTGTAATTCTTCTAATGGCATTTCTCCCGAGCGGGGTTCATCAATAATACTATCCAGGTCAACTTTAAACTCCACGTTCAATCTTTCTTTCATCCCTGCCAGTTGGAGTTTTAAATCGGTAAGCCTGTCTTTTATTTCGGTTAGCAAGTTATCAATGCCTTCTTTATTTCTTTGTTTTAAACGAAGTTCACTTTCCTTTGCCTGTAAAATATTTCGAAGGTTATAATATTGCTGGTCAGCTTCATTCAATTTCTTTTCATCAACTTCTTTACTTTGCAGCATCGCAATTACAAGTTGTTCTAAATCCTGTAAACCGGTACTTTCAGTTTCTATATTTAAAGAAGCTTCCTGCAATTGGCTATTGCTATTTTCTACCTGTTGGTTTAATTCTTCTAACTGGCTCGATTTAAATTGTAGTTCCTGGTTAATAGAAGCGAGTTTACTTTGCTGGCGGGTAACTTGCAAATTGCTTTCATTGAATTTGTTTGTAGCATCCCCATATTCTGTTTCTGCAGCAGTATAATCTGTTTCTATAGCCTGCAGTTGAGTATTTAAATCCTGGAGCTGAGTATTGTAATTTTCTAATTCCTGCCTGGTTACCGCAATGGCTTCCTGGTTGTGGGTAAATTGCTGGTTCAAATCCTGCAGGCGGGCAATGCTTTGATTTTCCTGCTGTGTAAGGTTTTCAAACTTGTTTTGAAGAGAAAAAACATGATTGATAAGCGTATTTATATCCTGTTGTAACTGCCGTATTTCGTTTTCCTTAAGATCTTCATTAAAGGTAATTACCTCGCTATGTTTTTGCTGAATATCTGTTTTTAATGCGTTTACAGTAACCTGTTGTGCATCTATATCCTGCTGCATTTTTTCCAGGTTGCGGGCACGCCCAATTTTATTTCCTTCAAATAAACCAACACTACCGCCACTGATAGCATATTTCCCTTTTACGTATTTGCCTGTTTTTTCAAGTATAACGGCATCCCTATTTACGTTGTTTAAGTTTATCGAATTATCCTTTGCAATAAATACCTTACCTAATAGGTGAGATGCAATTTTTTTATACTTTTCATCCACTTCAATTACACTCAATGCTGGTATAGTACCTTCGGGCTGCGCAATTGCAGCAGTATCTTCAAACTTGTCTAAAATAAAAAAGTTTGCTTTCCCTTTTTTATTTTCATCTAATAAATAAACGGCTTTTAAACCATCTTCCAGTGTATTTACCACATAATAATTCAAGTAAGGTTCCAGTACATTTTCAACCGCAGTGCGGTATTCTTCATTTACATAAATGATATCAGAAAGTAAGGGAGCAGTATAATTCCAGTTTTGATTATTGTGCAGGAATTTTACACTCTCCGGGTAGCCTTCCATGGAATCAACCAGGCTTTTCAATAGGTTATACTCATTGATACGGGCATCTAATTTCCGGCTTTCTTCAGCCAGTTTATTTCTCAGGCCTTCCATCTGTGCCTGGGCATTTAAAATTTGTTCTTTGGTTTTTTGCTGGTGCTGCAACAATTCCTGTAACCTGCTTTTATTTGTTTCCAGCTCTTCTTCCCGGGTCTTTTTATCTTCTTCTAATTGCTTTAAAGTAATTTGCCGTTGTTTTTTTTCTTCTTCCAGTTGCTGGATGTTCCGTTGCAGGTTTTGGATAGATGTATCAGCTACGGCAACCTTTTTTTCAGCATCAAATTGCTTATGCTGCAAAACATTATTATCTCTTCGTAAACCATCAATGAGCGCTCTTTTTTCATCAAACACCAGTCGCTTATCTTCTACCTGTTTTTTTAATAAACTGGTTGCTTGTTCCAGTTCTGCAAGTTTTAGTTCTTCATCTTTTACCTGGCTTCCGGTAAAAATGATGCTTTCGTTTAATCCTTTTAATTGATCTGCTGCTTTACTTATAAAACTATCTAAGCTGGTTTTGCGTTCTTTTAAATATTGCAAACGCTGGGCCGCAAGGTTCTTTTCATTTTCTTTGTTGCGTACTTTATCTAACTTTTCGTTGAATTCATGTTGCATTACATGCAGGGCTTTTTCCTTTTCAATAAAGGCCAGTTTTTCCTGTTCAAGCGCCGCTTCTTCTTTAGCGATGGCAGTTTCCAATTCAATCCGCTTATCTACCTCTGCCTGTTGCTTTTCATTGAGGTCACGGTAAGTAAGGTTAAATCCTTCGAGGGCTGCTTTGGCGAGTTCAATACTAATTTCTTTGTAATCTTTTTTTATTTCATAATATTTCTCTGCTTTTTTCGCCTGACTTTCTAATGTTTTAAGTTGATTGTTGATCTCGAATAATAAATCTTCAATACGTGCCAGGTCTTGTTCTGTAGCATCCAACTTAAGCTTTGCCTCTTTTTTACGTGTTTTATAAATGGTAATACCGGCAGCTTGTTCCAGCATTTTGCGGCGGCTATTTTCTTTGTCTTTGATGATATCATCTACCATGCCCAGTTCAATAATGGCGTAGCTATCGGTGCTTATCCCTGTATCCATAAATAAATTATGGATATCTTTTAGCCGGCAGGCAACATCATTTAACCGGTATTCACTTTCACCACTTTTATAATATTTACGGGTAACCGTTACGGTATTAAATTCAGTAGGCAAAAGGTTTTTTGTATTTTCAAATGTAAGGCTTACTTCTGCCAGGCCGCTGGCGCTACGGCTTTTACTGCCATTAAAAACCAGGCTTTCTAAGTTTTCGCTTCGCAGATTACTTATTTTATGCTCACCAATTACCCAGCGGATGCTATCAATGATATTACTCTTTCCACAGCCATTGGGGCCAATTACACCGGTAATTCCTTCATCAAAATTCAATACGGTTTTATCAGCAAAGCTTTTAAAACCTTTTATTTCAAGACTCTTTAAACGCACTATTTTTCTATTTTAAGTAAGGGAGCAAATATAACAGAATGGATGATGAAAATTAGTTTGATTTTGTGGGAATTACCCCGTAATTATGCACAGATTGTACACAAAAAAAATAACCTGATTCAGGCCCTTGTTTTGATACAATTTATGGCCTGAATTGTGATAAAATAAGAAGATATGCAAAAAATAACCATTATATCATCCAGTGTTCGGCAAGGCAGGATGAGTAACCGGGTAGCGCTCTATTTTAAAAATTATTTAAAAGAAAATCATCAAATAAATGCGGGGATCATTGATTTGCAGGAAATGAGTTTGCCTTTACTCAATGAAAGATTAAAATACCTGGAAAACCCACCCACTGCCTTATTGCGCATTTCAGAAGAAATAAAAAATGCAGATGGCGTATTGATCGTAACACCTGAGTACAATGGAGGTTATCCTGCAGCTTTAAAGAATATGATTGATGGGTTGGGCGAAGAATGGTATCGTAAACCGGTAGCCATAGCTACAGTATCAAGTGGAGCTTTTGGAGCTTCGCAGGTATTAACATCCTTAGGATTTACATTATGGAAATTAAAAGCATTACTGGTACCTTCTTTTTTCCAGGTGGCCAAAGTGCAGGAATCATTTACAGAACACGGCAGCCCGGTTGATAAATCAATTTCAGATAAAAATGCCGCAAATATTATTAAAGAACTTTTGTGGCTGGCAACAATTACAAAATAAAAAAGGGAGCAAATGCTTCCCCTTTTTTTATATCCTTTTTGTTATTCTGTTACATTAAAGTTTTTCGCTTAGCTTCATACTCCGCTACTTTTTTGGGATCTTTTTTTATTCCGTAGATATCAATTAAATAACCCAGCATGATGATCTCATTGCTTTTTTGCCTACCGTTAAGTGAAGGAAGTTTATCATAATAGGCTATACCTGAATTGCAATATCCAATACATTCTTCCATAACAGAAACAGATTGTTTATTGAGATCATTCCGTTTTTTTACATCTTCGGGTTTTGTACCTTTTATTAAAGTTGCAGCATTGCCATAATCGGCAGCAATATTGTATAAATGATTTGCCATAAGTACCGTTGCGTCAATCGTTGTATCTAACTTTATACTATTTTTCAGTGCTTCGGTAAGTTGCGATTTTAATTCTTCTTCATTAGCCGGGCGTTCATCATTTTTATTGTACAATAAATTATAAATTTCTACGGCATAATTATAATTCAGTCCAAAGTTATTTGGATCTTTTACGATCATTTCCCGGTACTTAGCCAATAAAGCCGGTTTATCTTTTATTTGTTTTAAGTCAATTTCATCCCAATATCCATCTTTGGGATATAGTTTGCGACCCTTAGCCAGTATGGCCTGTAGCTTATCAGAATCTTTTTTTCTTTCATAGTAATCGGCTAATAATTGGTACACTTGTAAATTAGATTCACCGTCTACATTATAATCAGCCATTTGCTGAAAATATTTCATGCTCACGTCTTCTTTATTTGCCTGTAAGGCGGCAATAGCGGCATTCATTACAAGTCCGGTATCTAAAGGATGCAGGGTTACCTGGTCGAACGTAATATTTTTTGCCAGGATATAATCTTTTACTTCCAATGCTTTTTCAAATGCAGATAAAGAAGCATCAAATTTTTTCTCATTAAAATCCTTAGCCCCAAGATCATAAAATCCTGAATACAAATCAAGGTAAGAAAGGTATTGTTCCAGTTTAAAACGGAGTTCTTTAGGATCGAGCGTTTGGGCTTTTTTAAATGCATCAAATGCTTCTAATTTATCCTGGTATGCTTCTGTACCGGATACAGATTTATCTGTACTGAGTGCATTATATATTCTTCCTTTATAATACCAGGCATCCGCATCATTTGCATTTTTTGCATTCGCTAAATATTGGTCTATGCCGGCTTTTGCTTCTTTATATTGTTGCTTATTCATTAATGCTGTAATGTCATCCAACTTTTGTCCATAAGTAAACAAGGTTGCTGATAAAAATGTCAATAGAATAAAAAATTGCTTCATCTGTAAAGTTTTATTTTGATGTTAAAGATATTATAAGTTGCTGATATGCGCATCCAAATATTCATAAATCGTGCCATGACCTGCATATTTATGATTCCTGGATTTTTTTGACAGAATGTTGGTAATTTTATGCCCAATTTTAGCATATATTTTTTTGATTAGTCAGCAAACCATACAACAAATACAAAGCCGCATAGATATTATAGAAATTGTGGGTTCGTTTGTAAAGCTTAAAAAGAGAGGTTCCAACTACCTGGGGCTATGCCCGTTTCATAATGAAAAAACACCCTCATTTACGGTATCGCCCACCAAAGAAATCTATAAATGTTTTGGTTGCGGCAAAAGTGGCAATACCATTGGTTTTTTAATGGATTTGGAAAAATACAGTTATGTAGAAGCGCTTCGTTGGCTGGCCAATAAATATAATGTAGAAATTGAAGAAACAGCACAAAGTGAAGAGCAAAAACAACTTCAGCAAAGTGCAGACAGCCTCTACATCATAAATAATTTTGCCCAGCAGTTTTTTAGCAATGCCCTATTACATTCTGAAGAAGGTAAGGATATTGCATTAGCCTATTTAAAAGAAAGAGGTTTTAGAGAAGATATCATTAAGAAATTTCAGTTAGGCTACAACCCATCAGCCAGGAATGAACTAGCCCAGGCAGCTACCGCAGCACAGTATAATCCTGAACTTTTACAAAAAAGCGGTTTAGTGGTTATGCGGGATGGGCATTTAAGCGATAATTACCGGGGCAGGATTATTTTTCCCATTCACAACCAAAGTGGAAAAGTATTAGGATTTGGCGCCAGGGTTATTAAGAATAATGACAAAGCGCCAAAGTATATAAATACGCCAGAAAATGAGATTTATATTAAAAGCCGGGTTTTATATGGCTCTTATTTTGCCCGAATGGCGATTGATAAAGCCGATGAATGTTTATTGGTAGAAGGATATACAGATGTAGTAAGCCTGCATCAATCCGGAATTGAAAACGTAGTAGCAAGCGGAGGTACATCTTTAACGCCTGACCAACTAAGGTTAATAAAAAAATATACCAATAACTTAACCATCATTTACGATGGTGACAGTGCCGGTGTAAAAGCAGCACTCCGTGGGCTGGACCTTGCTATTGAAGAAGGGTTAAATGTAAAACTTGTATTGATTCCCGGAAACGAAGACCCGGATAGTTATGTTCATAAAATTGGTGCAGAAGCTTTCCGGAATTTTATTAAGGAAAATAAAAAGGATTTTATTTTATTCCAGTTAGAAGCTGCCATTACAGAAGCTGGAAATGATAGTACCAAAAAAGCAGCCTTAGTAAACCAGATGGCTGAAACAATTTCTAAAATTAATAAAACAGAAGAGTTCACCAAACGGCAGGATTATATAAAACAGGTTTCGGAGATTTTAAAGATTGAAGAAGCGGGCATGAATGCACTGGTAAATAAATTAATTAGGGATAAAGTTTTAAAAGAAGAAAACAGAAATGCATTCAAGCCAGGTCCTTCAGCAGAAATGGGTACAGAATCAACAGATGAAGGCTTAACTTTTTTTAATACCGATGAACTCAATGAGCAAGCTTTCTTACGCAGCCTGATTGAATTTGGTAATAACCCCTGGGATGAATCAAATACAGTAGCTGAATTTCTTTTTACACAAATAGAAGAGTTTGGGGCAGACTATATGCTTGACAATACTGCGTTGGTGAGGGTATTTGAAACATATAAAAAATGGTACGAGGAAGGATTGAAACCTACAGCAAAAAACTTTTTGTACCATGAAGACCGGGAACTAAATGCCATGGTAATAAACTTAATGGATTATTCCACAGAAATCAGCCACAACTGGAAAGAAAGATATGAAGGCCATATTCCTACAAGGGAAGAATTATTTAAAGAAGAAGTATTGTCAACTTTAAATTATCTTAAACTCAGGAAAATAAAAAGACTGATTGCCGAAAATCAAACTGTGATGGAAAAGAGTACCAACGAGCAAGACCAAATGCTATGCGTGGATATGCATATTGCTTTAAAAAAACTGGAAAAAGATCTCACGGGTGCAATGGGAACCGTAATTTTTAAAATATAAATGGATTGTCTGGCAAAATTCATATAAAACAAAACACATGACAGCAACTGTAGAATATGCAGGTAACCTGCGATGCATTAGCACTCATTTACAGAGTGGTTCAATTATTGAAACAGATGCGCCCACTGACAACCGGGGCAAAGGAGAACGTTTTAGCCCTACCGATTCAGTATGTATGGCGTTGGCAACTTGTATGATCACTACCATGGGGATTAAAGCAATGGATATGAAAATTGAATTAAGAGGTACAAAGCTTGAGGTAACTAAACACATGTTAGCAGATCCCCGCCGCATCGGTAAAATAGAAATTGTAGTTCATATCCCGGCATTAAACCTTGATGCAAGAGATAAAGACATTTTAGAAAGAACAGGTAACAATTGCCCGGTAATGAAAAGTTTACATCCTGATTTGATTGTGGACGTTAATTATGAATGGGCATAATAATCCATACTCATCGTATTTACTTTTAAAAAATAATGTATGCAAATTGTTGTATTGGGAGCAGGCATGGTAGGCCGTGCTATGGCAATAGATTTAGCCAAAGATCACCGGGTTACCTGTATTGATATCAATCTAAACAATCTTACATTATTACCTGACGGAATAGAAACCCGGGTTGCAGATCTTTCTGATACATCTCAGTATCACTCCTTATTACAAAATTGTGATATGGTTGTTTGTGCCGTACCAGGTTTTATGGGGTATAAAACTTTGGAAGCGGTGATCATACAAGGAAAAAATGTGGTGGATATTTCATTCTTTCCAGAAGATGCCTTGCAATTACATGAGCTGGCAAAGCAACATAGCGTTACTGCAATTGTAGATTGTGGCGTAGCCCCGGGTATGAGTAACTGGGTACTGGGTTACTACAATACTATAATGAAGATTGATCAATTTGAATGTATGGTAGGTGGTTTGCCAAAACTGAGAATAAAACCATGGGAATATAAAGCTCCTTTTTCACCTATTGATGTACTTGAAGAATATATACGACCAGCCCGGTATGTAGAAAACGGCCATATCATTACCAAGCCGGCGCTCAGTGATGTCGAATTAATAGATTTTGAATATGCCGGTACACTCGAAAGTTTTAATACGGATGGATTGAGAAGCCTGCTTTTTACCATGCCGGATATTCTCAACATGAAAGAAAAGACACTGCGTTACCCGGGCCATATCAAGTTAATACAATCATTAATAAAGGCAGGATTTCTAAATCATGAGCCCATGCAGGTACAGGGGCAGCAGGTATCTCCCATGCAATTCACATCAAAAATTTTATTTGAACAATGGAAGTTGGGTGAAGCCGAACCTGAATTTACAATCATGAAAATCATAATGAAAGGGATGATGCATGATAAGCAAGTGTGTGTAGAATATTTTTTATATGATGAATATGATGAAGCAACTAAAACATCAAGCATGAGCCGCACTACTGGCTATACCTGTACAGCTGCCGTAAATTTATTATTGAAGAATTTTTTTAATGAAAAAGGGATATTCCCTCCGGAACTTGTTGCGCCTACTCCCGGATGTTTTGAATTTGTAATGGATTACCTGGCAAAAAGAAATGTGCATTATCGTAAAACTGTTTCTTAATTTTTTATCGCCCTACCTTTATTCTATATTTTTACCACTTTAAAAATATTGCGGTCAGCTCCATCACCTACTACTAATAAATATATTCCCGAAGGCAAATAATTCACATTTATTTTTTCATTGCCTGTTTGTAATATAGCGTGATATAACCTTGCACCAGTGGTAGTAAAAATTTGCACTTGCTTACCTGCCAATAATGATTTTTCTTTATAAATAAACTCAATGAAATTAGATACCGGGTTCAATTTTAATCGGAGCATTTCGGGTATCGGTTCAGCAACCGTAGTACGTGGCGTTTCCTGCGGCAATGGGCCGGCGCTGGCATTTGCAGAATCGCAGGTGAAGCTTTGTAACATGGCATTCCGGAAACCTGTTTTTGAAAAAACAGAACGCATTTTTATTTTCTGGCCTTGGGTAAACATGAACATGCAGGCATCATTTGCAAAATCCATAAAGTTCATAAACAAGTCACCATTTTCATCAGTTGAGCATAAAGATTTACGGGGAAAACTTGGGCAGCCATAATTATAACCATATTGCTGAGGTGTATCATCAATACCATCATCACCACAATCTGAATCGCCCCATAAATGTTTCAAACCTAGCCAATGACCTACTTCATGCGTGGTAGTACGGCCTTTATCAAATGGTGAACGTACCGACCCACGGTTACCAAATACATCATAATTTATTACCACTCCATCGGAATTTTCAGGACCACCGGGCATTGCTGCATATCCCAAAATGCGCCCTTGCATACTGCAAACCCAGATATTTAAATATTTTTTTGTATCCCATGCATCTGCACCTCCTCTGGCTGAAAACTTCATATCATCATTTGGTAAAAAAGAAGATACGTTTGTATATTTTCTTATAATTCCATTTGTAGAATATCCCCCTGGGGCAACCTTTGCCAGGCAAAAACTGATCCTGCAATCGGCTATCAATTTTTGAAATACAAAAGGGGTGCCTGCTTTATCTTGATTAAGCGCCCTGTAATCTTTGTTTAAAACATCTATTTGTGAAAGTATTTGTGCATCGCTGATATTTTGAGCCGGGTTATTGTAAAGAACATGAATGACAACCGGAATGGTAATAATTTCATTGATGATGGTATCCCTACCGCCTCTTTCTGTAATATTTTGTGATGCAACAAAAGGGTGAGTTTTTAAATATTCAACCGTACCACAGTTCCGCTGTGCCTGTAAGGCTAAAAAATTAAATATCCCGATGAGTAAACCGGTTAAGTAACGCATAATTCTCCAATATGTAAGTGTAAGTAAATTTGATCTTACCAGGAGATATTGGAAACCGGTGATTTAAGGAAAAGCAGGGATCCTGCTATAGAGATTAGAGTTTAATTAGCCACTTTGGGGAAATGGAAATATAGACTCAGAGGTATTCCAAAAATAGAATTAAATATTGTAAACTCAAAATTTTTATATTTTTTACCAAGATTCATATTTTAGAATATAAAATCCTCCCCTACATTTGTATCCTTAATATAGAATTATAAATGAAAGCTATCTTTTATGTGTGTTGCTGTATCGCCCTCATTTCTTGTAAAGGAAATACAAATAATGATAATAATAATATTGTTGACACTACTTTAATGTCTGGCATTCAAGCTCCTGCAGTGTTAACTTACCGGGTAATTGCTCAACATCCACATGATGAAACAGCTTATACCCAGGGCTTACAAATGTACCAGGGAAAAATGTATGAAGGCACAGGTGATTTTGAAAATTCATCTCTCCGTATTACAGATTATAAAACAGGCAAAGTAGAATTTAAACACATGATGGGTACCAAGGATATTTTTGGCGAGGGCGTTACTATTCTGCATGACACACTTTATCAACTTACCTGGCAAAATAATATTGTTTATGTGTATAGTTTAAAAGACTTAACCAAACCTATTAAAACCTTTAAGTGGCCTTATGAAGGTTGGGGAATTACCAATAATGGAACTGACCTGATTATAAGCGATGGAGTGAACCCGAATTTATATTTTGTAGATCCTGCTACATTTAAAATTAAAAGTACCGTAGGTGTTGCTGATAACAATGGTCCCGTTTACGAGATCAATGAATTAGAGTACGTGGATGGCTATGTGTATGCCAATAAATATACTACAAATGTTATTTTAAAAATTGACCCTGTAAGTGGCCATGTGGTAGGCATTATGCATTTTGATAACCTGCTGCCGGAAAATGAAAAGAAAGCAGGAGTTACCGATTACTTTAATGGCATTGCTTATGATAGTACCTCTAAAACATTTTTTATTACCGGTAAAAGATGGCCTAAATTATATGAAATTCAAATCAATTAAGATTTCTGTTTGAGTTCAAATTCTTTTGATCTTTTTAAATTCCCCTGAACATCAAACATATCCATATTGATCATTGTTTTTAATCGCCAGAGCAAATAAGGTTCGGATGTAGTTTCTTTTGATTTGTTTAAAAAATGGCTTAAAATTTTTGATGCTTTTTGCCAATCATGTGTAATATATTTTTTTAATTCTGAATCATAAAAATCATAATCAGCCTGTATTAATTTCTTTGCACCCTCCAGTAACCGTACCCCCTTATTTTCTGTGCAAAGTTTAGCCCATTCATCAGGATCAATTTCAAACTCACTGGGTGTAATTTCACGGGCAAGCTTCTTAGCTTTTATAAATTCTTTTGCCGGAATTTGATGCAGCCAGGTAGGATAAAAAATATTACCCGTTGCGTTGATAAAAGGAAGGTTATTCAAATATAAAATAAAGGCCCTGCCCTGGAATTCTTTTACATAAGATAATAGCCAATAATAACCACATACATCATGCTTATTTTGTGCGGCCCATATCCATATTTTTTCTTCGGAGTCGTTTTTTAAGCGATCCTGTATCTTTTTCATAAGGGCATCATCTGTTTCACCCTGGGTATTTAATTTATTTTCAAAATCGCTGTTTGTTAAAACAGATGCCCACCAGTTTGCCCTGTCTTGCAACCCGGATTCAGTATAAATATTTTCAATAGGGCCTACTGAATAATCGTCTTGAATGAGCAGTAAATCACCTTGCAGGCTTTCGTCTAATTCCATTACTGTTGATAAGGGTTTCATATCGGCCTCATTAAATACTAAGTGAATCATGATTTATTTGGTTAAACTTATGTAAGCGTGTAGTGCATTTGGCACAAAGTAAGCCGTTAGTCTTTTTTCTGCAAAAGATAATACACACATGTGGTGAAAAAATTTCTGATAAAGGGGACTGCCTGAACCAATGCAAATTGGGTTTTAGGTTTCCAGCCAAATTTGTATTCGTAAATTGGGTTTATCAAATAATGTTTTTTGTTTAGAATTTGATAGCCTGTATGCAAAGCAATTTTTTCGAAGCGTTCAATTGATATCCCAGTTTGCTTGATCTCTACCATTTCCTGTACATTTTCTTTTGCTGCTTTTAATATGCTTTTATAAACCGGCATGGGCAGTAAATGATAATATGGTATTTTGGATAAGAGTTTATTTTTTAAAATTTGCTGGTGCCCTCCTAATGGCATATACCAGGGTGGGAATCCAAAAAATATGACACCATCGGGCAATAAAAAACTTTGCATATATGCCATTACCTTCGGTTGATCGGGAATATGCTCAATTACATCTTTAAGAATGATGATATTAAATTTACCTCCCAGGTCTGTTTCTACATCCGTATGATAAATATCTTTTGCGATGAATTGTACCTGGCCATTTTCAATTTCTTTATACAACCATTTGCGTGCATCCACAAGCCTTGTTTCATCTAATTCTACCCCCACCCCGGTACAACCCATATCCAAAAATGCCTTTAGCACACCGCCTTCCCCACAGCCTATCTCAAGTACCCGCATACCGGTTGTTATTGGATATTTCGCTTCAATAAATGGCAGGATATGCTTCTTTACATTTGCAATATTTATATCAAAATATTTTTCTTTGTCCTGATGAAAGTGAAACATATTTTAAAACCCGGTCATTTCGCCGGATGGGAGTTCTTATTTTATAGCATTAAAAAACCTTTTCCACCTTGGCCCGCCTTCCCAACTAAACCAAATGAATGAAGCCTGGCCCACTACATGGTCTTCGGGTACAAATCCCCAATAACGGCTGTCTAAAGAGTTGTGCCGGTTATCACCCATCATCCAGTAATAGTTCATTTTAAAAGTATAGTTTTTGGCTGGCTGATCGTTTATATAATATTGGCCATTTTTATTTTCAAATTTATTGCCTTCATAGGTTTCAATACAACGCTGGTAGCGTATTAAATTATCGGGTGTAAGTTCAATGGTCATCCCTTTGGCAGGCACAACCAATGGCCCATAGTTATCCACCGTCCAGTGATGTATGGTGTCATAATAAGGAAATAATTCCTGGCTACGGTAATAAGGGTCGTTGTAATCTACTATAAAATCTGATAATGAATATCCCTGCGGTAGTTTAATGGTCTCTTTTTCCTTATTGGTGACATTTACCAAAATAGTTGTTTTGCCGGGAAACTGCATTATATCATTTTGACTTTCCCTTACATAAAATCCCATGTTTTTCACTGCTTCTGCATCTACAAAAGTATTTGCCGGATGATTTAAAATATAATACCGTTCAGAATGCGGAAATAAAGGTTGTGCGGTACCATTAGTATAAACTCTTCCGTTTACCACTTTTATTTCATCTCCTGCAATGGCAACACAGCGTTTAATAAAATTATCTCTTTTATCAACCGGCCTGGTAGTAATTACATTGCCAAATTTATTCCAGATGGTTTCCCGGCCTTCATCTCTCATTGCCTGGTAATACGTAATACGGCTACCATAGTATTGTGCATCATCATTGATGAGTGTATCATTTACCGGAAAATTAAAGACTACAACATCATTCCTTTTTACCGGTTTTGCAAACCAGCGAGTGTAAGGAATTTTAATGGCCTCTGAATATGATTTGCTACCTGTAACCGGTAATACATTATGTACAAAAGGAAATGAAATAGGTGTATTGGGTAACCGTGGACCATAATTGAATTTGCTTACAAACAAAAAATCATTTACTAATAATGTCTTTTCCATTGACCCGGTAGGAATGGTGTATGCTTCAAAAAAGAATGTACGAATGAGGGTGGCTGCAACAATTGCAAAAACGGCAGCATCTACCCATTCTCTTGCAGTACTTTTTTTATAATTATCCATCACCAATTTACCGGCATACTTTTCATTTTTAGAAAATCCCAGGTAAGGAAAATATATAAATGGAAAAAATACGGCTGCCGCATGATGCAGGATACCGAACCGGCCAAAATGTTCAACAAATTTTATTGTGATCCAGATGGTGATAAACACTCCCGCAATGGGTATAAACTGAAGAAAAAACCAAACCCTTTTTAATTGCATTTTTTCTACCATACACCAGGTATTGTAAAAAGGGATCAATGCCTTCCATGGGGCAATACGTGCTTTTTGAAACATGCCGTACATACCGATATGCCAGCCCAACGCTCCGATAATAAATATAATCCAGCCAATACTCATGATAGTAAATTTAATGGTTGCAAAAGTAATAATAGAATTTTATGTAAGATGGGTTCACAGCAATTTTGTTACAGTTATAAACAGTAAATGAGTAAGTTATTGTAAAATTGTTAACAACTCATTGCTAAGAAGATACGTTTTTTGTAACCCTGCCGTAATTAAAAAGAAATATTTGACATCATTATTTTTTTAAACCAAATGTATTACAGGCCTTTATATGGCTGTTTTCCCCTATTTTTGCCGTCCAAAATTTTTACTCATTATTATGGAAAATTTGATTTATGTAGTACCGGCCATGGGAATTGTAGGATTAATTTACACCCTGGTTAAGTTTTTATGGGTTTCTAAGCAAGATGCGGGCAATGACCGCATGAAAGAGATCAGTAATTATATAGCAGAAGGCGCCATGGCCTTTTTAAAAGCTGAATATAAGATACTAGCCTATTTTGTAATTATTGCAGGTATATTATTGGGGGTTATGGGTTACTCAAACCCTAGTAGCCATTGGAGTATTGCTCTAGCCTTTATATTAGGTGCATTCTTTAGCGCCTGTGCAGGATTTATTGGTATGAAAGTAGCCACTAAGGCAAATGTGCGAACTGCCCAGGCAGCAAGAACCAGTTTGCGTAAAGCACTTTCTGTTTCCTTTACGGGTGGCAGTGTTATGGGAATGGGTGTTGCAGGCCTTGCAGTTTTAGGATTGGGGGGATTGTTCATTTTATTACTTAATGTTTTCGCCCCGGGCGCATTATCAAATTCAGAAGACGTAGCAAAAGCTATTGAAATATTAACAGGTTTTTCATTGGGTGCAGAATCTATTGCCTTATTTGCACGTGTGGGTGGCGGTATTTATACCAAAGCTGCCGATGTGGGCGCTGACCTGGTAGGTAAAGTAGAAGCCGGTATCCCAGAAGATGATCCCCGTAACCCTGCAACCATTGCAGATAATGTGGGCGATAATGTAGGTGATGTGGCCGGTATGGGCGCCGATCTTTTTGGCTCTTATGTAGCAACTGTATTAGCAACAATTGTATTGGGCCACGAAGTTACTGCGATGGATGGAACTGCCCTGGCAGATGGTTTCCACGGGTTTTCTCCCATTCTTTTACCCATGATTATTGCTGGTGTTGGAATTCTATTATCAATTGTAGGAACCTGGTTTGTTCGGATTGGCGATAATACCGGCTTAAGTACCCATAAAGTACAGAATGCATTAAATATGGGTAACTGGGGGTCAATGATCCTGACAGCTATTGTTGCATATTTCTTAGTACAATATTTATTACCCACCGAAATGACTTTAAGAGGCCATGCATTTACTAAAAATGGTGTTTTTGGTGCCATCATGGTTGGGTTGGTTGTAGGTGCCTTGATGAGTATCATTACAGAATATTATACCGCTATGGGCAAACGTCCTGTAATGAGTATTATTCGCCAATCGGGTACCGGTCATGCGACCAATATTATTGGTGGACTTGCAGTAGGTATGGAAAGTACATTACTCCCTGTATTGGTATTGGCAGCAGGTATCTATGGTTCTTATGAATGTGCAGGATTATATGGTGTTGCTATTGCTGCGGCCGGTATGATGGCCACTACTGCTATGCAATTAGCCATTGATGCATTTGGCCCTATTGCCGATAATGCTGGGGGTATTGCTGAAATGAGTGAACTACCTCCGGAAGTTCGTGAAAAGACAGATATTCTTGATGCCGTTGGTAATACTACGGCTGCCAGCGGAAAAGGTTTTGCGATTGCCTCTGCAGCATTAACGGCACTGGCTTTATTTGCAGCCTTTGTTGGTATTGCAAAAATTGATGGTATTGATATTTATCATGCAGATGTATTAGCCGGGTTATTTGTGGGTGGCATGATCCCTTTTATATTTTCTTCACTTGCTATTAAAGCGGTGGGCGAAGCTGCCATGGCAATGGTTGAAGAAGTACGCCGCCAATTCCGTACAATTCCCGGCATTATGGAAGGTACTGGTAAACCGGAATATGATAAATGTGTGGCTATTTCTACTGAAGCTTCCTTAAAGAAAATGATGCTTCCGGGATCTATTGCCTTATTAGCTCCAATCATTATTGGTTTTGTATTTGGCCCCGAAGTATTGGGTGGTTTCCTTGCAGGCGCAACGGTGAGTGGTGTACTGATGGGAATTTTCCAAAACAATGCAGGTGGCGCATGGGACAATGCAAAAAAATCTTTTGAAAAAGGAGTTGAGATCAATGGTGAAATGCATTATAAAAAATCAGAACCGCATAAAGCTTCTGTAACCGGTGATACCGTAGGTGATCCATTTAAAGACACTTCGGGCCCTTCTATGAATATTCTTATTAAATTAATGAGCATTGTGTCATTGGTTATTGCCCCTACTATTGCTAAACTACATCATAATAAAATTGAAGCTGCCCGTAAAGCTAAAATTGAAACATTAATTTTGATGGATAAGGTAAATGAAACTACCCATCTTACTACTGCGGATATTATGGCACCTGCTGCTGAAGCTACTGAAACAACTGTTACCACGGTGAATGGCAAAGTGGATGAAGCCGGTGATTTTGTTTATGACCTGGGACAGGCTACTGAAGTAACGCTTCCAAATCAAACAAAAATTAATCCTGGCAGCAATAGCCGAATGCTCACATTAAGCAAAGATTTACAAAACAAAGATGCCAAACTCTTAGATAAATCAAACTGGTACACCATTGAAAATTTATATTTTGAAAGTGGAAGTTCCAATTTAAAAGAAGCATCAAAAGAAGCGCTCAATAATTTATATCAATTATTAAATGCATATCCAACTGCAGAAGTAAAACTGGGTGGTTATACTGATAATACCGGTGATAGCCTGATGAATGTAAAACTTAGCGCCACCCGTGCAGAAAGCACCAAAGCAGCACTTGTAAAAATGGGTATAGATGCAAAGCGTATTGCTACTGAAGGCTACGGCCCTATGTTTCCAATATGCCCGCTAAACAGCACACCTGAGTGTAAAGCACTAAACCGGAGAATTGATGTGAGGGTTACCAAGTTTTAATAGTGAAAATATAAAAGACTCCTTCAAATCCAGGGAGTATTTTTTTGACCAATTATTATTTCAGGATTTTAGAAAAACCATTTTTCAATATTTTATCCAGAAATTATTGGATGTAAATTAAAAACATTGGGTTGAGTGTGTAAGAATCCTAAGCTTTCGATATTTTTCCTCTTATAAACATTTGAATCCTTCATAATCTTGGAATCCCGTAAGGATTAAATATTAATAATTAAATCTGGTGCTCTGTGTGTTCGACCCCTACGGGGCCGAATTTTTCATCCTCCTGCTTCTATTAATATGTGAATCCTACGGATCCATGGGATATTTTATTAGAAATTTTTGACACATTCAAATTCGATAATAATTTTAATTATTTATTTCAATTCAAAATTTTTCTGACTCAAAGCAATTCAATATTTTATCCCGTAAGGATTAAATATTAATAATTAAATCTGGTGCTCTGTTTGTTCGACCCCTACGGGGCCGAACTTTTCATTCTCCTGCTACTATTAATATTTGAATCCTACGGATCTATGGGATATTTTATTAGAAATTTTTGACACATTCAAATTCGATAATAATTTTAATTATTTATTTCAATTCAGAATTTTTCTGACTCAAAGCAATTCAATATTTTATTCTGTAGGGATCGACAACTACGTGGCCGATTTTTCATTCTCCTGG
>Ga0138256_10001548_pt1 | contig 24757 bp, 16 predicted proteins | sample KNB2016incub_MG_FD_105486 | JGI IMG/M metagenome (GOLD analysis project Ga0138256, IMG submission 105486) | Active sludge microbial communities from wastewater in Klosterneuburg, Austria - KNB2014incub_MG | ecosystem: Engineered > WWTP > Activated sludge > Unclassified | place: Austria...
CCGATTGGGGCCGCGACACGATGATCGCATTCAACGGACTAACTCTAGCAACCGGCCGCACGGATATTGCAAAACAGATACTGCTTGAATTCTCAAAACACATATCCGAGGGAATGCTGCCGAATCGGTTTCCCGATGCCGGCGACGAGGCCGAATACAATACGGCTGACGCTACTCTCTGGTATTTTGAGGCTGTCAGGGCTTACGCCGAGAAGACCGGCGACTTTAAGTTTGTCCGCAAGCAGCTTTATGCAAAATTAGCCGACATTGTCGCCTGGCATTTGCACGGAACGCGATACGGGATCCATGTCGATACCGACGGCCTGCTTTATGCAGGGACCGAAGGCACACAGCTTACCTGGATGGACGCGAAGGCCGGTGACCTCGTAATTACGCCGCGCACGGGCAAGCCCGTCGAAATACAGGCACTTTGGTACAATGCATTGTTGATAATGGCGGACCTTGCCGCGCGGTTCAGCGATACAAAGGACGAGGCCCGATACCGGGCAATGGCCGACCTTTGCAAGCTGAGTTTTAACGGGGCCTTTTGGAATGACGCGGAACAATGCCTTTTCGATGTTGTCGAGAACGGGACCCGCGACCATTCGGTTCGGCCAAATCAGATATTTGCCGTTTCCTTGCCCCATACCATGCTCGACGCGGACCGTGCCGAAAAGGTCGTTGACAAGGTCGAAGCCGAACTGTTGACACCGGTCGGGCTCCGCTCGCTTTCCGTCTTGGACAACGGATATTGTCCGGTTTACATAGGTTCGCCTTTCGATCGCGATTCTGCATACCATCAGGGCACGGTTTGGGCATGGCTGATCGGGCCTTATATTGACGCCTGCCGCCGTGTCCGGCAGCAAGGTGAAGAAACCGAGGTCCGGATTGCCGAGATCATCAACAACTTTCACGCACATCTGTTCGAGGCCGGAGTCGGCCAGATATCTGAGATATTTGACGGAGACCCGCCGCATTATCCGCGAGGTTGTTTCGCTCAAGCGTGGAGTGTCGCCGAGGTGCTTCGAGTCGTCAACTCAGAAGCGGCCGGACCCGGGAATTCCACTATCTAATATGTTCCTGTATTAGTTGAAGATAACCGCGATTGCGAATATCTTATGATATATGCGAATTGCCCTCCTCGCCGTCCTATTTCTAGCCGTATTTTCGAACAGCATGAACGCGATCACCCCGGCCGAGCTTGCCGAGATATGGGAAAAACAGCACGTCACAAACAAATTTCCATCAAATGTTCGGCATAAGGACCTAAAGGCCTATATCGAAGGGCTAAAAGACAGAGGCATCAGGATAACTGAAGTTGGCCGAAGCGTCGGGAACAAAGAGATATATCAGGCCGAATTTGGCCGCGGCCCGCTAAAAGTGTTTTTATGGTCGCAAATGCACGGCGACGAGCCGACGGCGACCTCAGCGTTGATCGATCTTTTCGCGGTCCTCCAAAAAAATCGCGGTAAGGACTGGGTAAAAAGGATCGAGGAAACTATGACGATCAGAGCAGTTCCGATGTTGAATCCTGACGGGGCCGACCAATATATTCGACGGAATATGCAGGGCCTCGATATCAACCGCGATGCCCTTAACCTGAAAACACCGGAAGCACAGCTTTTGAAAAAGCTTCGCGACATGTGGTCGCCGAATATCGGATTCAACCTCCATAACCAGAATGCCCTGACAGCCGCGGGCAATGAGAACAAACAGGCCGCGATCTCATTTCTCGTGGTTTATGGTGATGCTCTTAAAACGACGAATGATGGCCATGAGCGGAACAAACGCCTTGTCTCATGTATGGTCAAGGCGATCGAACCGTTCATTCCCGGCCACATTGCGCGCTATGATGACGAATTTACCGCAACGGCATTTGGCGACAATTTTTCGGCCTGGGGCACGCCCGCGATCTTGATCGAGACTGGAGCGCTGTACGGGCGATCAGAAATGTACCTCGTGAAGCTCAACTTTATTGCTATCACGACGGCCTTGGAGGCATTGGCAGATGGGAGCGAGAAAGGATTTAGTCCAGTCGTTTACGAAACGCTTCCGAACAATTCGTCCGGCCGCTTGATGAATTTCATCTTCAGAAATTCAACTGTTCCTTTAGTTAAGGCCAACCCAAACAATTCCCGCACCATCGAGTTTCAAACCACCGATATCGGGGCGAACACAGAACGGCGGAGGGCCGAGTTTACGGCCCCGACCGTAGTTCGAAAGATAGGCGATCTCTCAGGTATTTTCGGGCTCGAAGAATATGACGCCGGCGGATTTTACGCGGTCGGCCGTTTCGAGGCTTTAGCCGCGGGCAAGTTCGGTGAGATAATGTTCTACAAAAAGGATCGGCAATTAGATTGGACCGCCGCCGATCTTGAAAAAGCCTTTCCGCCCGACGCGATCTTTTCGCTTGGCAAATGGGTTAAAGGCGAAGGCGTCGTTCCAAAAATGTCGCATTAAGGCCCGCGATCGAAAGTCACGCTTCCATTAGCATGCTCGAGTACCTCAAAGTAAAAAACATCGCCCTTATCGACGACGTCGATTTCGAATTTGGGGAAAGGCTAAATCTCCTAACGGGCGAGACCGGCTCTGGCAAATCTATCATTGTCGATTCATTGGGCACGCTGACCGGCGAGCGCGTTTCATCGGAGATGATCAAGGCCGGCCAAACTACCGCACAGATCGAAGGCCTTTTTAATGTGCAGGCAAATAAAGGCCTTCGAAAGATATGTGAATCGTTTGGCATTGAACTTGATGCAGGGCAGAATGCTGAAATGATCGTCCGGCGTGAACTTTCGCTGTCGGGGAAAAATCGTATCTTTATTAACGGACAGTTGGTCACTCAGGCTGTTTTGAAGCAGATTGGGCCATTTCTTGCGGCTATACACGGGCAGGGCGAACAGACATCACTGTTCGACCCGGCCAGCCACCTGGAGATGCTGGACAATTACGCCGGGCTGGCAAAAGCTCGCTTGGAGGTTGCCGAGGCATATAGTAAATGGAATGAGAGGCGTGGCGAACTTGCCTCACTGCAAACAAGCGAGGCCGAGAAATTACAGCTGTTGGACGTGTTGAAATTCCAGATCGACGAGATCAAAAAAGCATCCCTTCACCGGGGCGAAGATGTCACGCTGGCCGACGAAAAGCGGCGGCTGAGCAATGTTGAAAAGCTTTCCACACTGAGCGGTGACGCCTTTTCGCTTTTGTATGAGAATGAAGGATCGACCGTTGCCACATTGGAATGCGCCTCACGAAAAGTCGAAGAACTGGCGGCCTATGACACGCGTTTCGGCGACTATCTTGAAAGCCTGCAAACCGCGTTGGCAGTAATTGAGGATTTGGCGATCACAGCCCGCGACTTTGGTTCGCATCTCGAATTTTCGCCGGATCGTCTCGAAGAGATCGAAAACAGATTGGCGGAAATATCGAGACTGAACCGAAAATATGGCGGTACGATCGATACGGTTCTGGACCACCTGAAAGAATGCGAAGTCCGGCTGGAAAAGATAGAAACGTCCGAGCTGCGCGAAAAGGAACTAAGGGCCGAACTCCATGAACGACGGAATTCTTATATCGAGGCGGCAATGCGCTTGCACGGCAAACGAAAAGACGCTTCCGCTAGATACGGCAAGGCTGTTGAGGCGAACCTTAGAGAGGTCGCGTTAGACAAGGCCCGCTTCGAGGTGGGTATCGACATCCCATCAAGAGAGTTGCTTGACGACACCGAATATGCGGGCTTTTCCCCAAAAGGCATCGACAAGGTAGAATTCTTATTTTCGGCAAATCCCGGCGAAGCTCCAAAGCCGCTTGCACGCGTCGCGTCAGGCGGAGAAGCGTCGCGGCTGATGCTGATTCTAAAAACATCGGCGGGCGATGACCGTTCGGAAACGACGGCCGTATTTGACGAGATCGATGCCGGGATCGGCGGGCGTGTGGCCGAGGCGGTCGGCGCAAAGCTGAAAGCGCTGTCGGCAAGTCAGCAGGTCTTGTGCGTCACGCACCAGCCCCAGGTCGCATCTAAGGCGGATAAGCATTTCGTCATCGAAAAGACTTTGAAAAAGGCTCGGACAGTCATCACGGTCCGCGAGCTCGGCCCGGACGAGCGGATCGAAGAAATAGCCCGCATGCTCGCCGGCGAAAAGATAACCAACGCGGCCAGAGAAAATGCACGCGAAATGATCGCCGGATAGGATAGGCCTTGCCGCGGAACGGATAGCACGGATATAGCGGATATGAGCGAGGATATTCTTCGTACTCAGATCTGTCCGATTCGTAGATCCGCGTCATCCGCGTTGATCCGCGGCAAAAGTTCTTCCTTTATCTTCAAACTATGCCAGCTGAGATATTAGCCAATGTAGTTCGCGGCGACACGGTCGAATCGGTCCATCGCGGCCATTTGATCGTGATCGATGGCCATGGCGGCACGATCGCGTCGGCCGGCGATCCGCAGACGGTCACGTTCCTGCGCTCGGCGGCAAAACCGTTTCAGGCGATGCCCTTCATTACCAGCGGGGCGGCGGACGAGTTCGGATTTTCTGACGAAGAGATCGCTCTTGCATGTGCCTCGCATTCGGGTGAAGCGCGGCATGTGCGCATCGCGCAATTGATGCTTGAGCGCATCGGTTTGACCGAAGCACACCTTCGCTGCGGCACGCATCTACCGTTCTCGGAAAAAGAAGCGCAACGAATGATGAGGGCCGGTGAATATCCAAATCAGCTTCACAATAATTGTTCCGGCAAACATGCGGCGATGCTTGCCGTTGCCAAGCACCTTGACGCCGATCCGGCATCTTATGAAGATTTTGATCATCCGGTCCAAGAAGCGATATTGAGCGCGGCTGCACGGTTTGCCGAGGTTTCCGAATCCGACATCAAACTTGCAGTCGATGGCTGTGCCGCTCCGAATTTTGCATTGCCGGTTTCCGCAATGGCCCGTTCGTTCCTGAATCTAGTTTCGCCGCCGTCAAACTTTGACCAGACTTCACGCTTTGCCGCCGGCCGCATCGTCTCGGCAATGACCAAATTCCCCGAATTAATCGGCGGAACCGAACGCCTCGACACAATGCTCATGCAAACGAGCAACGGCAGCATCATCTCAAAAGTAGGAGCCGACGGCGTTTGGCTCTGCGGCGTTCTCCCGTCCGAAAAATACCCGACCGGCCTCGGCATAGCACTAAAGATCGAAGACGGCGACGACAAACGCGCCCGCCCCGTTGTCGCCGTCGAACTCCTGCGCCGGCTCGGCATTTTGCCCAATAACGACCTGACAGACGTCTCCCCAATGCTGATCAAAAACCGCCGCGGCGACACAGTCGGCCGCACCGAAGCAACGAACCTTAAGATTGTTGATAATCACCAGAATTGAGCATATTATCAACGACGCTCGGTGTTAATAGGTAGTTGTACCTTTCGTGGTGATTGATAGATGTTGCTTTATCGTCCGGTTGGACTCAAAGAATTAGAGTTGATTTACGATTCGGGCTTTCGTGAGTTTCCGCCGCGTTTGCCGATTCAGCCAATCTTTTATCCGGTTCTGAACTTTGATTATGCGGCGCAAATTGCCCGTGACTGGAATACTAAAACTTCTGAGTTTGCCGGTTATGTTACAAAGTTTGAAGTTGAAGAAAATTACGTCGCACAGTTTGAGCCTCAACTTGTTGGCAGTAGCGAGCATCGAGAACTTTGGATTCCGGCTGAAGATTTGGAGCAGTTCAACGCACACATCGTCGGGCAAATTACAGTCGATGCGGCTTTTTTCGGCGCACAATTTGTCGGCTTCGTTCCAGACCGTTTTGGTTTGCGCGGCAAAACTGCTGACGAACAGTTCGTTGCTTTAGCGGCGACACTTGATTACAGTCGTTTTGACTTTTACTCGGAAGTTCGTGCCAATCACAAAACCGTTTTTCTACATTTTTTGTATTGGCGACAGAAAGAGTTTTCGCCGGACGAACTAGGCGGCGCGAGCAAAGAGCGAGTATTAGAGGCAATCGGTGAAGTTTGCGGTATGGGTGAGCAAACGCATTCTTTGCCGAGTTGAGTGGTGAAATGACGACCGGCACAACAAGTTATTGGACGTGAGGGCGAAACAGCGACTTTGTTATCAACGGGTCTTGTTTGGATGCATACGAAGAACCTATTTACTTGAGTTTGCTTTGCGGAACACACTACAACGCTCAGATCGAAGATCTGGAAGCGGACTTGGCTTCGGGAATCTTGACGCTATTTTAACGAGACTGGTTTCAACACTGGTTGCCCGTAGAGTCTTTTAAACTCGTCACGCCCGAATGCCATGTCGAGCCACATGTTTGAGAGTTTTTCCTGGATGCTGTTGGCGCGCAGGCGGTCGTTCAGGTTTTTGAAATCGACGAAGTCTAGGTGCTGGTCCTGGTTGAAGCAGGAGAAGACGAAGAATTCTTCGCCGGTGTGCGGGTTTACGTGGCGTTGGAGGCATTGGGCGCAGACCTCTTTCATCATGCACTGCATCGGCGAGTTGATCGAACCGATCGCGACGTGTTCCTGTTTCAGGTATGGCTTTAGCGTTGTGTGGCGGGCTTCGCGGACGCCGTTCATCATGCGGTCACTTCCGATGGCGATGATGCGGTCAACGTCTTTCAGGCTAAGCCGCGTTTGTCCAAAACGGCCTTCGGCGTAGGCGACCATTGCCTGGACGATGTTGCCGCGAAAATGCGAATCATGCGGCCGCATTGGGCGTATCTCGGCTCCCGTGTCGGTTGACCAGACGACCTGGTCTGTCGCCTTCTCGATCTCCTGCCGTTTGAAAAGGTCTTCGCCCTGTTTGTAACCGGCAAAATAGATCACGTGATTGTTATTGTCTCTCAACGCTCGGGCGATCGAGAAAAGCACCGCATTACCCAATCCGCCGCCGGCAAGGAGGACGGTTTCGTTTTCCGGTATCTCGGTCGGCGTTCCGGTCGGACCCATGACAAGGACCTCTTCGCCTTCTTTCAAAAGCGAACACAACCGCGATGAAGTTCCCATTTCGAGGACGATCATCGAGAGCAGGCCTTTTTCCTCATCGACCCAAGCGCCAGTTAGAGCAAGGCCTTCCATCAGCATTCGGGTTCCTTCGATGACCGGCGCCGTCGTTTCAAAGTTTTGGAGCCGATAAAACTGGCCAGGCTCGAATTTGCGCGCCTGAAGCGGAGCTTTGACAACAACGTCGAGGATCGTAGGTGTAAGGCGTTCGACCTTTACCACATACGCCCGCAGTTGTTCATCGAGCGTCGCGATGAGTTTGTCATATGAGTCCGACAAACTTAAGTTTGTCGAAATTGTCGGCGATCCGGAACTGTCGGGCGACAAATTAAGGTTTGTCGGAGTCGTTTTGGAACTATCAGGCGACAAACTAAAGTTTGTCGGACTTGTCGGACTTTCGAACAGCTCTACAACTTTTTTGTATCCGTGCTTGGCCGATGCCATGGCTTTTACGACATTTCCGGCATATTTCGGGTGATTGTCGCCGTAATAGCTAATAAACCTGCCGTCGTTTTCGTATGAGGTGAAAAATCCGGTTTCGCCTTTCGCCGCTTCGACCAGATGAAACTTTTCGCCGCCTTTCATTTCGAGTTTGAAGGGCTTGAAGAACTGCCGCCATTCGTCCAGTTGAAATGTTCCGGGCTTCTCTTTTTCGTAAATAACATTTGGCGAGGTTCCGGCGGCAACACACACGGTGCGGGCGGGAAACTCGTGCATCTCGCCCGTTTTCTCAAATTTGCCCGTCTCGGCAATGTATTCAAGGCGTTCGAAAATCAATGCTTTAACCGCGCCGAATTCATCCGGGACCGCTTCGGCCGGGTTCATGCATTCAATTATATTGATGCCTTCTTCGAGCGCTTTTTGAACTTCTTCGTGATTCAGGCGATAGGCGGGCGAGTCCTGCAGCCGCTTTCGATAAACAAGCGAAACGCCGCCCCAGCTTTGAACGAGCCGGACAAGATCCGGCGCTCGGCCGTGTTCGGCGGCCTGCTTTCGCTCGGCCCTGACGGCCCGGCCGTGTTCAAGAAACTCTTCGAAAACCGCCATTTCCTCAACGTCGAATTTTTCCCAGACCTTATCTTCGCCAAATTCCTGGGAGATCTGCTCATATTTATCGAGCATCTTCTCAACCTGCACAGGATAATACGCAAACAGCTCGGTCGCCGTGTCGATACCTGTCAACCCGCCGCCGATAACAACGGCCGGCAGACGGACCTGCAGATTGGAGAGCGTGTCCTTCTTAAATGCGCCGGTCAACTGTAAGGCCATTAAGAAGTCAGACGCCTGGCGAATGCCGCGAATGAGATTATTCTTCATCGGAACAATCGTCGGGCGGCCCGCTCCAGTTGCGATCGCGATGTGGTCAAATCCGAATGCCCACGCGTCTTCGATCGTAAGTGTTCCGCCAAAGCGAATGCCGCCGTAGGCACGGAAATGCCGCCGCCGCGTAAGCATAAGCTGCATCATATTAAGGAAATTCTTATCCCAGCGAACGGTGATACCGTATTCTGAAACACCGCCGAAACCGGAAAGTATGCGTTCGTCGAGCTGCTCAGTGATCTCCGAGATATTTCGGATCGGCTTTGGGCATGAAGAGGTTGGAGTACGGCCGTCAACCGTCAGACGTGACCTGTGAGTCCTGCCGATCCATGCCTCCGGCAGCGGCTCGATCTTCAGCCCATCGACGCCGACCACGCCGAATCCTTCATTCAAAAGATAATGCGCAAGCGTGTATCCCGCCGGGCCGAGCCCGACGACCATTACATTCTTGCCGTTATACGGAAGTGAGTACGGTCGCTCGGCGTTCAAAGGATTCCAGCGGGTTAGTAAGCTGTATATCTCGAAGCCATAAGGCATTGCCAACACGTCGGTTAGCGTGTGCGTTTCGGCAAGCGGGATATTGACCGGATCCTGTTTCTGGAAAATGCAGCCCTTCATGCAGTCGTTGCAGATGCGGTGTCCCGTGCCCGCGCACATCGGGTTGTCGATGATAACAAGAGCAAGCGAGCCGATAGGGTCGCCCCGTTTTTTTAACAGGTGCATTTCCGAAATACGCTCATCCAGCGGACATCCGTCGGCCTCGATCCCGAGCGGATTTCGCTTTACCGATGCATCCTTTTCATGCAGTCCCGTCCGGCACGAATCCTTGTCACGCTCGTGGCAGATCATGCAGTAATCAATTTCGCCGAGGGAATCGCGCATCGATCCGCGGTCGTCCGTCAGCTTGAAACCGTCGCGACGGCGCATTTCATCATCGCGGCCGCGCATAATGTTGTGCAGCTTTGGCTCCGGGTGGATCAGATGGACGAGGTTTTGATAGTCGAGGGCGTGAGGGACCTTAAACGCGGCCCAGCGTTTTTCCTTTTTGTAAAACTCGTTTGCAGACCAAGCCTCGAGAAGCATCAGCGCTGCCTTAACGATCAGCAATTCACCGTCGGCGTCAACCTTAAGGACAAGATCGGAAAAGACCTTACCAAACGTCTTATCCTTGAGATCTTCGATTGCCTTTTGTAATTTGAGAAGTGTTTCTTGTACCGATTCGGTCCGCTCAAGCTGCTTGGATACCGATTCTTCTGCTTCGAGAAGCCGTGCGGCGATGCTGGCGACGGCGAGTTCCTCATCGTGGATGATAGTTTCGTCGAATGCCTTATATCGCAGTTCGGCCAGGGCCTGGCCAAACTCGTATGCCGACAATTCGGAAAGCTGCTCACGGCTAAACTGTTTAATGGCTCTCCGCTGAACAAAGAACTTGTACTTCCAAATAGGATTTTGCTCGAGGATCTCGGTTTCGATCCGCTCTCGTTCCTTCGTGACGCCAAACATTCGGGCAATGAACTCGGAAAGATATGGTGCCGCGTCGGTCAACAGCTTTGACTCTGCACGTTTTTCAAATCCTTGCCCGCGGGATGCAAGGTATTTCATCAACGCGGCATGAATAAGAGGCTCCGATTCTGCCAATTCGCTGTAAAATTTCCCAGCCAGCTCCTCGAGTTTGATAGCGTCAAAAAGGTCCGAGTAACGGAATCCGGGCACACCTAGATCGAAATCGCGGCCCGAGGTCGAATCTCCGTTTGCGGAAAAGTGTGTCATATATGCTTCTTAACCTTATAAAAATCAAAAAAAGGCAAACAGCTATTATACCAAACGCGGTCGGCGACAAACAAAACGTGCCGCTATCAGGTGAGAGCGGCGGATGGCGGCAAACATATGGCTGATACGAAAATAGTGTGAAAATTAGCGATGAATGTGGTATAAACCAAGTTTACACTGGAGTTTCTATTGTAGTTTGCAGGATAGTGTTCGTGCAGTATGGATGAAGATCAGCGGCTAACGCCGATACCTAGAACCGCGGGTTTGAGAGAGGCAGTTGGCGAGTACCCGCCTGCTTATGCTTCCTATTACGATGAGGATGGCATTGAGGGCCGCCGGTCGATTCGGCAGTATGCCGATGTCGTCTTTAAAAGGCTTCCCTGGATACTTGCACTTACGATCGCCGTTACCGCGGCGGCCGCTTTTTATATGTATAAGCAGCCGTCTGAGTTTGAGGCTACGACGCTGATGCTTATCGAGCCGCGTCGGCCCAAGGTGACCTCAAAAGATTCGATCAACATCAATTTCGGCAACGACGTAAATTATTACAATACACAGCTCAAACTTCTTCAGACGACCGATCTGATGCGGGTTGTCGTTAAGGACCTTGGACTGTACAAGGAACCGGACCTTTTTGAAAGTGACAACCGCGGAGTTTTCACCGCCTTTAGGTCAATTTTCTCAAGTGAGAAACCCGGCCCGGCCCGGCCCGGCCAGCTAGGGGTGATAACCGAGACAGATGAAGCGCGTCAGCATGACGATCTCAAGCTAACCGATGAGGAAGAAGCCCGGACACAGGCGTATGCAGGCAGACTAATTGGCGGCCTCTCGGTAACCCAGCGGGAACGTACGAACCTTGTAGATGTAAGTTTGCGAACTATCGAACCGAATTTGGCCGCGCGTGTAGCTAACCGGGTTGCCGAGGTGTTCAAGACGCAAGACGCAAACCGCGAGACTGAGGGAGCTGAACAAGCGAAGGCTGACCTTGCAAAGTCGATCGAGGAATTAAAGACGAGTATCAGCGGCCAGGAGGCCGAACTGATAGCGTTGATGAAGGAAAGCGATCTTCCGCTTCAGGAAAAAGGGGGAGAATTATCCGCAAGCCGGCTGCAGGGGTTGAGTGAAAGCTGGATGAAGGCGATGGAATCGCGCCGCCAGTTAGAGGGACGTTACAATGCCGCTATGGCCGCCAAAAACCGCGGCGAGGGCCAGAGCATTCCGGAGCTGACTGAAAGCAAGATATATCAGGATGCGGTCAGGCTGAGCATCGAACGGAAATCGAAACTTCAAGAAGATATCCGCAACATCGAGAAGCAGATCCAACAGGCCGAAACCGAAAAGGCCGAATTGCTCGTCAAATACACCGACGAATATTCTGAGGTAAAGAAAAAGGTCGAACGGATCGCGACATTGAACGCGGCACGCGAAAAGACCGAAAAAGAGGTCACCGCGATCATTGAACGCGACAAAAAGGCAGTTGATAAAGACGCGGTGAATGGAGCGCTTGTTTCGATGAACTCGCAGCTCGAGTCGAAGCGCAAGGAAGAGGCGCAGGCACAGGCCGCTTACGAGCGCGAAGCCGGGCTGGCTAACATTCAAGGGGTTGCTGAAACGCGGATGACCACCCTGAAACGGGGGATCGAAACCAACCGCAATCTTTTGGATACTTACACACAGCGGTTGAAGGAGCAAGAGCTTGCTATCGCTAACAGCAGCCCTGATAACATTAAGATCGCCGCGGCGGCAACGGCGCCTACCTCGCCCGTTGGACCGCAGCGGAAACGAAATGTTATGGTCGCGTTCCTCTTGTCGCTCGCGGCCGGCATTGGATTGGCATTCCTGATGGATTACCTTGACGATTCGGTCAAGTCATCGGACGACATCGGCCGGCATCTCGGACTTCCAACACTTGCGCTTATTCCGCATCATGAATTGACCGAGCGGCGAAGGCTTAGCCTTGTGCCGAAAAACGGAAATGCCGCTCCATCGACAGCGATTGTCACCTTGGAAGAAAGGCATTCGCCGATGGCCGAAGCTTACCGGCATTTACGGACGTCGCTGCTGTTCTCGTCCGCAGGCAAGCCGCCGCAAACCATTTTGGTCACGTCATCCCAGCCGTCCGAGGGAAAAACGACCACGGCTATCAACACGGCCATCACTCTGGCCCAGTCCGATGTAGATGTCGTGATAATCGACTGCGACCTTCGCCGGCCGCGGCTCCATTCATATTTTGATCTGGAGAATACACAGGGCTTGACCAATTATCTATCGGGTGAGCTTAACACGGAACACCTAATCAAACGCTGCAAGGGCCTGCCAAAGCTGCGTGTCATCACAAGCGGGCCGATACCGCCGAACCCGGCCGAACTGCTTAGTTCGGACGAGATGAAAAAGCTTTTGCAATTTCTTAAGGGACGTTACAAGCATGTGATCATAGATTCGCCGCCCGCGATCTCGTTTACCGATGCGGCGATACTTTCAACGCTGGTTGACGGTGTGGTCCTGGTCGCTATGGCCGGCAAGAGTTCACTGCATCTGATGCGGCGTTTCAAACAGCGGCTTGGGAACATCGGGGCACGGGTTTACGGGGTGGTGCTGAACGGGATCAAGTCAAATTCGATCGAATACGATTATTACGGCACAGGCTATTACGAATATTACGGAAAAAGCGAGGCCGATACCTCGACGCCTTATTTCGAAGAGACGAACTCAACCCACAAATCAAACGGGGCCTGAGATCACAAATTTGAAGAAGTGCGGAGGTTGGCGATCGTGAAAGCCATTACAAAAGCCCTGTCTAACGATAGGGCTTTCGCATTTTAGTTATGGTATTCGGACCCGGCCACAAATTCAGCAAGTGCTTCATCCCATGGACGTATAGGGGCAAAGCCAAGCTTTTCGCTGATGAGACATGCGAGCTTTGAGCTAAGGGGCCGCGGTGCGGGCCGTTTCAGGCCGGCGTGTGATGCGCTCTGAAGTAGAGTTTTGGCAAATCCCCCAACCTCGCATACTTTTTCGGCGAAATCCATGTAACTGCAGCCCGGGCCCGGGTTTGTGACGTGATATATACCCGGCAGGTCGGTCGCCGCCAGTTCGCGAAGCCGGGCGGCGAGATCACTGGCCGAGGTCGGCGTTCCAAACGAATCAACGATCGCCGTGATCGGCTTGCCTTCGGCCAAAAGCCGCGGCAATACGCTAAGAAAGTTTGTTCCGCCGGCACCATAGATCCAACCTGAACGGACGATGATCGAACGAGGGTATTCAGCAAAGGCACGAATCTCACCTTCGCGTTTTGCCTTGCCGTAAACGCCCAAAGGTACGGGTGTGTCTCGCTGGGTGTAAAAGCCCGGGTTCCGGCCGTCGAAAACATAATCGGTCGAGATCGTTACAAATGCGGCGTCTGCCAACCGGCAGGCGGACGCGAGGTTTTCGACACCGGCCGAATTAACGGCGAAGCACGATTCACGATCCGTCTCGGCTCCGTCAACGCTTGTGTACGCCGCGCAATTTATGACCGCATCGGGGCGGATGCCGGTGACCTTCGAAATAACTTCGTTTCGGTCGGCGATGTCCATTTCCTGCCGTGTCAACGCGAATACTTCGTCACCGACAGCCTGGCAGCTGCCTACGGCTGCCCGGGCGACCATCCCATTCGCACCAGTGATAAGGACTTTCATTTTTTAAGATAATCTGTTGCCGTAAACCTTTTGGTAATAGCTTCGATACTCACCGCTTCTTACGTGTTCGACCCACGCCTGATTATTGATAAACCAATCGATGGTAATATTTAGGCCTTCGTCCCATGAGGTTTGCGGCTTCCAGCCGAGATCACGTTCGGCCTTTGACGGATCGATAGCGTATCGTCGATCGTGGCCCGGCCGGTCTTCAACCAGCCTTATAAGCGTTCGCGGTTTTCCTAGCCGGTCCAGCAGGCTGTTGACGACCTCGATATTGCGCCTTTCATTTCGCGCCCCGATGTTATAGGTTTCGCCCGTCTGCCCATTTTCAAAGGCCAGCCAGGCCGCACGGCAATGGTCATCGACATAGATCCAGTCGCGTACGTTGCCGCCGTCGCCGTAAACCGGCAAAGGCTCATCGTTCATTGCGTTCGCGATCATCAGCGGGATCAGCTTTTCCGGAAATTGCCGCGGACCGTAATTATTGCCGCATCGGGTTATGACCGTGTCCAGCCCGTGTGTTTCACGGGCTGCGCGAACAACAAGTTCGGCCGCCGCCTTAGAAGCGGCATAGGGCGAGTTCGGCCGCAGCGGTGAATCTTCGGTAAAGAACTCATCGCTGTTTTCACCCAGGCTGCCCATCACTTCGTCGGTCGAGACCTGAATAAATCGCCGAACGCCTTTTTCGCGGGCAGCGTCAAGAAGTACCTGAGTGCCGATGATGTTGGTGCGGAGAAAGTCGTCAGGTGAGAGAATGCTTCGGTCCACATGAGATTCGGCGGCGAAATTGAAAATTACGTCACAGCCGTTCGCGACCACGCCCATCACCGCCTCACGGTCGCAAATATCACCTTTGATGAACGTGTACCGTTCCGGGTCCACGCCGGTCAGATTCTCGAGATTGCCGGCATAGGTGAGCGCGTCAAAATTGATGATGCTCACGTCCGCATGCTCGCCAAGAATGAGGCGAACAAATGCCGAACCAATAAAACCCGCTCCCCCGGTTACGAAAACTGTAGTCATAATGGATGGGCCGGCGTTAACTTCTTAGCGAAAGCGACTATCGGCAAATCGTTAACAGGTGAAGTTTTTAGCGGTCCAAGCGGCGCATTTGCTTTAGCAGCAGGTCGGCGTATTTCCTAGGTGAATCAATGTTGTCCAAAACGACCTTATTGCCTGTTTCGCTCGCGTTATCGACAACAATGTCGCCAAACCCAAGCAGCCGCTGCATAAACGACGCAGAAACGGTAACATCCTGCACACGCCGAAGCGGAATGTTTTGCGTTGTCCGAGATATCAATCCGCGATCGATCTCGATGGTCGTGTCCGTCAGCGAATAGCGGACCAGTTTCTGCCTAATGTGAAAATAGGCCGGAACGAGAAGGAACAGCAGCCCGATGATGACCGCGAAAATTGGCGAAACGCCGAGCATAATGCTGAAAACGCCCACGACAAGAAATGCAGACAAAACAGCGAAAGCGTAGCCAGCCATTATGAACTTGACCGTCGGCGAGATCGTGAAAATGACCTCGTGATCGGAGTCATCGTCATTTCCTGCGATCGCGGATCCGCCGCGGGCCGCGACACGGGTTTCGATCTCTTCACCAAGCTGGAGCCCGCATTTGCGGCAAAAAGCCGCTTCGTCAGAATTTTGGGTGCCGCATTTAGTACAGAACATAGCGTGTAAACTGTGTGAAATATTACAGCAATTTCCGCCGCCGGACAAAAATCAGCGGAAGCCCAATTCCACACGAGCACATCGCACGGCCGAATCTATTCGAGCAAGTGATAGGTTCGGCCCGATCCACGCTTCCGATCGGCGCTGGATAATTCATTTCCACAGGCTAAGATGGCAAAAAAAAAATCGGCCGGGGTTTGATCCGGCCGAAGGTCTTTATCAGACGAGTGGAGAAGACCGATATAGTTATTGGTTGACGAGCATCATTTTTCCGTCGGGCGTCCGTATGGATAGTGCGTCCGGTTCATAGACCGCAAGCGGCCGCGAGTCTTTCTGCCCCAGTTTTACTGCCGTTTGGCTGCTGACGCGGCGGGCGGTTTGGAAATAACGGCCGTCGGAGATCGCGTTATAGCGGGCCGATATCCGCCTGACATATTCCTGCGTTTCGCGGTACGGCGGCACGTTCCAGCCGTATTTCATTACCGCGCCTTCGCCTGCGTTATAACCTGCCAATGCCAAAACGACGTCGCCGTTAAAAGTATTGAGCAGCCAGCGCATATATTTGACACCCGCGTCAATATTTTGCTGCGGATCATAGATCTTTGTTACGCCGAACCGGCGTGCGGTCGCGGGCATAAGCTGCATCAGGCCGCTCGCACCTTTGTTCGACGTTGCATTGATCTTGAACGAAGATTCCTGGTGCATCTGTGAATAGATCAGCAACGGATCGATGCCGTAACGGCGGCTCGAATCGACGATGAAAGAATCATGCAGCGGATTCCCGGTCGTAAAGCCTTTTAGGTGCGTGGCTGAACCCATCGTCAGCGGCCGGCGTTCGGGCATTGAGCTTTCGCGGTTAGCCAGCCCGTCTGTAACGGCGACGATATGGCGCGTGCTTGCCGTTTTATTTACCAGCTTGTTTGCGGGACCATTTCTTGATCCTTTCTTTTTGACCGATCTTGCGATGAGCGCCGGGGGCGGCACTGGCGGAGAATAGACCTGTACGCCCTGTGACCGGTCAAAGTTGTCCATCACCCGCGGGCCGCTTTGAGAATATCCCGCGATGGTGACCGAGATGGTTAGTAGGATGAGAGGAATTACCTTTTTCATTCGATAGGGACCCTGCCTGTCGAAATACGGCCAGGGTCTATAGTTTGCGTGATTGTAATGGAGTGGGTTGGACAATGGCGGACTCATCGCCGCGTTCTCGTCCTTATTTATTACAAACTGACAATGCTTCGGGCCTTCCATAAATTTTTGAGAAAAATAATTGTTCGGCGGTGACTTTGCCGAAAATTTGATCAGCCCCCGGGTGTCATGCTCTTGGATGTCTTTGTCGGAGAAAGGCACGGTCAACCCGTTTTTAGATTTCACCCCTTCGATGATATTGGGTTATCTTTGTCGCAATGCTTTATCTTTCGCAGATGCTGGGACGGCCGATAGTGGACAGCCGCAACGACAAGATCGCTTCGATCAGCGACGTGCTCGTGAAATACGGCAGCGAAGAATATCCGCCGCTGATCGGGCTGGTCGCAAGGCTGCGTCGGCGTAATTTCTTTATTTCCCGAAGAAACATTTCGGGCCTTGGGCTGCTGGGAGCGAGGCTTACCTCGGCAAAGCTAGACCTGTCGCCGTTTGAGCGCCGCGAGGGCGAGGTGCTGCTTGGGAAGGATGTGCTCGACAATCAGCTGATCGACGTTGACGGCAAACGTGTGGTGCGGGTGAATGACGTTCAGCTAATTGATACCGGCGGTGAATGGAGGGTCGCGGGGGCCGATGTCAGCCTTCAGGGATTTGTCCGCCGATTAATGCCGAAGGGCTTCTATGGAGCCGACCGCCCGGTTGAAGTACTTGACTGGGCCGATGTCGGCTATCTTGCAACCGACACCGCGACCGTGACGGTCCAGCTGAAATCGTCAAAAGACAAGCTTTCCCGGCTGCATCCGGTCGAGATCGCGCAACTTGCCGAGACGTTGTCGCCTGTTCACCGGACCGAGGTCGTGGAAAGCCTTGACGATGAAACAGCGGCCGATACGCTTGAGGAAATGTCAACCGAGGCTCAGGCACGCATACTCGAGGAAATGGACGAGGAAAGGGCCGCAGACATCCTGGAAGAAATGTCGCCTGACGACGCGGTCGATGTTCTGGACGAAATGGATGAGGACAAGGCCCAGGAATTGTTCGATCTGATGGAAGACGACGAAAAGGCAGACGTTGCCGAGCTGATGGCATTTGAACATGACACGGCGGGTGGGCTAATGACGACCGAATTCATTGTCTTTCCAAAAGACCTTACCGTTGGAGAGACGATCGCCCGCCTGAGGGAAACGGCCGAAACGCCAAACATGATCTATTACCTCTATGTTGTAGAAGAGGAAGGGTCATGGAAGATCTGCGGCCTTATCAGCCTGCGCAGCCTGATATTGGCCGACCCTACCCGCCGCCTGGAAGAGGTTATGCGCAGCGAGTTCAGATTTGCCCATCCGTCCGAATCGGCTGAAGATGTCGCACAGACCATTGCGGAATACAACCTGCTTGCGCTGCCCGTTGTCGATGACGAAGGCGATCTGGCGGGCATCGTCACTGTTGACGACGCGATGGAGATTCTGCTGCCGAAAACGCTGCAAAGAAGGCTGCCGAGGGTTTTTGGATAAGGCCGGCAGCTAACCACACCACCGGATCGAATGTCCTGCCGAACGAACCCGATCCGAACTATTGCCCGCTAAGCTGACTCGATTTTCTTGTGCCTTCGATCCTTGTCAGCGAATCGGTGATCGCATCGGCCCGCAGCACTGCATCATCAAGGCTGAGCTGGCGGCCGCTTTCATACAACCGCTTCAGGTCGGCCGGCGAAATTCTGTCGCCGAGCCGTGCCAGATAGTCGCCGCGAAATTTAGCCTCTGCCGGTTCGATCCGGTAATTTACCGATTCGCGCAGCTTTTCGGCCGCTCCGGCAAGGACCGCGGCCTCGTCAGGATCGCCAAAACCGGCGGCTAAGGCCGCAAAGCCGTCAAGGGCGATCGAAATAGTTATTCGATTGGAAAGTTGGCCCGCCCCGCTAAGGGCCTCGGAAAAATTTTGTGCTGCCTTGACCGGTTCGTCGAGACAGACGAGAGCGGCACCCAAGTTGTTTAACGAATCGTTCGTCGCGGCCTTGTTCTCAAGTTCGCGGAAAAGGCCGACGGCCTCTTCGAAAATCGGGCGGGCTTCAGCATATCGGCCTTCGGTTCGAGCAAGATCGCCCAAAAAACTGAGCGACATTGCGATCCCGTACTTGTCGCCCAGCTCACGGCTGATGTCGAGGCCGGCGTTGAAATAGATGCCGGCCGCCATCAGATCGCCCTGCTGCATCGCAACTAGCCCGAGGCCGCGATTTGAGATCGCCGTGCCGGGCATGTCGCCGGCTTCGGTACCGGCCGTCAAGCCGGTCTCATAGGCCCGCCGGGCCGTATCCAGGTCGCCGCAAAAACGGGCCGCCAGGCCAAGGCCGTTAAGGAGCTTGAATTTCAAGGTCCCCGGCGGATCGATGCCGGTGTCCAAAGCTGCTTTGAGCCACCCAAACCCTTCGGTCAGATGACTTTGGACGAGCCAGTAATTTCTTGCCGCAACCGCAAGCCGTATCGCGGTCTCGGGTGCGTGGGCGAGGCCCCATTCCATCGCGGCCCTAAGGTTATTATGTTCATCGGCAAGCTTTACAAGCCAGATTCCCGACGAGGCGCCTTGAAGCGACGGCTCGGCCGCCTCGGCGAACTGTGTGAAATATTCGGCGTGCCGCCCGCGTGAATCGAATGCCTCGCCTTCCGAGTGAAGCATTTCGCCGGCAAATTCACGCACGACATCGAGCATTTTGAACCTGAACTCGCCATCTGCCGTTTCTTTTCTAACAAGCAGGCTTTTGTCGATAAGTGACGAAAGGGTGTCGAGGAAGTCGCTATTGCCGGAGCAAACGGATTCTGCAGCCTCAAGGCGAAAGCCGCCTGAGAAGACCGCGAGTTGACGAAAGGCCTGCTTCTCTGTCCCGTTCAACAGGCCGTAACTCCACATTACGGCGCCGCGCATCGTTTGTTGGCGTTCCGGCCTATCGCGTGAGCCTCCTGTCAAAAGGTTCAGACTGTCTTCCAGCCGGGCCAGAATAGCCTTTGGCGAAAGTATCCTAGTTCTGGCAGCTGCCAATTCGATCGCAAGCGGCAGGCCCTCAAGCCGCGAACAAAGGCGGGCGATCGAATCAATATTGTCCGATGATAGTTCAAAGCCGTGCCTTGCCGCGCCCGCCCGCTCGATGAAAAGGCGTACGGCATCGTTTGAGCTGATGTCATCGAACGAGGCCGTCGCGGAATCAGGCGGAAGCGATAGCGGCGGAACGCGAAATTCGATCTCGGACGAAAGCCGCAGCACCTCGCGGCTTGTGACCAGCATTTTCACACCCGGTGCCGCGGCAAGAAGCTGCGATAATTGCGGAGCGGCTTCGACAACCTGTTCGAAATTGTCGATCACCAGTAACATTGTCCTTTCTGAGAGGCGATCGGCAAGAATTTCGAGGATCGGCCGCTGGCCTTCGTCCTTTACGCCAAGGGGCTTAGCAATGGCCGACGCAACGGATTCCGGCCGGCTGACATCTGCCAATTCGATAAAAAATACGCCGTCCGGAAAATCGTTCAACATCTCGCGGGCAGCAGCCCTCGATAGCGTGGTCTTTCCTGTACCGCCGATACCCGTCATTGTAATGAGCCGAACTTCAGGGTCGAGCAGGAGGCGTGAAAGGCTTGCTAGTTCGGTCTCTCGTCCAATGATCCTTTCACGAACGGCAGTCAGATTGGTCGGGGCTGTTTTTCTGACAGCAGCTTCCAGATCGGTGTCGAAAGGATCGATCTCGACGGTCGGTGCCAGGTCGAATGCCTCGGTCGGCCCGTCGAATCCGTGAATGCCGGGCCGGTCAAACGTACCTTCGCCGGACTCCAGCATCTTTTGCAGCTTGCGAAGCTCGGCGGCAACTTCGCGCAGGTCCTGAAATCGTTCATCCCGTGAACGGCTGATCGACCGAAGTACCAGGCGGTCAAGTTCGGGCATTACGTCCGACGCGGCCGCGGACGGGGCCGGAGGCGTAGCTGTCAGAATCAAAGCAAGCGTGTCGGCAACGGTCGCGCCTTTGAACGGCAGGGAACCGGTCAACATTTCGTATATTGAGACACCAAGGCTCCAGATGTCTGTACGGCCGTCCACATCGAGTCCGCGTGCCTGTTCCGGTGACATATATGACGCAGTACCGAGGACGACGCCGGCGTTTGTCTGAAATTGCGTGCCGGAATTTGTTTCATCGGGCATGATCCATTTAGCAAGGCCGAAATCGAGAACCTTTACGCGGCCATGCTTGTTGACGATAATGTTCGCCGGCTTGATGTCGCGGTGGATGATGCCTTTTTCATGGGCTTCGGCAAGGGCCTCGGCTACTTGAAGAGCGATATCGACCACTTGACGCGACGGCCGGCGCCGACGCCTTATCAACTCGGCGACGGTCTCGCCTTCGACATACTCCATCGCTATGAACGGCGGATGCGATGTGTCGTTTATCTCATAAACGGTGCAGATATTTGGGTGGTTAAGCGCGGATGCGGCCCGAGCCTCGCGAAGGAATCGTTCTACATGGCCGCTATCGGCCGCGAGATCTTTCGATAAAAACTTGAGTGCCGCCCTGCGGCCGAGTTTATTGTCCTCGGCAACAAAAACCTCGCCCATTCCACCCGAGCCGATGGCGGAAATGATCGTGTACTGAAACAGTTTTTCGCCGCTTTTTATCACGTTGACAGGTACGAATTATAACACTTGTACGGTCCAATATACCGGCGGCGGCGGCAACGAATGCCGCCGCCGCCGCATCCTAGCCCGAAACCCGTTTGGAACGACGTGCGTATAAGCCGCAAATCGTTTGTTTCTTGTTCAGTTGACTGATAATCTTCTTGACGATATCTACTTTGTTTCAAAGGAGCTGTGACTATGAAGTTGAAAGGAGCTTTGCTAATTGCCGCATTCGCCATGCTGGCGTTCGTTCTGAGTCCGTTCACGGCCGATGCACGCGGAGGGTTGGAGATCGGTTCGACGGTTGAAAATTTTTCGCTTTCGGACACCGACGGTGCAGTTAAGAGCCTAAATGACCTGAAAGGTAAAAAAGGTACAGTCGTCGTATGGCTTTCTGCCCAGTGTCCGGTTGTCAAAGGTTACAAGGACCGGATCAACGAGATCGCCGCCGATTATCGCGCGAAAGGGATCAGCTTTGTCGGGATAAATTCGAATGCGACCGAAGATCTTAATTGGGTAAAGTCGAACAAAGCAGAGTTTGGCTACAATTTTCCGGTCCTGATTGACAAAAATAATGTTCTCGCCGACAAGTGGGGAGCGACGGTGACGCCTGAAGTCTATTACCTGGATTCGAAAAACGTACTTCTTTACCACGGGGCGATCGACAACGACCGCGGAGGGAACAATATTACCGACCAGTATCTGAAGACCGCCTTTGATTCAGCGCTTTCCGGCAAGGCAATCGTAAAGTCAAGGGCGAAAGCATTCGGCTGTACCATCAAGCGTGCCGGCGGGGCTGAATAATTGACCTGGATGTTAACTAATAAATTTGAGGGCACCTACGCTGCGGCCTTTAGCTGCATCTTTCTGTTCCTGTTTTCAATTACGGTGATTGGCCAGGCGAAACGCCCGGTCAAAAAGGCACCGGCAGCCAAACCTCCGGCTTCGACAGCTTCTGTAAAACCAACGGCCGGAGCTCCTCTTGGCCCAAAGGTCAACCGCGTCGATGACGCAGGGTTTCGAAAACTGCTTGTTCCCGACGGCAAACCGCTCATGATAAATTTTTGGGCAACTTGGTGCGGGCCGTGCCGCGAGGAGTTTCCCGATCTTGTCAAACTAGACGCTGAATTCAAGGACAAGATCGATTTCATTACAGTGACGCTCGATTTTGAGGAAGAGATCGCAACCGGTGTTCCTAAGTTCCTTGCGGAGAATAAGGCGCAGATGCCGACATTCTTGCTGGTCACCCCGGACGAAACCGCTGCAATCGCGGCTGTTTCAAAGGAGTGGGCGGGAGCACTTCCGTTTACAGTCATTTACGGCCCGGACGGCACACTTACGTTTTTCCATCAAGGAAAGGTTATTCCGCAAGCCGTTCGTTCCGAACTAAACAAACTTATCACCGGGGCCAAACCCGTAAAATCGACTCCATAGAACTTAAACCGCTTCTTGATCTGCCGCCAACGCCGTGAAGATTCAATTTTCACGGCATTGGCTTGACTTTGACAAGCCGTTCGGATAATTTCATCTACGAAACACAAAATCATAGAATGCACTAATTTGGAGGCGATCTAATGCTTAGAAAAATAGAAGATTTCAAAAAGGATTGGGCCTATGAGGCGGAAATGACCGAAAAGGTACTTCGGACGTTGACCGACGATTCGTTGGGGCAGAAGGTTTCGCCGGATGGCCGTGATCTGGGTTTCCTCGGGTGGCATCTGACGCAGACCTTAGGTGAAATGCTCGGCCTTGTCGGGCTGAATATAAACGCACCTTCGCATGAGGCCGAGAGGCCTGAAACCGCGTCGGAGATAGCCGACGCATACGAAAAAGGGGCGAAATCGGTCGCGGACGAGATCGATGCCAATTGGACCGATGAGACCCTGCTCCAGGAAGATAGTATGTACGGCGAAACCTGGGCCCGCGGATTGACGCTATTTTATCTCATAGCTCATCAAGCTCATCATCGCGGCCAAATGACCGTTCTCATGCGGCAGGCAGGATTACCTGTTCCGGGCGTTTACGGCCCCGCCAAAGAAGATTGGGCCGCGATGGGAGCACCGGCATTGCCGTAGTCGAACTTCGTGTTCGGCCAGCGAGCGGCGAAGGGGCAGGCGCGCCCCTTGGTCGAAGAGTATTTTCATACTTCGGCCATTTCGCTTAGCGTCGCGAGTTCGTGATCCAGAACGGCGACGACCTGTTCGCGCCGTACACCTGGAAACCATTCCAGAAATTCGTCGATCGAGGCGCCATCCTTGAGATTTTCAAACAATGCGGATAGGGGCACGCGGGTGCCGCGAAATATCCACGCCCCGCTCAGTTTTTGTGGGTGCTGTTCGATGGCGAATGAAAGGTTTGAGTCGATCATATAAAAGTTCATTATCGCATATCTCAGTGCGGGGCTAGGAGGTGAAATCGACATTCATCTTCAAAAAAGCTAAAATGTCTGTTTCGTTTTTGACCCGGGAAGTTAACAGAAGATGAACGGAACAGCTACCACGCCAGAACTCATCGCGCAGCATAATCTCACGCCTGAAGAATACGAGAAGATCAAACAGATATTGGGCCGCGAGCCGAATTTGACAGAACTTGGCATTTTCAGCGTGATGTGGTCGGAGCACTGTTCGTATAAGTCGTCTCGTGTTCATTTAAAGCGGCTGCCGACGACCGGCCCGCGGGTGATAGTGCCGCCGGGCGAAAATGCCGGCGTGGTCGATATCGGCGATGATTGGTGCGTGGCCTTTAAGGTCGAATCGCACAATCATCCAAGTTTTATCGAGCCGTTTCAGGGTGCCGCGACCGGTGTCGGCGGAATCCTGCGCGATGTTTTCACGATGGGCGCCCGGCCGGTGGCAGCGATGAACTCACTGCGTTTTGGCCCCATAAGTCCGACAAACTTTAGTTTGTCGAATCCCGAGCCATTCAGAGAAGCGGCAAATTTAAGTTCGCCGGACGCTGACGGACCGGAAGCGACAAACTTAAGTTTGTCGGACACAGCGGCAAACTTAAGTTTGTCGGAAACGATCAACCGTAACCGCGCTATTCTCCGGGGCTGTGTCGAGGGCATTGGGCATTACGGAAATTGTTTCGGCGTGCCGACGATCGGCGGCGAGGTAGTTTTCGATGAAGCGTACAGTTTGAATCCGCTCGTGAATGCTTTCGCGCTTGGTGTTGTCCGCAAAGACCAGATATTTTTCGGCAAGGCAGAAGGAGTCGGGAATCCGGTGCTATATGCCGGAGCGAAAACCGGGCGGGATGGAATTCATGGTGCGACGATGGCGTCGGCGGAGTTCGACGAGGATGCGCTCGAAAAGCGTCCGACGGTTCAGGTTGGCGATCCTTTCCTTGAAAAGCTTTTGCTAGAAGCGTGCCTCGAAGCAATGCGAAGCGGTGCTATCGCGGGCATTCAAGATATGGGTGCGGCCGGGCTGACCTCATCTTCGGTCGAGATGGCGGCCCGCGCCGGAACGGGCCTCGACCTTGACCTTACTCTTGTTCCGCAGCGTGAGACCGGCATGACGGC
>Ga0138256_10001549_pt1 | contig 24746 bp, 18 predicted proteins | sample KNB2016incub_MG_FD_105486 | JGI IMG/M metagenome (GOLD analysis project Ga0138256, IMG submission 105486) | Active sludge microbial communities from wastewater in Klosterneuburg, Austria - KNB2014incub_MG | ecosystem: Engineered > WWTP > Activated sludge > Unclassified | place: Austria...
ACAAGGCACGTTCTACATACAACGCTCTACGCAAGGCTTTACGGCCGTGCAGTTCGGGCTTGCGGGAGACAAGCCGACCACAGCCGATTTTGACGGCGACGGCAAGGCGGACATCGCCGTGTACCGGCCCTCGACGGGTGTCTGGTACAGATTCAATTCGTCGAACGGAGCTTTCTGGGCCGCACAATTCGGTGCCGCGGGCGACAAGGTCGTTCCGGCGGATTATACAGGCGACGGCAAGACGGACTTGGCGGTCTATCGGCCCTCGACGGGCTTCTGGTATGTCCTAAGAAGCGAGAATGACACGGCTTACGGCGCTCCGTTCGGCATCTCGACGGACATCCCCGCGGCGGGCGACTACGACGGTGACGGCAAGGCCGACTTCGCCGTCTACCGCCCCAACGCACAAGGCCTGTTCTACATACTCGGATCGAGCGCAGGATTCAGCGTCGTCCCATTCGGCCTCGCAGGCGACGTCCCCGCCCCGAGCGCGTATGTGCAGTAGTGAATTGAGAGCAGTGAGCGGTGCGCAGTGAGCGGTGAGCGGTGAGCGGTGAACTGCGGACGATCATTATCTGCGTCCATCAGCGTTTAATTCGCGGGCCTCAGTCCGCTTGCACGCTCTTATATCATTTCTACATTCGCGTTCATTTGCGTCATTCGCGGTTCTCTTCCGGGCCTCAGTCCGCTTGCGGACGGCAGATTTAAGCTACACGCGTCAGCGTGTAGAAACCGACAGACGCGATCGCAAGCCCGCCTCGCGGGCGACAGAAGCTCCGGTCTTCCCTCTGCGCCCTTTGCGGGTTTCGCTTTTGATTTAACCGCAAAGGCCGCAAAGTTGAAGACGCAAAGTTCGCAAAGACGCTTCCGCGAGATCACCGCCTTTGTCCCGTAAGGCGCGGCGGCCTTGTTCCGCATCTGTTTCTTCGCTCACTTCTAAAAATATTTGGCTCCTACGGCGCCACTCCTCTCTTTTCCTTGAAACGATCGAAAAACATCTTGCAATGACTGTTGCATCTATGATACAATGTGTAATGAATGGCGTTCAAGACGCGCCGAACGCGTGGTAATGGGAGAATTCTCCTATTTGACAGATCGAGAAATTCTTGTATCCTATGGCGAATCATTTTTACAACCTAGGCGCTGCGATTGCGGCGTTAAAACCAATCCCATCGGAGGAGAATTGTATGCGGCTTACCGCCATGAAAAGGATATTTATTGCTGCGATAGCTTTGCTGATCTTCGCGTCGCAGGATGTGCTTGCACAGACTAGCAGTTTCACGTATCAGGGAAAACTCATTGATGCGTCCGTCGCGCCGACAGGGCCTTATGATCTTAGATTTGTATTGTTCGACCAGCCTACAGGCGGGACGCAGATCGGCACGGACGTTGTCGTGAACGACGCGAATGTTTTGAACGGGATATTTACGGTCGATCTCAATTTCCCCACGTACGCGTGGACGCTCGGATCTTCAACACGCTATCTGCAGATCGAGGTGCGGCCGGGAGCAAGCGTCGGAGCTTACACGATACTTACGCCTAGGCAGTCGGTAACGAGCGCGCCTTACGCGATTAAATCGCTGAGTTCCGACACGGCCGCAATGGCAACCACCGCAACTACGGCGACCACGGCGAGCGAGGCCGACTCTTTGTCGAGCAACTGCATGGCTTGTGTCTCATCCGGACAGATCGGCGGCCTTCCGACCGGCAGCGGAAACTATATCCAGAACGGCGTAGGGCAGCAGGCCACGTCAAATTTTAATATCGACGGCACGGGTGCCGCCGCCAGTTTTAATGCGGGCACGCAGTACAAGATCAACGGGAATCGGATCCTTTCCAATGCAGGCTCATCCAATTTGTTCGCCGGCGTAAATGCCGGAGCCGCCAACACGACCGGCGGCAGCAACGCGTTCTTTGGCGACGGCGCAGGACAAGCGAATACGGACGGACAGGCGAATTCATTCTTTGGCCGCGGCGCGGGGCAATTGAATACGATCGGCGGGCAGAATTCCTTTTTTGGCACCTTTGCAGGCTTCGCGAACACGGACGGCTCGAACAACTCATTTTTTGGCCGCAGTGCCGGAGCAGCGAACACGACGGGCGGCGGCAACTCGTTTTTTGGCTATTTTGCAGGTCAAGCAAACACGACCGGCGCCAACAATGTGTTTTTTGGTTCGAGTGCCGGCTTTACGAACTCTAACGGCGTTGGGAACACGTTCGTCGGCGTTGACGCAGGGCGGCTGAACTCTAGCGGTAATTTCAACTCCTTTTTTGGCATCAGCGCAGGGCTTGCGAACACGACCGGATCGGACAACGCATTTTTTGGCCGCGACGCAGGTTTGTCGAACACGACGGCGAGCTCGAATTCCTTTTTTGGAAAAGATGCAGGAAAGACCAACACAACGGGATCCCAAAATTCATTCTTTGGCGAGAGCGCCGGAGCGGCAACCACGACCGGTTCCGCCAACTCTTTTTTTGGCAGCGGTGCGGGCAAAGCAAACACGGAAGGCTTTGACAACGCCTTTTTTGGTAGGAATGCCGGTCTCCAGAACACGACGGGCGGAAGCAACGCCTTTTTCGGCTCGAATGCAGGCGGACTTAACACGATCGGCGCCGGCAATACCTTTTTTGGTTCAAGCGCAGGCGGTCTAAACACGGACGGCAGTTCAAATTCATTTTTTGGCCGCAGTGCAGGAGTAACAAACTCGACCGGCGACGACAACGCTTTCTTCGGCGCAAATGCCGGCAACGCAAACACTGTCGGCAACTCCAACGCCTTTTTCGGGCATAGTGCGGGTTATAATAATACGAGTGGGAGCCTCAACGCCTTTTTTGGGCGAGATGCGGGCCAAAATACCACGACCGGCGGCGGCAACACCTTTTTCGGCGGCAGCACAGGCTCCTTCAACTTCACCGGCAGTGGCATCTCGCTTTTCGGTACCGGTGCCGATGTGGGTTCGGACGGTCTCCAAAACGCGACGGCGATCGGTGCGGGTGCCAAAGTCCTTCAGAATAACCAGGTTCAGCTAGGCCGCTTTGGATCAGATACTGTAAGGATCGGCACGTTCGTGTCGGGTGGCTCCGTTGCGGTATGTCAGGTCGGCAATGAGCTTGCGAATTGCTCGTCGAGCAGGCGGTACAAGGAGAATATTCTGCCATATACGTCGGGGCTCGATCTCATAAGGCGGCTGCAGCCCGTAACCTTCGATTGGAAAGGCCGCCGCGAGCACGACCTAGGCTTGATCGCCGAGGAGGTCGCTAAGGTCGAGCCGCTGCTCGCGACTTACAATGCGAGCGGCGAGGTCGAAGGCGTGAAGTATCCCCAAATGACCGTTGCCCTCATCAACGCTGTCAACGAAGAGCAGGCTGTGATCAATAAACAGCAAGCGGTGAACAGTGAGCAGCAGAAGAAGATCGAGGCTCAGCAAAAAGAGATAGAGGCCGCGAAGGCCGAGAACGAAGAGCAGCAAAAGCAGATCGACGAACTTAAAAAGCAGCTTGAGGCGCTGAAAGATCTCGTCCTAAAAAAGTAACGAGTTCGTAGAGTTTGGAGAGTTTGGGGAGTTTGGAGAGTTTGGGGAGTTTGCATTGGCGTCTATTCGCATCATTCGCTGGCAAATTCTTCTAGGTTCCGGAAGAACCGCGAAGCTCGCAGAGGGGCGGACGCAAAGGTCGCAAAGGCAGCTCGTAACGACCGCCCTTTTCAGGCTTACTACCCGATCGTGTTTGCGCCTCGACGGCTTTTACGTTCCGGACAAACCTGCCCGCGAATTACGCGAATGAACTCAAGTCAGGGAAACATTCGTGCCGCAAATTGACGCAGATGAACGCGGGTGCCCGCAGATCGACGGGAGTGGACGCAAACTTAATACGAAAAAAGACGGCCAAGGGGCCGCCTTTTTTTTGGGTGATGCACTAGAGTGTTCATCTACGCGAGTCGTTGAATGTCGGCGGGGTTGACTCGGTGATGTCGAAGTCGGCTACGTTCGCGGTCGGCGTTAACGCGACGGGCGTAAAGAAAGCGAGCTTTGACCGTACGCTGATCGTGTATGCCTGATTTGAGAGCACGCTGTCGAATGAATAGTAGCCGAACGGAGTTGAAAGGGTCGAGAGTGTGAAGCCGTTCGGGCCTTCGATCGTAACGCGGGCGTACGCGACGGCCGCTCCATTCGCCTTCAAGACACGGCCGCCGATCGAGATCGGGGCCGACGCAGTAAGCGAGGGGACGAAAACGATGCCGGAGTTCGAACCGGCGGTACCCATCGTGTTCGCAGGAAGCAAGGTCGCCGATGAAAGAACGCCTGTAGAAGGATCGACCGCGAATTTCGTGATGTTTCGCGAGCCGCCGTTAACAACATACAGATATGTGCCCGCGGAATTGTAAGCGCCGGCGAGCGATGTCGTTCCGGAGGTTCCGAATGGCGAACCGGCGACCGTCGTCAATGTGGTGGACGCTCCGCTGCCGCTGATGGCGGCCGAGACGACGTAGCTGCGTGTGCGGTTCGGCAGGATCAGGAAGTTCCCGTTCGGATGCAGTTTGCCGACCGACGCAAAGCCGGTTTCGCCATACGTGAAGGGGCTGCCGGTGACGGCTGTCGGGACGCCGGACGCGAGCGTATAAACGCGGGCGGCTGATTGGCGCGAGCCATAGACCCATAATCTTCCCGTCGAATCAACATCGACCGGGACCGGATTGCTCGCTCCGGAATCGAACGGGTTGCCGGCGATCGGGGTCATTTCGCCCGTCGATGAATTGATCGAGTACCCGGCGAAAAAGTTGCCGCTATTGCCGCCGGCGTAATAATAGGTTCCGTCAGGGGAGAGTGCAGATGCGGCCGGGCTAACGCCGGTCGGCAGTGCGTAAGGACTGCCGGGAGCGTGCGTTGCCGATGTCGGCGTGATGACGAAGCTCGCGAACGAATCGGCTCCGACGATCAGGGGCGAACCCGAAGGGTGAACCTTCAGTGTGCGTTGATTCGCTACGGACGCGATCGGCGAAAACGATGCGGGCGTAAGCGCTCCGGTCGCTTGATCCACCGAAAAGACAGAGATATTCGATGAGCCGCGGTTCGCAACGAAGAGGAACTTATTGACCGGATCGAACGCTATGTGTTCGAGATTGGTATTTCCGCCGCCGTTGAAACCGGTCGCGATCGGAAAGCCGCTTAGCATCGTCAACTCGCCCGTTGTATCATCGGCAGAAAAACCGTAGAGCATATTGCCGGCCGAATCATCGACGACCGAATAAACAAAACCGGCGTTGGCAAATGACGCCGAACCCAAGAATAGAAATAGAACAAGACAAAATGAAACTACCGAAAAACGCATAGGTCCTCCTTGAAAATTGCGAGAGTTTTTTAATTCGACAACCAGATTATATGGTTTGCGTTAGGCTCGGACAAGTAGAGTTCGTAGAGTTTGTAGAGTTCGTAGAGTTCGTAGAGTTCGTAGAGTTTGGGGGGGCTTGGAGTTGGAAGCGCGGGAGAAGAAAGAAACGCTCCGCACGAGTTGTACGTACGGAGCGTTTTCGAGGAGCGGTAGATCTCGGCGGCTATTTACACTTTATCTCGGCGGTTATTTACACTTTGAGTAGCCGCAATCACGGCAGGCGTCGCAACCGGAGACGTGCTCGAGTTGACCGCTGCATTCGGGGCATTTCGAGATCATCGTGGACATCGAGGATGAGTTCTCAATGCCGTTCGTCTTGCCGATCGCGCGTTCCGATTCAGGAAGCTTGCGAAGCCGGCGGTCGATCAGCAGGAGGCACTCGGCGACGGCCTGTTCGGGTGAAGTGAGGAGCCGTTCGTTGAACCAGACGGCGTGTGTTGCGATCACTTTGTTAAGGCTGCTTGCGACCTCGTTCACGTCGAAGCCGCCGCGAAGCATCTTGGACGCAAGCAAGCCGACGCCCGCAGAGATCGGGCCGGCGACAAAGACCTCGAGGATCTGAGCGCCGTCGTGATTGACAGTAACGTAGAGATTCTGGCCTTCGAAAGGAATGCGCCAGGTCGAGCCTTGGAGTTCGCGCGGGCGGTCGATGCGGGCTCCTTCCTGGGCGGACGAAGCGAACTCTCTTGCCGCCGCGAACTCGGTGGCGGCTTCGGCGTCGATCGTCGCGGCAGTTTCAGGCTGCGACGCCATTGCATTCAAGACCTGGCCTTCGCGGCTGCCGTCGCGATAGTAACTGACCGCTTTGCAGCCGAGTTTTCGTGCCAAGTGATACAGTTCATCGACGGAACGGACGGTGTCGTCCTTTGCTCCGTTGCAGGTCTTGGAAATAGCGTTATCAACGTGCTTCTGTGCGGCGCCGAGCACGCGAACATGCTGTTCGGAGCCGATGTTCAACGCCGAGATGAAGTGCGGCGGAAGCTCGGATTCATGCTCGACGACATACTCGGCAGCGGCTTCGATCGACGCCTGATCGGTCTGGTCAACGCGAAGGCCGAGGGCTTCGGCGGCCGGCGAGTGGACGTAAGTGCGGGTGCCGAGCGTGTCGCGGCGAACGTATGCCCAAGAGAAGTTCGGTTCGATGCCGGACGACGTTTCCGCGACAAGCGAGATCGTGCCGGTCGGAGCGATCGTCGTAACTTCGTAATTACGAGGAGTCAGCGGAATATCGCGCGAGATGCCGACATCTTCGTAGAGGAATTTCTCATACGCTTCGCGGTTCGCTTCGAATTCCGGGAAGGTGCCTTTTGTGCGTCCGAGTTCGAGGCTTGCGAGCCAAGATTCGCGACGGACAAATCCCATAACCTGCTCGATCAACTTCATCGAATCGTCGGAGCCGTAAGTTACGCCGAGACGCAGGCAAAGATCTGCAAAGCCCATGATCCCGAGGCCGACCGGACGGGTACGCTTTACGACGTCATCGATCTCCGGCAGAGGGAAGTGGCCTGCATCGACGACGTTGTCGAGAAAGCGCGTGCAGATATGCGTTACGCGAGCGAGCGATTCCCAATCGACGTAACCGCCGCCGTCATCAAGCGGTTTGTAGAATTTTGCGACGTCTATCGAACCCAAGTTGCACGAATTGTTGAAATGGAGCTGCTGTTCGCCGCACGGATTGCAGGCATAGATCGGCCCCATCGAAGCCTTCAGATGATTGTGGCGATTTACTTCGTCGATGAAGATGATCCCCGGCTCTGCATACTTGTGCGCCGCGCCGATGATGCGGTTCCAAATGTCGGGCGCAAAGACCATTCCGGGCATCGGCGGTTCTTCGATCACGCAATCGGAAAGATCTGCGGTCTCGAATGCGAGTTTGTCTGCGAAGCTTACGGGCGTGCCGTCCGGACGGCGATAGACGGCGTAATCACCGCCGGTTACGGGGTCGTGCACGGCTTGCGTCCACGGTTCGCCGTCGAACTCGGTCTGGAACCACGTGCCGCTATCGACCGCGTCCATAAAAAGATCGGTCACGGTCACGGAAATATTGAAATTCGTCAAACTCGTCTGGTCGTTCTTCGCGTGGATGAAACGCAGAACGTCCGGATGAGCGACGGCGAGTATTCCCATATTCGCGCCGCGGCGGACTCCGCCCTGCTTTACGACCTCCGTCGTTTGATTGACGATGTTCATAAAGCTGACAGGGCCGGACGCCACGCCGCGCGTCGAATTGACCATCGCGCCCGCAGGCCGTAAAAATTCATACGTCATTCCAGTACCGCCACCGGTCTGGTGAATGATCGCGACGTCGCGTGCGTGCTCCATTATCCCGTCGATCGAATCGGGCACGTTCAGAACGAAGCAGGCAGCCAACTGACCCTTTGGCTTACCGGCATTTACTAGACACGGCGTGTTCGGAACGAATTCCCGTGCGAGCATCACGGCCGACATCTCGTTGTAGAACCAATGCTGTTCGCCCGGATTCTTCTCTGCCTTTGAAACGTGTCCGACAACACGTCTGACGATATCTTCCCAGGTCTCGATCGGGTCTCCGTGTTCGTTCCTAAGCGAATAGCGCTTAGCAACGACCTTTTGGGCGTTTAGCCCAAGCGGTTCGAACCGTCTTGCCGGACGTGCCGCGCTTGCCGTGCCGCCTGTCTGCTCGTTATCGCCGACGGTGCCTGTCGATTGTTCAAGGAATATGCTCATAATTTTTCTCTGGTCAGAGGCCTCTTTCAGGGCTGACAGGGGCTGATGATCCTGCTGGATAAGGTAATTTTATCACCCAAGCCAATCAAACCGAAGCCGCTATCTGTTGTTCAATTTGTTATCGAGTCGCGAATTTTTTCGGGACGCTTTTATTCGAAAGCGTAGGAGATATTATGTACCTTTTTCGAAAGGTGTCAAGGAGAAAATCCTACAATATCTTGTGGCAGGGTAATATGTTGCACACAATAAGATGCGACAAGCGTCGTTCGGGTTGACACCCGCTCTGTAAACGATTGAAACTAAAAGAGATGGATAAATTGATACACGGAACGGCCGCGAACGACACCGTCAGAGTGGTCGCGGCGGTGGGGACAAAAACTGTTGAAGAGGTCGTTTCACGCCACGCACTTTCACCGACCGCGACGGCCGCTTTGGGCCGGACTTTGATCGGAGTAGCGCTGCTTGGCGCCACGCAAAAGGACTTCGATCGGCTGACGATCAAGCTCGAATCCGACGGCCCGATCGGCGGGATCGTCGCCGAGGCGAGGCCGACGGGAGCCTTGCGCGGGTATGTCAAAAACGGTCTCGCGGAGCTTCCCGCGAACGGAAGCGGAAAGTTCGACGTCGGTGGAGCGGTCGGTTCCGGAACGTTCTTCGTGATCCGCGAATCGGGGTTCGATGTCGGGCTTCATAACGCGCCGTATGTCGGTTCGGTGCCGATACAAACGGGTGAGATCGGCGACGATCTCGCGTTCTATCTTGCAAAATCCGAGCAGATACCGTCGGCAGTTCTGTTGGGCGTTCTGTTGAAGAACACCGAACCTTTCGTAGCGGCGGCGGGCGGCGTGCTTGTTCAAATGCTGCCGGGAGCGAATGAACATATCATCACGATGATCGAAGATACGATCGCGCACGCGCCGCATCTTACGTCCGTGATCGGCGACGGCGCGGGCCCGGAAGAGTTGGCAGAACTTGTGCTCGGCGAGATCGAGTTCAAAAAACTCGGCGAACGCGAGATCAGATTCGAGTGCACCTGCGGTTACGAGAAAGCTCTCTCGATGATCGAAGCCCTCGGCGTGGCGGATGTTCGCTCGATGCTTGTTGAGGATAAAGGTGCGTCGATGTCGTGCGGCTTTTGCGGCGCGAATTACAACGTCTCAGAGGCGGCGCTTGAGGCGATACTCGAACGGCTCACTAGCGTTTAGACAAGGCTTGCGATCTTCCGTTTGAAGCGGAAGAGAAAGCGGTCGTGCCGAAGTATCTCTGTGCGGTTCAGTGCGAACAGATCGAGGTCTGACGCGGAAGAATAGACGGTCGTGAACGCGATCTTAAATCCGGAAGAGGCGACAACCGCCTTCGCGGTTTCGTTAAAAAAGCCCGCCGGATAGGCAAAGCTTTCGCACGGTTTTTGAGTAAGATCCTCGATGATGTTTTTCGAGGTTTCAAGCTCGGCGCGAATATCGTCGGGTTCCAATTTGTGCAAATGCCGATGCGTGTGCGTGTGCGAACCGAACTCGATGCCTTCCGCCGACAACGCCTTTACGTCATCGACCGAAAGGTGTTCACGCGGGCCTTCGCCCTCTGCGGTTACGAGATCGGTCGTTTTGCCGAGGCACGACGTTACCAGGAATATCGTCGCCTTTGCGCCGAAACGCCGAAGTATCGGCAAGGCATTCGTGAGATTGTCCTTCCAGCCGTCATCGAACGTGATGGCGACAGTACGCTTGGGGAAGTGACCGTTCTCTTGAAAGAACGCTGCCATTTCGCTCGCGGTCGCGAACGTGAATCCGCGTTTTGAAAGTGTCGAGAGCTGTCGCTCGAACGCCTTCGGCGGCGTGAAAGCTCCACGGACCTTCACGTCTTCGGTCGGCAGCGCGATCTTGTGATACAGCAAAAAGGGCGAGGTCATCTGGATTTGGATTTTGACACAAGCATGCAAAAGCCTCAAAGCGGGCCCAAGAATATTCGGACGGCCGCGATTGAACTTCGCGGGCATTGTTTGCATAATCGGAACCCGACGCGAAGATGCCGAATCTAAAAGAATTTTCAAAAGACGCCGCACGCGCCGTCGATGCGATACTCGACGAACTGCTCCCGAAAGAAGCCGAGGAGCCGAAATGGCTGCATTCGGCAATGCGTTGGAGTACGTTCGCGGGCGGAAAGCGGTTCCGGCCGACGCTCGTTTTCTTAGCGGCGGATCTCTTCGGCGTACCTCGGCAGCAAGTTGAACGGACGGCGGCTGCGGTCGAAATGGTGCATACATTTTCGCTCATTCACGACGATCTGCCTGCGATGGATGATGACGATCTTCGGCGCGGGCAGCCGACATGCCATATAAAATTCGACGAGGCGACGGCAATACTCGCGGGCGATGCGCTTCTCGCGCTTGCGTTCAAGGCGATCGCCGATGACCTTGGTCTCGGAACCGACGTTCGCCTCAAATTGATCGCCGAACTTGCCGAGGCGACCGGGACTCCGCAAGGAATGGTCGCGGGCCAGCAGCTCGATATTCTTAGCGAAGACAAGGAGATCGAGCGTGCCGAGCTTGAGCGTATTCATATTCATAAGACCGGCGCATTGATCAAATTCTCAGCGCGTTCCGCGGCGCTTGCCGCCGGAGCGTCCGCGTCGGATCTTGCGGCGATCACAGAATTTGCGGGTAAACTGGGGCTGTTGTTTCAGATAACGGACGACCTGCTCGACGTTACGCAATCGACCGACGTTCTCGGCAAGACGGCCGGCAAGGACGAAGAACGTCGCAAATCGACTTACGTCTCGCTATACGGCATCGAACATGCCCACGTCCTTGCGACGGAAACGAAAGACGCCGCTATTGCGTCGCTTACACATTTCGGAGACCGCGCGGAGATGCTTCGCGAGATCGCTGCGGCAACACTCGCAAGAACCGCCTAAATTACAGGAAATACAAGCCGATTGAGCGTTTGATTAAGCTCTTCGACTTATGTCTGACGGACAGACAAAAAGATTCTCCGCGCTTGCCTGGCTTGTTGTCACGGCGGCGACGCTTACGCTTTATTGGACGACGCTTGCAAAACTCGGCGTCGATTGGTGGAGCGACGAGAACTATTCGCACGGGCTTCTGATCCCGTTTATCATCGGCTTCGTCCTGTGGACGAACCGAAAGGATCTTGCATCCACGGAACCGGTTTCGAGACCCGGCGAAATACTCGGCCTTCTTATCGTCGCGGGCGGCATACTGTTGCTCGCCTTGGGCGTACTCGGTTCGGAACTCTTCACGCAGCGGATCTCTTTTGTCGTAACGGCAGCGGGGATCGCGATATATGCGGGCGGCGAACGTCTGCTCCGCATTTGCGGTATCTTCTTTGTTCTCTTCACGTTAGCGGTCCCGCTGCCGCAGATCGTTTTTAACAGGATCGCATTGCCGCTTCAGTTCCTTGCGTCGAAGATCGCAGTTTGGGGCATCAGGCTTTTCGGCGTGCCGACGGTGCGGAAGGGAAACATCATCGACATTCTGCCGTCGGGCGCAATGCAGACGATCTCGCTCGAGGTCGTTGAAGCTTGCAGCGGTATCCGTTCGCTGATGACGCTCGCCGCGATCGCCTTGCTGCTCGGCTTTTTTACACGCAGTAAACAGTCACTTGCCTCCGGCCTGATAAGCGGAATGGCAGTTCCCGATCTTTTTCGGACGTGCATTCTAATGCTGCTTTCCGTGCCGGTCGCGGTGCTGACGAATGCTGTTCGCGTTTCTGCGACGGGCGTGCTTACGTATCTCTACGGCGTTCGAGCAAGCGAAGGTACGCTCCATGAACTTTCGGGGCTTGTGATGTATATCGCGGCACTCGGCATTCTCTTAGCGTTGAACGCAGGGCTTCGCAAAGCCTTTGAAAGGAGGACGCCCGCCGTATGAACCGACGCCTTCTAAAGCTCGTGATCCTGCTCGTTGCCGGAGCGTTCCTTATAAACTGGCTGCAATTCAGAGGCGAGGTCGTACCGACGCGGCAGGGGCTTGCGAATTTCCCTGAAACCTTGGGCGAATGGAAGCAGCGCGGCGACGCGTTCACGTTCAGCCAAGAGACGGATCGGGTTCTTGGCGCTACCGATTACACGATGCGCGAATACGTATCTGCGGACAGTAAGGTCGCGAACATCTACATCGGATACTACGGTTCGCAGCGTGTAGGCGCGACGTATCACAGCCCGCAGAACTGCCTTCCGGGAGCCGGTTGGGTGATGCTCGATCCGCGTGAGGTCGAGGTCCGGCGTGCGGACGGCACGACCTTCGCGGCAAATCAGTATTTTGTCGAGAACGGTTCGTATCGAGAGGTGATGATCTATTGGTATCAGGGCCGCGGGCGCACGGCGGCGAGCGAATACACCGACAAGCTGCATTCGGTCCTCGACAGTATTTTCAAGCAAAGAACCGACGGGGCGATGGTGCGCGTAATGGTGAATGTCGGCGACGACGAATCGAGTGCCGTCGAAGCCGCAAAGGATCTGTCCGCAAAAGTTGCAGACGACCTAGACGCCTTTGTTCCGAAGTAATGTCCGTTACCTGACAGACATCCCAAACGTCCCGCGATAATTTACACCTACGTTCTGGAGGCACTAATTATGGCTAAAGACATATATGGCGTTGATGACCGGGGAGATGTGGTAAGTGAAGATAGAGCTAGCAGACGCCGAGCCGTAACTTGGATGATCGTCAGCCTGATTGGTTTTATCTTGATCGTGGCGGCCGCTGCTTCGTTCTTTCTCGGCGGTGCTGCGCGCGACGGCGAGATCAATACGCCCGCAAATCTAAGTAACCGGAACTAGACCGCGAGAGTCGATGCCGCCGTATTCGTGCGGAGCGGAGTAACGCAAGTGTATGGAAAGATACGGTATTAGACGGGGAATAGGCGGAAGATAAATCAAGGGAACAGACATTAGGAAGCTGATAAGTCCCAAATGGGAAGGAAAGAGGGGGAAACAATATGCTTTGGACAATAATAATAATACTGCTCGTCATGTGGGCTCTTGGCTTTAGTTTTGCGGGAGCATCGATCGGCTCGCTCATTCATATCTTACTAGTCTTGGCCGTGATCCTGCTGATCGTCCAGATCGTTACCGGGAGACGCTCGATCTAGCTCGACGATAAGACTCAGATCTAAAAAGTGGCGTGGTGTGTTTTTGCTGTTGATCAGTTTCAGACACACTACGTTTTTTTATGTCGATACTAAACCCCGCTATAACCTTCCGTCTGATCAGAGCTTCGTCCGAACCGACAGATGCCCAGCATCGGATGTCAGAAAAAGAAGATCTTCTGCAGGGAAAATTATTGCGGCTAAAATGGAGAAAAATAGGTGGGGATCCCATATATGAACTCCCAAGCGCGGAATGCTTCGCCGAGAATCCCCATTGGTCAGCAAGCGTGGGCGACCTGAGCCGTCCAGATCTTAGTATGCGTGAGCAAGTTCCGAGTAGCACGTGCACGCAGACTGCTCGACCTTTTCGCGGTCGCGAATCGAAAGACCGCCGCGCGAATAATCGATCAACTTGCCTTTACGCATTTCGAGTGCGATGCACGTAACGCTCGGACGGTAAACGCCGAGAATGCGGGCGATCTGCTCGTGCGTAAGCTTCATTGTCTTTCTGCCGGTGCGGTCTTGAACGAGCAGCAGCCAAGTGCATAGACGTTCCTTTACCGAATGGTACATATTGCAGATCGAACGCTGCGAGATCTGCCTGACATACTGATCGACCTGCGGCGTAAGAGCATTGGAAAGTTCGGGACTGAGCCTGATCAATTTCGAAAGCACTTCGCTTTCGATACGAACCGCTGAGCCTGCCTGCGAGACCTGCGTGCAATTGGTAACATTCGTGCGGCAAAAGAGCGGCAAGAACCCGACCGCGCCTTCATGGCCCGTGATAGTTACCTCGACCATACGACCGTCGTCGAGCGTGCGAAATTCGGAGATAACGGCCGTCTCCGGAAAATATACATAGTCGAGCCGGTCGTCCTGCATATAAAGGAATTGCTCGGCAGACAGAAACACCGACCTCAGCGACGGCTGAAGTTTGTCGAAGAGATCTTTCGAGAGCCCTGCAAGAAGCTGGTTACTGGATGAAACGATCGGCATTGACGCCGGTTTGCGCGCTGCCGAGGCGGTACGCGACGCACTCGTCGGTATGAAGTCGTTCGTTTGCGTAACGTCGTATGCGTATGAATAGTTAAAATGCTCCATTATTCCCTCGCGATCTTTATGAAACGGACCTTAGGCAACGGCAAATTCGGCGGCGTAAACTATCGCGTCATCCTGATCCGGTTTGAATTTGAAAACTTCGATACTGTCCGGCGAATCGCCTCGGCAACCTATGGATGGAGCCTTCCCGTGGTAAAAAACTCCTTCGTTCTCCCGCGGACTCCAATCCAGAACCGAGCGCCCCGGCGTTGCCCAAATAATGAATCAATTATGATGCACGGGAAGGCGGCGAGAAATTGGGAAAATTCGCAAAAAGTATAGGGAAAATCCCTATGTCGTTAGGGAAAAGAGTTCGTAGAGTTTTTAGAGTTCGTAGAGTTTTTAGAGTTTGGGGAGTTAGGGTTGTTTGCTTCAGTGGAAAACCGGCTTTCTCTAGCGTCTCCGCGCCTCTGCGGGAAATAAACAGTCGTCTCCCGCAGAGTCGCAGAGTCGCAGAGTCGTCTCCCGCAGAGGCGCAGAGAAGCGCAGTTAGTGAGTTTTGTAAAGTTTGGAGTTCGTGGAGTTTCGTTTAGGTATCTTGCATCCAGCCTTGAAGAATGGCGTATTTCACGATCGCAATACGGCCGTTGATGCCGAGTTTCCGCATTGCGTTCGCCTTATGAACCTCGATGGTCTTTACGCTCAGATCGAGGCTTGCGGCGATCTCTTTATTGCTGTAACCGAGCGAGATCAGGCGTAAGACCTCGGTTTCGCGATCGGTGAGTTCCCGCTGATTTTCGCCGCGAAGAGCCGGACGGCTCGCATAACCGCCCATAACCTTCTTGGTCAGTGTCGGGTCGAGATACGCGTTGCCTTCGGCGACCTCTCGGATGGCATTGATGAGGTGATTCGGAGCGCTTTGCTTTAGGACATAGCCGTTCGCGCCGGCGGCAACAAGCTGCTGTAGATAACCGTCGTCGGTGTGCCGGGAAAGCGTTAGAAGTTTAATATCCGGGTATTTGGCGCGAAGTCTTCTGGTTGCCTTCAGGCCGTTCATCCTCGGCATCGAGATATCGAGGATGATGATGTCGGGCCGCAGTTCTTCCGCCCGTGCAAGCGCGATCTCGCCGTCGTCCGCTTCGCCGACGACTTCCATATCGGGCTGGGAGTTCACAAGGAGCTTTACGCCCTCTCGAACTGTCTTGTGGTCCTCTGCAAGGAGAACGCGAAGCTTGTTTCCCATAAGGCTATTAGCTCACAAGCGGGACGCGAATAAAAACCGTCGTGCCCTTACCCGGAGCCGATTCGATCTCGAATGTTCCGCCGATCAGCGACGCTCGCTCCCGCATTCCGACAAGGCCGAAGCCGCCCTTTTCACGCTTTGGCAGCTTCGACGGTACTTCAAATCCGAGGCCGTTGTCCTCGATGATCAAGAGCAGTTCAGAGCCGAGCCGTTCGAGAATTATCTCGACCATACTTGCTTTGGCGTACTTTGCCGTGTTGTTAAGAGCTTCCTGGGTGATGCGGTAGAGGTTCGTTTCGACGTCCTTGCTGAGCGAGGTATCGGCGGCGCCGATCGCGTTGAAATCCGAATCGATGCCTGAGTATCGAGACCATTCCTTTGCGTAATTCGCCATCGCGGCGACAAAGCCCGTATCATCAAGCACGCTCGGCCGAAGTTCCCAGGCGAGGAAACTTACCTCGCTATCAACGACCTCGGCGATCTCGGCGAGCCGTTCGACGCGATCGGAGATCTCCGAGCCTTCGTCACAGAGCGTGGCAATGCTTGCGATCTTCAAGCGAAGCGCCGTGAGCGATTGGCCAAGTTGGTCGTGTAGGTCGCGGGCGATACGGCCTCGCTCATCTTCCTGTATCGTAAAGAGCCGCCGAAGAAGATTGAGCCGCTGCTCCTCGATCCGTGCGCGCTCTTCCATTTGCTTTACAAGAACGGCGTTCGTTTCGGCAAGCGCCTGCGTACGGCTTGCGACGCGGGCTTCGAGGTCGGTTCGAGCTTGATGAAGATCCGCCTCGTACTGTATCCGTTCGGTGAGGTCGGATGCGATCTTTGCGTAGCCGGTGAGCGTGTCGTTCTGATATAGCGGAACAAGGACGCCGCTTGCAAAGAAACTCGAACCGTCCTTGCGAAGATGCCATCGTTCGTCGGACGCGCGGCCATCGGTTCTCGCCTTTGCCATCTCGTGTTTCGGAATATCCTTGGCGTTGTCTTCCGCCGTAAAAAGGAGCCCGCCGGATTTGCCGAGGATCTCGCGCTCACGATAACCGAAGATCTTTTCCGCTCCGGGATTCCAGGTATCGATCAAGCCTTCGGTATCGGTCGAGAAAATGGCGTAGTCCGTAAAACTTTCTGTGAGGACGCGCATCCGTTCGCGGCTGAATTTGAGAGCGTCTTCGCTGCGGCGCAGGTCCGTGAGGTCGCTGACAAAAGAATAAAATCCGCGGACTTTTCTATCCGGGCCGAAATCAGGAACGTATGAGACATGGACGTAGCGGTCGCCGAGGCCTTTGTACGAGACCCAAGAGTCGATCGAGAAGCTCTCGCCGGCGAATGCGCGTTCGATCAGCGGCTGAAGCTGCTTATACGACCGAGGCGAGAGCACGCTGCTAAGCTTTCGCCCTACGATGGCGGGCTTATCGATACCGAAGAGCTTGGAATATTGATCGTTCACAAAACGGTAACGCTCGTCGCGATCGACATATGAGATAAGTGCCGGAATCACATTCGTGATGAGCCGCAGTTCGGCCTCGCTGTCGCGAACCCGTTCGCTGATGAGTTTTTGCTCGGTAACGTCGATGACCGTGCCGTAGGAACGCACGGCTTCGCCTTCGCTGTCGCGAATGATCGCGCCGGAAGCCTCGACCCAACGCACACGCCCGGTGCGCTGTCGGATCCGAAATTCATTCTTGAATTCCTCGGTTCTGGATTTGAACGCGGCAAGAAGATGAGCGCGGACCTGTTCGCTGTCGTCCTCGTAGATATATTTGTCGAGAGACTCGGGCTTGACCCAATTCAGACGCGCTTTTTCGCCGCAGATCTTCCAAAGGGTTTCGGATAGAAAGATGCGTTTTGTATGCGCGCTCCACTCCCAGCTTCCAAAGCCGCCCGCCTTTTGAGCGAGCATTAAACGCTCTTCGGTCGAGCGATAAGCTTCATCGACGATCCTGCGTTCCGTGACGTCGAGAATTACGCCGTCAATGCGCAAAGGGCGGCCGTTCTTATCACGCACGATCGAACCAACACTCTCGACCCAACGCAAAGTGCCGTTCTCGTGCCGAATGCGAAATTCGTCCTTGTATTCTGCGGTAACAGAGTTCAAGGCAGCCTGAAAATGAGCGTCCGCGCTCGCGCGATCTTCTTCGACGGCAAGATCTTTGTAAAAGGAGATCCCGGCGTTGCGAACGGGCGAGGAAATGCCGAGGATATCGAGAGCCGACGCGTCGAACCAAAGTTCGTCCCTTTCTGCGTGCCATTCCCAGATGCCGAGCTTTCCGGCCTCCTGAACCATCCGAAGCCGACGTTCGAGCACGCTCTCCTGTTCAGAGGTTTTGCTGCCATTAGGCGACCGCGCGTCGAGCATATCCCGCTCGGACGCGTAGGTGAGTCTTTCTACTCGCTTCTTTGGCTGAGCGGTCTCGGTCATCGTTGCTTCGGTCGCTGATAACTCGATTCTAACACAGGAAAAGTGGAAGGCATTTTGGGGATGAAAAATGGACGCATCCTCCCCAAGATACGCCCATAGACGCCAAAAGACGCCATTAGTAAGTTGTGAACTTAATCATCGTATCTTTCCTATCTCGCGTTTGTACGCTTGCATACTCAAAATAGCGATCTGTTTAGTAAACCGCGAGGCCTAGTCTCCGCATCATACTAATAACCTATGCTTATAAGGAGGAAAACTATGAGAATAAGAATGATCATTTCGGCCGTAATGCTGTTCTTGGCATCGACCGCAATTACAGCTTTTGGACAACAAGCCGCCGTCGTTACCGGAACGGCTCTGATCTACGGACAGGGCCGCGACCTTAGCACAAGAACGGTGCATTTCCGCATCAACATTAATAAAACGACGTCGGACGCAGACACCGATCGATTCTTGAAAATACTAAAGAGCGACGGGCAGGACGGATTGCAAAAAGCGATCCACAACGAGAATTTAGGAACGTTCAGCCTTAATAATGGTATCGGCCTCAATATTAACGCCGTCCGCGTGCAGGACCTCGACGGTAAGCGCAAGATCTATATCGTTTTCGAGCGTTGGCTTGGCACGGCTGAGGTGCGTTATGGCTATCGATCGCTAGATTATCCGTTCAGCTACATCGAGTTGACGCTTGATAAGGACACCGGCAAGGGCGAAGGGATATATTTTGCAGCCGCAAAGATTCGCTGGCAAAAGGACAAGTCGAATCCTCAGATCGAGGTCGAGAACTTTGCAACATTCCCGTCGAAGTTGATGGCGGTCGAGGCTACTGGCCGCAAGCTTTAACTTGAACGCTTCTCGGCGGCAGTTGTTCTGCTGCCGAGAAGCGTGAACCCTTCTTCTGTCACCTCTTTCGGTTTACCCCCGCCCTGGCCTCTAAATGGCTGAAGCCACATAGTTTAAGCTCGTTGGGATAGACGGGCAATACTCCCTCGGATCGCAAATTCTTTCAAAATAACGGGGCTGCGTTCGGCTTCCCGGCGCTCTCAGAAGGCCGTAGCTTTTCACGCAGTATTCCCGTGAGTTGAGTGTCCAACGCCGCAAGGTTTCACCCTGCATTTCTCCCTAAATTCTGAAACTTCACGTTGATTGAACCTTTTACCTGATTGCCGACAGGGAATCAGATCTTTTCAGTAGTTTCCCGCGACTGGAAGTAAACGCCGCAAATTGGAATTGCCCTCCGATAGCGTAACGTTTTTTAGCCGTTGAACGGCAGGGTTTTTTGTTATGTTTTACGCTGAGTGCCGAAATCGAAGTAAGTTCCTTCTGCTGTTCGCAGTTGTCGCCGTTGCCGTATCTTTTTTCGCGGCATGCGGACACTCCACCGAAGCCTTTATCGCAAAAGGCGAAGAATACCTAGCAAAACGAAAATTCAACGACGCCTTGATGCAGTTTCGCGCAGCGGTCGAAAGCGACGGCTCATCGTCGCGTGCACATTGGGGCTTGGCTCGCGCTTATGAGAATTTAGGCGAATTCGACGAGGCGTTCAACGAACTTCGAAAGGCCACCGAGCTCGATCCGAACAACCTCGACGCACAGGCACGGCTCGGCAACTACTTTCTTCTCGTAAAGCCGCCGCTCGTCTCCGAAGCGGAAAAGGTTCGCGACCTGATCGCAAAGAAGGACCCGAAATTTATCGAAGGCGTTGTTCTCGAAGCCTCGATCCTGAATGCAAGCGGCCGCGGCGAAGACGAGGTCGTTGCAAAGATCAACGAGGCCATCGCGCTCGATCCGAAAAGAACCGCGACCTATGTCAGCCTTTCGCGTTATTACACAACGACGGACAAGCCGGAGAAGGCGGAAGCCGCACTCCAGCAGGGAATTGCTGCCGACCCGAACGTCGCCCTCGGATATACGGAATACGGCCGATTTCTGATGTATGCCAAGCGCGATCAAGAGGCCGAGGCGCAGTTCGAGAAAGGTATCGCGGTCGAACCCGCGAACATCGAAGCCCGCGAGACGGAAGCCGAATTCTTCGTCGCGAGCGGCCAACTCGACAAAGCCGAGATCGCTTACAAGAAGCTTGTCGAGATTCAGGAGAACAGCCCGGAAAGCCGCCTTGAGCTTGCTGATTTCTATCGCAAAGCGAAGCGTGCGCCCGAGGCATTGACTGTCCTCGAAGGCGTTGTCGCCGATAATCCGCAGTATGTACGCGCAAGGTACGCCCTTGCCGAGATCTATCTTGATTCAAAGGATGAAGGCAAGGTCGAAGAGCAGGTCACCGTCCTGCTTGGCCTCAATGACAAGGACGAAGAAGCCTTGATGCTCCTCGCTCGCCTGCGTCTGATGCAGGGCCGTCCGGAAGATGCGATAAAGCAGCTTGAAGAAGTTTTGAAGCGTACGCCGAGCAAGCGCGACGCTCTCTATGTAATGGCGCAGGCAAAGATAGCCGCGGGCCTGACCGACGAAGCAAATGCCTTCATCGGCGACTTGCAGCGTTATCATCCTGAGTTTCTGAAGGCAGGCCTTTTGAAGATCCAGGCAGCATTCGCTGCGGGCGATAATGCTGCGGCATTGCGGCTTGCGAACGAACTATACGGAACGGTCAATAATTCGCAGCCGAATTCAGAGACATCTGTGAACGATATTGCCGACTTACAGCTTCGCGCCTTGTCGGCACGCGGACTTGCCGCCCTCGCTCTCGGCAGAACGAAGGATGCGGTCGCCGATCTCGAACGTGTTCGCACGATGACGCCGAACGCTCCGTCGGCACTGATCAATCTCGCAAAAGCGTATCGGCGCGTTAACCGCCTCGACGAAGCTGCGGCACTTTACAGGACCGCGATGCAGCGGGACGAGCGGGATTTCGACGCGGTCAGCGGTTACGTTTCGCTCTGTATCGAGGCAAAAAAGACGGCCGATGCTTACGCGACGCTTGATGCGATGTCAACGCGGAATTCGGGTCGTGCGGATGTTCTGGCCGCGCTGCATTTCCTTCGCTCACAGGTGCTTTCCTCGGAAGGAAAACGCGCAGAGACCGAGGCTGAACTCTTGGCGGCGATCGAACTTGATCCTGATTACTTGCCGGCATATTCCGCGTACGCGGCGATCCTAGCGGGCAGGAATGAGATACCGCGTGCGATCGACGAGTACAAAAAAGTCATCGCCGCAAGGCCGTCGGCCAGCATTTACACGATGCTCGGAATACTCGAGGACGCCCGCGGAAATACAGCCGAAGCAGAAAAGAATTACCGCGCAGCGATCGAACTTTCGCCGAACTCGCCCGTAGCGGCGAACAATCTTGCATGGCTGATCGCCGAATCTCAAGGCAATCTCGACGAGGCTCTAAGCCTAGCGTCGTCGTCGGTCAGCGGCGATCAAACCGTCGCTGCGTATTACGACACGCTCGGCTGGGTTTACTTGAAGAAGAATCTGTATTCGGCGGCAGAGCAACAATTTCGCAAAGCGATCGAGGTCGATCAGCGGAACAGCAAGGCTCCAAGTGCCGCGTATCGCGTTCATCTCGGAATGGCGCTGTCATCTTCCGGCAATACCGAGGCGGCGAAACGCGAGGCTGAAGCTTCGTTGAAAGACCGCTCTGCGTTGAACGACCAGGAGCTTGCGATGGCTCAAAGAATTTTGGAGGCGAGATGATCAACGCGATCGCGGCGTTCTTTACACACATTCCCGAATCGATCGGCCTGCTTGTTGCGGGCGTTGCGATGACGGCGACCGCAGCCGGGCTGCGAAATCTTTTGAACGTCGGCAAAGCCGCAAAACGGGAAGACGGCGGTGAACAGCCAAGGGAAGAGCATAAGACGGAAGGTTAGTTATGAGTGAATTTAGACAAAGATCGATGGGCGAATGGGCCGCAATCCTAAAGCGGCGGAAATGGATGATCATCCTTCCGATGATCACGCTTACGTCAGCGGTCGGCTATGTTGTTTACAATCTGCCGAGCATCTACGAATCAACGTCGCTGCTTACCGTTAAGCCGCCGACGATCTCGTCGAACCTAGTTCAGCCGCTCACGAATGAAGACTTCTCGCAGCGTCTGCAAACGATCAACCAAGAGGTATTGAGCCGCTCATCGCTCGAACCGATGGTGATGAAGTACGACCTTTATCGTTCCGAACGAAATGCCGGGATGCCGATGGAGCTTGTCATCGCCAAGATGTACAAGAACATTAAGGTCGATCTCGAAGAAACGGGCGATCAGAAGGTTGCAGCTTTTCGAATTCGATACCGCGACCGCGAACCGCAGTCCACCAGAAACGTAACGGCCGAGCTTGCGAGCAAATACGTCAATGCTCAGGTTCAAAACACGACCGAGATAGCGGAATCGACCAAAGAACTTTTTTCCCGCCAGCTTGACGAGAAAAAGACCGCGCTCGACGACCTCGAAAAACAGCGGCTCGACATTATGACAGCGAATGTCGCGACGCTGCCGGAGTCTGAGCAGGGCTTGGTCGCGCAGCTTCAAGGACTTCGCTCACGCGAGGACACGATCACAAAAGAGAAAGAGACGCTCTTTAACGAGAAGGGCCGCCTGAACGATTCGATCGCGGCGAACAACCGCCAGATGCGTTTGATCGAGGATTACGGCCAGAAAGAGACGCAGGACACAGCACGGCAGGCAGCGAGCATCGAGGACACGCTTCCCTATGCAGAGCTGATGAAGCGTCGTTCGGAACTCAACGCTCAGCTCGACAATCTGCTGAAAGTGTATCGCGAAAAACATCCGGCGGTGATCGCGAAGCAATCAGAGATCGCACGGGTGAATGAGGAATTCGACAATTTGCGTAAAAGCGCCGATCGCCGCGTCGCAAATGCGACGAAGTCGAGCGATATGCGAGCCGACCTGCAGAAGAAAGGCCTCGAACTCGAAAATCAGCGAATTCAGTCACAGATCGGCCAGATCGAGAACCAGATCGCGCAAAAGGACGCAGATCGGGCGAATAATGCGAACGACATCGCGGCCATCGAGGCACGCATCAACGCGGTCCCGAATGTGAAAGTCGCTCTCGAGGGGATCAACGCCCGGTATCAATCGGCGAAGCAGTCTTACGACGAGATCCTCAAGAAAAAGAACGACGCCGAAACGCTTGTCGGAGTTGAGACGAACGCACAAGGCGAGACGATCCGCGTCCAGGATCCCGCGAACATTCCGCAAAGTCCCGTCGCGCCGAAACGGTTCGTTTGGACAATCTTCGGAGCAGGAATCGGGATGGCATTAGGCCTTTTATTGGTCGGGCTGGTCGAGATACCGCGGCTCTTCCGCATACAGAACATCGAGGATGCGAAGTATTACACGGGCCTGCCCGTACTTGCGTCGGTGCCGCCGCTGCTTTCGCTGCCTGAAAAGGTGTGGATCAAGCGGGCCTCGCGTCTGAAGCTCGCGGCCGGTGCGGTCTTTGCGATAGGCATTATTCCTGTGATCGTTCTCGTTCTGCAGGCAACAAGGGTCTTCGAGATCATTACGTCCTAACATTCCCGGCCGGAATGATGATTTGCAAGAGGTGATTATGTATAACGAATTTTTCGGTTTAGAAGACAGTCCATTCACGCTGACGCCAGATCCGCGCTACATCGTGTTCACGCCGAGCTATAACGAAGTGCTCGCGAGCCTTTATTACGGCCTCGAAGAGGCAAAGGGCCTGATCGTGCTCAACGGTGAGGTCGGCACGGGCAAGACGACGGCGTTGCGCTGGATACTGCGTCGATTGGATTCGAGCGTGCTCGCGGCGTATGTCTTCAATCCGCGTCTCTCGATCGACGAGTTCTACCATCACGTTACGCAGATGCTCGGCATCAAGGATTGGACGAACAAGGCAGAGCTTTTGAACGTGATGGGCAACGTCCTCGCCGAGCGGCATCGCCGCGGACTCCGCACGGTGATAATCATCGACGAAGCGCATGAATTGTCCGACTACGTTCTCGAAGAGATCCGCCTCCTGATGAATTTCGAATCAGACAACGCCAAACACCTGCAGATCGTGCTTACCGGACAACCGGAACTCCGCGACCGCCTGAATCAGCCGAATCTGCGGCAGCTCAAGCAGCGTGTCGCCCTGCGTTGCAATATGCACGCTCTTCCGACGATCGAAGAGGTCGAGCGTTATATCAGCGAGCGGCTTATCATCGCCGGCGCCGAAGATCCGCAGATCTTTTCGCCGGAGGCGATCGATATGATCTTCCGCTGCTCGGAGGGGATTCCGAGACAGATCAATAACCTCTGCGACAACGCGATGGTCGCCTCTTATAGCGCAGGCGAACGCATCGTTTCGCGCAATTCGGTGATCGAGGTGGCAAAGAATCTCGATATGCTCCCGGACGAGCGAGTTGCAGGCCCCTCGCACGATGCGAGCACTATTCTAAGGCCTGACGCGCACGAAGAGCTATGGAATTCGGCGCCGATCAACGGCGGCGTTACCTTCAGCCCGTCGTACACATCGGCGAACAACGGCCACGCGGCACAAGCGCACGCGGCGAACGGATCGAATGGAAAAGCGTCCGGCCTACGCTTCGGAGACCTTGATGACGAGATCCATCTCGAACTCGGCGATCTCGATAGGTTCGACTAATTGGAGAAATTGAAAAAATGAGTGTCCTTCAAGCTCTGCAAAGAAAAAATTCAGAAAACCCGACAAGCTTTAAGCCGAAAGTGGTAGCGTTCGACGCTGCCGGAAAGCGGAATCTTCCGCCGGACCTCCTCGGCCACGAGCTCTCTATCGGGTCACCAAGATCGGCGTTCGACGGGCAGCCGAATTCTCCGCTCGGGACGGCACTCCCTGACGTAGAAACGGGCCTAACTGCCGGGGCAAAACCGAATGCCGATACCTTAACGCGTTCG
>Ga0138256_10001550_pt1 | contig 24727 bp, 21 predicted proteins | sample KNB2016incub_MG_FD_105486 | JGI IMG/M metagenome (GOLD analysis project Ga0138256, IMG submission 105486) | Active sludge microbial communities from wastewater in Klosterneuburg, Austria - KNB2014incub_MG | ecosystem: Engineered > WWTP > Activated sludge > Unclassified | place: Austria...
AAAACGAATTTCGATAAAACCGAACAATTCAAGTCAACTCTCGTCTTCAACCAAATAATCTTAACTTTGCTGCCGATGAACAAAAATTTGTTTCAGGAATATTTAAGCCTGTTCCCCCCTGTCGAACTACCAGCCACCCTGACCTTAGACTCTTATAGAACTTTTGAGCAAGTCAATGATTTAATACCGTTGGACCTAGCTGCAAAATTTATCCTGCAAGAAGACGAATTGCCTGAAGAAGAATTTACGGAATTCCTGCCCTGCTTCAAACTACCCCAGGGCACTGCAGAATATATCACAGTAGTTTATTGGAAAGCATCTCTCATGCGCTATGATTTTATACTGAGTACTTACACCAAAAACGGTATCCCAATATCCAGGCAAGTAATAGCAGGGACCTCCAGTGATGGAAAAATTATCACCAAAAAAGTTGCCACGATAGATCCGGATGGCTCTATCACCGTCATAGCCTCAGATCTTGCTATTGATCAGCTTTCCTTTGATCCTGCCAAAACCAAAGAACTTACCTATGAACTCCTGCCCAATGGGTATATCTCCACGCTAGATGAAAATGAATAAACCAAAAAAATCAGCCACTCAGAAATACCATTTTGACGCGCTAAAGGCACTTGTATCAGATTTTCTCAAACACCATTCGGATAAATATTATTCTGCCAGGCAGATCCTACGAGCTGTCAATGCATCCAACGATTTTTCAGAACTGGATCAGGTGCTGACCAGACTTGTCAAAACCCGCCAGATCCACGAAAGAAAAGGAGGGCAATACAAATATGGACCACTAGACAAACCCGGGAGATCTGCTGCGGATACCAAAAGGTCCTCCGGTGCGATCGAAGGCAGGCTGGAGGTGATAAGGAGTGGAGCTGCCTACCTGATCTCAGATCAAAGTGCAGAAGATATCTATATCCATGAAAAAAATCTAAATGGAGCCATCCATGGTGATATCGTCAAAGTAAGCTTTGTTCAAAATGCAAGACGAAAGCCGGATGGCAAAGTGATCGAGATCGTAAGGAGAGAAACGCATTTTTTTGTAGGTACACTCAGTCGTCGAAAAACCATTTGTGTAGTACAGCCTGATAGTCCAAATCACAGATTTGAAATCCATATCAGCAATGGGGACAGTATGAATGCCAAGGAAGGAGACAAAGTCATCGTACACATTCTTTCATGGCGAGATGGTACTCATCGATATCCTAAAGGTAAGGTCACTCAAATATTGGATAAAGGCTCCATTATTGACAATGAGATGACCGCTATTTTGATCAATCACGGTTTTCCCATTGATTTTAGCCATGAAGCTCAACAAGAGGCTCAAAAGGTATCGGGTAGCATGAAAGATGGATTATCCTGGCCTGACCGCAAGGATTTCCGGAATACCACCACATTTACTATAGATCCCGAGACAGCCCGTGATTTTGATGATGCCTTGTCTGTTGCCTTTATGCCGGATGGCAATCTTGAAATCGGTGTGCATATCGCTGATGCTTCACATTACCTCTCGGAAGGAAGTATATTAGATCAGGAGGCTTATGCCCGATCCACATCGGTATACCTGGTAGATCGGGCATCCCCGATGCTGCCGGAAATATTGTCAGGAGATATATGTTCTCTCAAGCCGCTCACTGATCGCCTTACTTTCTCCGTGGTATTTACTTTTGATCATCATAAGACAAAAGTGCTCCAAACCTGGATTGGCAAATCGGTTATTCATTCAAATCACCGCTTTACATACGAAGCTGCTCAGGATGTTTTGGACTTGAAGCAAGGGTATTACTTGAAAGAACTTGGTGAATTAAATAGGTTGGCCAAACTCCTTCGAACGGAGCGATTTAAAGCAGGGTCTATCGGATTTGATTCACCCGAGTACAAATTTCAACTGGACCCGGTCTCCGGGAGACCATTGGCACTTACAGAGAAAGTACGGATAGATACACATCTTTTGGTGGAAGAATTTATGTTACTTGCCAATAAAGCGGTCGCCGAGTATATCTTTAAAAAGGAGAAAAACCAGGACAGCATACCCTTTGTATACCGGGTGCATGACCTGCCTGACCTCGACAAATTAAAGGACCTGGCATCTTTTTCAAAAGAAATTGGATATGATCTCAAAATAAATACACCTAAAGAAATAGCAAAATCGCTCAATGCACTTTACGAAGCTAGCCAGACCAACGATGCACTCAAACTCCTGCAGCCGTTGGCTATTCGCACGATGGCCAAAGCGGAATACACGACCAACAATATCGGTCACTATGGACTAGCTTTTGAATTATACTCACATTTTACTTCTCCGATACGCAGGTACAGCGACATCCTGGCACACCGGATCTTGTTTTTAAATATGCATCAGACCTTTAGAGTCGATAAAAAAAGATTGGAAGAACAGTGCAAACATATATCTAACCAAGAACGCAAAGCGATGGATGCTGAGCGGGAATCGGTCAAATTTTTCCAACTATTATTCATCATGGATCATGTCGGCGAAGAGTTTGATGGCGTGATTTCCGGGATTATCGAGAAAGGAGTATTTGTAGAGCTCGACGAAAATCATGTAGAAGGTTTTATCCCATTTGTCGAGATGGCACAACCTTTTTATTTGTCTGATAACAGGCTCAAAGCACTGGGTCGCTCGACCGGACTTGTTTTGTCTATGGGAGACAAGATTAAAATCAAAATTCAGGCAGCCGATATGACACTCAAAAGAGTTCAAATGTCATTTATATCCAAAACCTGAACAAACTTAGAGATATGAGACAGGCGTGCATTTTGGGACTTTTGATTGCGTTTGGCTTACTGAGTTGTGCCAGTCATCGAATGACTACATATGGTGGTATTGGCCCGGAAAGATCATTATATTACTATCAAACCGGCCAAGGAGAGCCGATCATCCTCGTCCACGGTGGACCGGGGCTCAATCACTATTATTTCCTTCCTTATATGGATCGCATGGCGAGTCGTAATCATATGATTTATTATGATCAAAAAGCCTGTGGCGAATCTGAAATACCTACAGATACTGCTGCCATGAGCCTGGCTTCTTTTGTGGACGATATAGATCAGGTAAGGAAAAAATTTGGGCTTAAAAAGTTCCATTTGTTAGGTCACTCATGGGGTGCCATGTTAGCTGCAAAATATGCCATACAATATCCCCAATATCTTTCATCTCTGATATTAGTTAGTCCTGCCGGATTTTCATCTGCAGATGTAAGTGAGGCTAGTAAAGCCCTCAATCGAAAATTTGATTATACCGACCAGTTTCAACGCACCCAGATCATCGAAAGTCAGGATTTTAAAAACGGAGCTCCGAGTGCTATGGCAGATCTGATGAGGTTGAGTTTTAGGCAAAATATGGCCAAAAAAGATCTCATTGATAGTCTGAACATCTTCATACCGGAAGATTATGCCAAACGCAATGCCCAATTAAAGTATTTATTTCATGATTTAAGAGATTATGATCTTTATCCTTCTCTATCTACTATTAAAGCTCCTACCTTGATCATTGCCGGCGAAGACGAAGTTGGCCTGCCTGCGACCAATAAAATAAATCAGAAAATACCAGGGTCGATTTTAAAAGTAATAAAAGAATGTGGTCATTTTCCATTTGCAGAGCAACCTGCAGCATTCGATGCGGCCATTTATAATTTTTTGTTACAGCTGAAGTAATCAGCATACTTCCTATTATATCGTATACTAATTATTTTTTGCATTTATCTATAGTCTGATTACGAGCATTAATATTAGATTTATAGAATGCTATTACTCATGAATCTTCCATTAAAAAATGATGCGGCTACTTTTGGAGTGCTCATTCTGGTTTTGGCTGCCATATTTTATACAACCCAAAGTAAAAGCCCGGGATGGCAAAAATTTTACAAATATGTTCCTGCACTACTGTTGTGTTATTTTGTTCCAGCACTGCTCCATTGGCCTCTAGGCATCATCTCGAGTGACGATTCTAAGTTATATCCATTTGTTTCCAGATATATCCTTCCTGCCAGTTTATTATTGTTTTGTATCAGCCTGGATTTAAAAGAGATTTCCAGGTTGGGACCTAAAGCATTAATTATATTTTTAGCAGGAACTATAGGCATTATCATTGGAGGACCATTGGCATTGTGGTTGGTGAACACACTAACCCCTGGTATCCTGCCGGCACCTGCCACTGAATTATGGGCAGGCCTCTCTACCATCGCTGGGAGTTGGATCGGTGGCGGTGCCAATCAAACTGCCATCAAGGAAATCTTTGAAGTGCCCAATACTCTGTTTGGTACTGTAGTGGTCGTGGACATTGCAGTGGCCAATTTATGGATGGCCATTCTACTTTATGGTACCGGTATTCATCACAAAATAAACAAATGGCTTAAAGCAGACTATAGTGCCATAGACCGATTACGAGTAAAAATGGAGCACTTCAGTGCAAGTGTAACACGACAACCCACTCTGCCTGACCTGATGATACTGATGGGTTTGACATTCGGAGGGGTAGGGCTGGCTCATTGGCTGACGGATGGTATCATGCCGATCATGGAGGTATACAAAGAAAGATTGGCTGCCTATGAGTTACATGCTCTGAACTCTTCCTTTTTCTGGATAGTGGTATTGTCCACCACTTTAGGTATACTATTATCTTTTACCAAAGCACGGTCTTTTGAAGGCATAGGTGCTTCTAAATGGGCATCACTCTTTTTGTATATCTTGGTGGCAACGATAGGTATGCAAATGGATCTCAGTCAAATAGGCCAAAACTTAGGTTTGATATCAGTAGGTATTATCTGGATGATGATTCATATAACGATCATCCTGCTTGTTGCCAGGATGATACGAGCCCCTTTCTTTTATGTCGCGGTTGGAAGCATGGCCAACGTTGGAGGTGCTGCCTCAGCACCCGTGATAGCATCTGCTTTTGCTCCTGGCCTAGCCCCAGTGGGCGTACTTTTGGCAGTATTAGGGTATGCCATAGGTACTTATGGTGCCTTGATATGTGCTTATTTAATGCACATGGTTGCGGGCTGAAGGTCAGTCCATTTTATAACTCAAATTTTGAATTTTTAACCTCCCGAAAAGATATTGGGCTTTCAAAAGCCAGATCACTTGGTTCTGGTTACCATTTTGGCCAAATCCTGTCCCGTCATGATCCCAACCAACAAGTTTGTTTAAAAAATAGTACCTTTGCAGACTTTATTTGCCAAACTTTCAAGGCACATCACCAGTAAATTACCTATGGATAAAAAAAGAATCCTCTTCATATCTCAAGAAATGAAACCCTACACCGAAGAAGGTGTAATGTCAGACATTGTCAATCAAATCACCCAATATGTTTCTGGACATGGTTACGAAATCAGAGTATTGATGCCGAGGTTTGGTACCATCAACGAAAGACGCCACCGCCTTCATGAGGTGGTCAGACTCTCCGGTATGAATATTATCGTTGATGATGATGACTATCCATTAATTATCAAGGTAGCTTCTCTTCCAGGATCCAGAATGCAAGTGTATTTTCTGGATAATGAAGAATTCTTCAAAAGAAAATTTATCTACCAGGATGCTGCAGGCAAGCAGTTTGATGACAACCTTGACCGAATGGTGTTTTACTGTAAAGGCTCCATCGAGACTGTTAAGAAATTTGGTTGGGTACCTGATATCATTCACTGTCACGGTTGGATGACTTCACTGATCCCTCTTTATCTCCGTACTACTTACAAGGATGAGCCGATATTCAGAAATGCTAAGATTATATATTCTGTTTATGACGCTGATCTGGATATGGCCTTTGATAAGAAATTTTTAACTAAAGCTTCGATCAATAACCTGGATCCTAAAAAACTCGAAGACTTTTACTCTGGCAAAAGTTATAGATTACATCAGGGTGCCATGAAATATGCAGATGCGATCATGACAGGCAGCGAAAAACTAAATAAAGATGTTCTAGTTGCTAAAAAAAGCCTTGGAAAAAAACCACAACTGGAATATATGCCAGAAGAAAATAGAACCGCGACTTATTTCGAGTTCTACGAAAACCTCCTCAAGTAATATTCAAGTTTATTCTCAAATATTTATGAGAAGTAAGATTCTAGTCATTTTTCTGCTTGCCATCGCGGCAACCTTGCAATTCTGCAATGATCCTGCTTTTATTGGGGCTGATCTACTTAAGGATGACGAGATAGACCTTAGTTTCGTCGATACCTTCAAGTTGGAGGCTCAAACGATTCTGGATACAGGGGCCATTACTTATGATCCGAGTATTCCGGTCGTTCTGAGCAGCTTACCGGTCGGAAAATTCATCGATCCTGTTTTTGGTACCGTAGATGCATCCATTTACTCCCAATTCCTGAAGTCAAATTTTGTTTCCCCTCCTAGCTTTGTGGGTGCCACCCTGGATTCTATCATGTTATATCTCGCTTTAGACACTATCACGCCGGTATACGGCAATACCATTGATGAGCATGACCTCGAAGTTTTTAAAATGAACGGAACCATTCCGTACAATATCAGATATAGAAGTGGGTATTATGACTTCCCTTTCAACCCTATACCGATTGGTCAACTTCTCGGTTCTTTTCCCGATCCCAATAAGCGGGTTAGAATAGTAGAACCCACTGATACCTTTGATTATGATCCTCATGTGGCCTTTAGACTCGCAGACTCTTATGGTCAATACATTATGAATCTTGACTCCTTATATTATAATAGTGATTCTATTTTTTTGGCGAATGTACCTGGTCTTACCATTCAACAAAGCAATGAGAACAAAAGGATGGTAGTATATGATATCAATTCAAATTATTCAAGACTGCAAATCCTATATACCCAGGGCGGCGAAAAAAAGATCTATCTTTTCCCATTGCAGCAAGGGCCTAGAGTGCCTCAATGGAAACAAACCTTTTCTCAAACCATCACTGATGCTTTGTACTCTAAAGAAAAAGGTAATGAATTGATCTATCTACAATCTCTTGGAGGATTAAAAGCAAAGTTGGAATTCACCAATCTCACTTTGCCCCCTAATGCCATTATTAACAAAGCAGAGCTAGAATTTACTGTAATTGAATTGCCTCAGGATCAACCTTCTATATATACAGCTCCTACTAGGATAACCCTTTATCGAAAAGATGTAAATGGAATCTTCACTTTTATCTCAGATCAAGGTAATTTGGCAGATTACTCCCTAATCGGCGGATTAGTGTCTGAAAAAGTAGTCAATGGACTTACGGTCAAATATTATTCGATTAACATTTCTAACCATATCCAGGACATTTTAAAAGGCAGGCAAAATCCCGAAGTCTATGTTGGGATCGCACCCAACAGTGCTGAAAATATCTTGCCCCTACCAGAAAATCTGTCGCGGGTAGTATTAGGAGGCCCTAAACATCCAGAATACCCTTGCAAGCTAAAAATCAGTTTTACTACTTATTAAAAATCAGTCTATTATATCATGAGGTATAACTCCAATCAGGTCAAACTACTTTTTCCGGAATATGGCAGGAATGTCCAGGATTTAATTCAAACTATTCGACACGAACAAGATCCTGTCAAGCGGCAAGCCCAGGCAAATGCTATAGTCAATCTGATGGCCCACCTATCTCCCGGACAAAAAAATGGTATTGATATCAGACCCAGGCTTTGGAAACACTTTTTTGCAATCGCAGAATATCAAATAGATGTAATCTCCAATGAGGGAATTAAGTATGAAGTAGAAGCAGAAAGAATCAGGCCCGCCAGAATCGAATACCCAACCAATAATGAGGCCTTCAGACACTATGGCAACCATGTAAGAAGATTGGTCGAGAAAGCCATTGAAATGGAAGACGGGCCAAAAAAGTCTTATTTGATTTCACTGATTGGTTCTTACATGAAAATGGCCTATAAAACCTGGAACAAAGATCATTATGTCAGTGATGAGGGTATCATCAAAGATCTAAAAACGCTATCCAAAGGCAAACTCAATATTGAAGACGCCACTGCCCTGGATGTTTTATCCAGAAAAGGTAAAGGAGTAAACCTCCAGCCCGCTACTTCAGAATCCAGACCAGTAAAGGTTAATAAATTTAGAGGTCGTAGTAGCAACAACAATCGGCGATTCAACGATAGGAATCGCAACAATCGGCGCCGTTAAACGTACTGTTCTACCTAGTTCCAGTTTTTTTGGATTAGCGCTGATTCTTTATCTACCTATTCTATAATTTCCATAGGGATTCTTATCATATTATGATTTAAATTAATACATTTGAGTCTACTTATCAACTCTTTTTATGTATACAGATTCGTTTCAAGTACAAGGTGGCAGAAAACTAAAAGGCACCCTACAACCTCAAGGTGCCAAAAATGAAGCCCTCCAAATATTATGTGCCGTATTATTGACAAAAGAAAAAGTCACTATATCCAATATCCCAGGCATTTTGGATGTCACGAGATTGATCGAATTATTGGCAGGCTTGGGGGTCGAGGTAACCAAGATCAGTGAGGATACCTACGAGTTTGTTGCCAGGGACATTGATACCGAATATTTATCCAGCGAGGAGTTTGATAAAAAAGCCAAGGCTATCAGAGGGTCAGTGATGTTGATAGGTCCCTTGCTCGCTAGATTGGGCAAGATGTACCTGCCAAAACCCGGCGGTGATAAAATAGGTCGCAGGAGACTGGATACCCATTTTAGCGGATTGCAACATCTTGGAGCAACTGTCCATTATGATGCGTCAAAAGCGCAATATTATGTAGAAGCCGAAAAACTGATCGGTAAATACCTATTGATGGACGAAATATCTGTCACAGGCACCGCCAATGTCATCATGGCCGCAGTTTTTGCCCAAGGGACTACCACGATCTACAATGCTGCATGCGAGCCTTATACGCAGCAATTATGTAAGATGTTGGCGAGGATGGGGGCTAAAATCAGTGGCATCGGATCAAATATGCTTATGATTGAAGGCGTAACTAGTTTGTCTGGCACGGAACATAGGATGTTACCTGATATGATAGAAGTAGGAAGCTTCATAGGCCTGGCTGCAATGACTCAATCTGAGATCACGATCAGCAATGCTGGAATTAAAGATCTTGGCGTAATACCTGATGTATTTAGAAAAATGGGGGTGACCATTGAAGAAAAAGGAGATGACCTTTTTATTCCAGCTCAGGACGAGTATGAGATTTCGACCTTTATGGATGGCTCGATTCTCACTGTTTATGACGCTCCATGGCCAGGTTTTACACCTGACTTGATGAGTATCATTTTGGTACTGGCCACTCAATCCAAAGGGAGTGTATTGATACACCAAAAAATGTTCGAAAGCAGATTGTTTTTTGTAGACAAACTAATCGATATGGGAGCACAGATCATTCTCTGCGACCCTCATAGAGCGACTGTAATCGGACTGAATAGAAAGTTCTCTCTTCGGGGTATTGAGATGAGCTCACCAGACATTCGGGCAGGGGTAGCCTTGCTGTTGGCTGCTATGAGTGCCAAAGGAAAAAGTGTAATACACAATGTGCATCAAATCGATCGGGGATATCAAAATATTGATGGTAGACTGAATGCCATCGGAGCAGAGATCACCAGATTATGATTTGCGATTTATAGTAAAATCGATCAAGGCGTGTAGTCCTTCACGACCCTCTCCTGGAGGAAAAGTAAATAAGGCTTCTTTGGCCTTCAAGGCAAACTCTTCCATTTTTTGAGTGCTGTATTCCAGACCACCATTAGCTCTCACCTTTTCGATGATATTTCTGACTTTTTTCCTATCGTCGCTTTGATTGCGGATAATGTGGATGATTTCTCTTTTTTCATCCGGCGACACTTTATTCAAGGTATAGATCAGAGGCAAGGTCATTTTTTTCTCTTTGATGTCTATGCCTGTTGGTTTTCCAATATTGTCATCACCAAAATCAAACAAATCATCTTTGATCTGAAAAGCCATGCCGATCCACTCCCCTATCTGTTTGATTTGAGAGATAATTTGCTGGTCAGAAGTCACTGAGGCCGCCCCTGCAGCGCAAGAGGCTGCAATCAATGAAGCAGTCTTCTGCCGGATGATTTCGTAATATACTGCTTCATCAATATCCAGTTTTCGGGCCTTTTCAATTTGCAGGAGTTCGCCTTCGCTGAGTTCTTTGATGGCTTTGTTGAGTATATGCAGGACTTCATACTGTTTTTCTTCCAATGCCAAATTCAACCCAGTTGAAAATAAATAGTCCCCGACCAAAACCGCTATTTTATTTTTCCAAAGCGCATTGATAGAGAAAAAACCACGGCGCTGCATAGACTCATCGACCACATCATCATGGACCAGGGTAGCGGTGTGTATGATCTCCACCAATGCAGCAGCTGTAAAGGTGGCATGCGTAATTTCATTGACCATTTTGGCACAAAAAAATACAAACATCGGCCGTACTTGTTTCCCTTTACGCTTTACGATATAATATGTGATCTTGTCTAATAATGACACTTGACTGCGCAGTGAGTTTTTGAAATATTTTTCAAACTCCTTTAATTCACTTTCGATCGGTGCCTGAATGGTCTGAAGATTCATGTTAGCTGACTAGGCCGCAAGATACCATTATTGTCCTAGCTGCGTTATATATTCAGCCTTTGTTCGGAAAAATAGCAGAAGATTATTTTTATCATATTATACTAATTTATATTTATTATATCCTAAATAACAATATTTTAAACTAAAATTGATTCATTGCCAAAAATTTTACCTGCTTCGACGCATTTATATAAACCAGGATATGCGGCACTCCCTGTCTAATGTTTTAATTTTGTGACTGTTCATGCTTTCTTTATTTAGAAAAAATAGTTTTTTTAATAGCCTTTTGCTATTGTTCTATGCATTGATACTCCAGATCATACCTGCCATATTTGGATTCAAATTGCATGACACCCAAGGACTCCAGTTTGGACCTTTTCGTCCGATAGTACAGGTTTTAATATTATTCATACTAGCTGTTTTTATTAATCGATTAGTGATAGAAAATCGAATACATAGGGACATTATGCTGTTTCCGGGCTTGTTTTTTATTCTATTCTCAGTGATCCTTCCGGAGTTTTGGAACAAACCCGATATACATATAGCTAATTTTTTTGTCATCTGGGCCTTACACGAACTTTTCCAGATATATAAAGTATCCAACCCTGCTGTACACATCTTTAATGCCGCTTTTTTGATAGGCATCGCATCGATTATTTGTCTACCAATGTTATGGTACCTTTTATTAATCTTTATAGGTATAACTAATCTTAAAAAAATGGAATTGGTCCACCTGATTCAAATCCTTATCGGTGGAGTTATCCCGTGGTTTCTTTGGATTACCTATCATGTTTGGACCGGACAGACCGGTCCGATGATAGACGAGATGATAAGCCAGGTTGGATTTGACTTATTTTCTAAAGTTCCTGATGCCATCTCTTTGTACAAGTACATTGGTTTCGTGTTTTTGATTTTATTTTTATTTGTCCTGTATAATGAGTTTAGAAAGAAAAAACATATACAAGCTCAGAAAAAGATAGATATCCTGTATCTGGCAATTATTATATCTATTTTGGCTGCATTATCACACCGGCCTTTCACTATGGAGGTTATGCTATTTGCAGCGCCGATGATTGGCATCTTTATTGGTTTACTATTTTCTCATTTCAAAAATTTTAATGTACCTGAGATGATTCACTTTCTGCTTTTTTTTACGGTGCTGGTCATGCAGGTTTTTTATTATTTTAAATTTTAATTTCTTCAGATCATGTCAGTATTAAAGTGTGGTGTAGTAGTTTTTCCCGGTTCTAATTGTGATGATGATCTCATACATGTACTGGGAGAGGTCTGCAAATTGCATGTCGAAAAAATATGGCACAAAACGCATTCATTACCTTACCTGGATGCAGTCTTCCTGCCTGGTGGATTTTCATATGGTGATTATTTGCGTTCTGGTGCCATTGCCAGGTATGCCAATATAATGCCTGACCTAAGCAGATTCGCAGCTAGCGGTGGATTCGTATGGGGTATTTGCAATGGTTTCCAAATATTATGCGAAGCTGGCTTACTGCCTGGTGTATTGCTAGCCAATCGTGATCAAAAGTTTATTTGTGACAATGTTTTCCTCAAGACCATCACCACAGACAGCATCATTACCTCCATGATGTCAGTGAGCGATATTGTCAAAATCCCAATCGCCCATGCTGATGGAAGATATCATGCTGATGATGTCACTCTCCAACAACTTTTGCTGCATGACCAGATTATATTTAAATACTGTGATCAAAATGGAACACTCACAGAGGATGCCAACATCAATGGCTCTCTGAAAAATATAGCCGGTATCTGCAACAGGGGCAGAAATGTGTATGGTATGATGCCGCATCCGGAAAGGGCTTCAGAGGATGTCCTTGGCAATTCTGATGGACTCATTATGTTTCAATCTATGATTCGTCGACTTGCTCAAAGAAAAGTATTAGCCAGTTAATTATTTCTTAATCAGTCATTAGTACATGTGTTAATCGCGTAATTTTGTGACATATTTTTCCAATCTATGCCTTTATACCTTATAGTTTGTAGCTTATTTTTTATCCATGGAAAAAGTCCTGTGACCTGGAACACTTCTGCACAAAAAATAAGTACTGATGAATATGAATTGGTTTTTACAGCTACGATCGAAGATGGATGGAATATTTACTCTCAATATCTGGCCAGTGATGACGGCCCGGTCAGAACCACAATCGCATATGATGCGCCAGATTTATTCCAAATGATTGGAAAAAATGCCGAAACGGGCGATATCAAAAAAACCATGGACGACATGTTTGGGATGGAAGTGATCAAAATCAAGCATAAGGGCGTCTTTACACAAAAAATTAAGATCAAAGATATTTCAAAACCCATCACTGGCAATATAGAGTATATGTGTTGCAATGATGCACAATGCCTTCCTCCGAGGCAAGTACTATTCAGTATCGATCTTTCTAAGATGATCAATTAAATCTCTTTTATGCAGTATCTTTTATATCCTTTATTTGCCTTATTTTATTTCCAGGCGACTCCTGGCATCCTAAAACCGGCGCATTGGTCTCACCGCATTGAAAAAGTAAACGATACTCAATATAAGCTCATCTATGAAGTTAAATTAGACCATGATTGGGGTACATATAGCCAATACCAGGACAATCCGGATAGCCCAGTGATGCCGATTGAGTTTAATTATGAAGATTCGTCCAATATCAGATTTATCGGAAGGACAGAAGAATCAGGTCATATCAAAAAAATATATGATAGTGTATTTGAGACAGAGGTAGTGAAGATCATTGAGAGTGCGTCATTCACCCAATTAGTAGAAATCATTGATCCTCAAAAGCCCATCACAGGATACAAAAATGGTCAGGTATGTAACAGTGAAAGATGCATCATGGATGACTATGATTTCACATTCCAGGTTGCTAGTGCTACCAATACCGGGCAGGTAAGTTCTGAAGCAAATACAACTACATCCACAGACAATGATCACACGATAGATCAATCCATATCAAGCTTGCAGACCAGCTACTCCACTGTCAAAAGCACCTGTACCACAGAAGAAAAGCAGATTAGTCAATCTCATTTACTTACCTTCTTTTTCGGTTTTTTGGGAGGCCTACTCGCACTCCTGACCCCATGTGTATTCCCCCTGATTCCACTGACCGTAAGTTATTTTACAAAAAGCAGTAAGGACAGGGCTTCTGGTATTCGCAACGGGATTTTATATGGACTGTCTATCATCGCGATATATGTCGGCATTGGACTTCTGATCACCTCGCTATTTGGGGCTACCGCATTGAATGACCTGTCTACAAATTGGCTGGCCAATCTGATATTTTTTGTTGTATTTGTAGTATTTGCCTTATCATTTTTTGGATATTATGAGATCACTCTACCCAGCAGCTGGAGTACCAAGACCGATGCCCTGGGTCGCAACGGAAGCATGATAGGCATATTTTTCATGGCTTTTACCCTTGCTATTGTCTCTTTTTCGTGTACTGGACCGATCATCGGTACCGCTTTGGTACAATCAGCTACCTCCACCATAGGCCCAGCCATCGTCATGTTTGGTTTTGCTTTAGCATTGGCATTGCCGTTTGGTCTGTTTGCAGCCTTTCCTGCATGGCTCCAATCCCTACCCAAGTCTGGAAGCTGGATGAATAGTGTCAAGGTAGTACTCGGCTTTCTTGAGCTTGCCTTAGCTTTAAAATTCCTTTCCGTTTCAGATATGACCTCACATTGGGGATTTTTGAGATATGAATTATTTATGGGGTTATGGATTCTGCTGTTTGCAGGCATGTCTGCTTATTTATTGGGTTGGATCAGATTTCCTCATGATAGTCCGCTGAAGAAAAAAACACCTTTGCGTTGGGCTTTCGCCGGGTTGTCATTGGCATGGACCTTATATTTATGTACAGGTTTTTTCACCAACCAAAAGACCCACTCTTATCAATCCTTATCCCTACTCAGTGGTCTTGCACCCCCTGCCTATTATAATTTTTTCAAACCCCAACAGATTGGCGATCTAAATTTAAAACAAAGGTTCCCCTCCTATTCAAAATGTGCCAATAATCTGGATTGTTTTAAAGATTATACAGAAGGGGTCACCTATGCCAAAGAAATCGGCAAACCTGTACTTTTAGATTTTACAGGGTATGGTTGTGTCAATTGTCGTAAGACTGAAGAAAATATCTGGATAGATGAAATGGTTTGGAGCAAACTTAAAAATGATTTTGTATTGGTATCACTCTATTGCGATGATGAGACTCCTCTTGATCAGCTTACTTACTCTATCAGCACCAGTAAAAAGCTTAGAAATATTGGCAATAAATGGGAAGATTTTCAGATCGTCAATTTCCAACAAAACTCCCAGCCGCTGTATGTACCAATCGATCCATTTGACCAGGAAATCCTGGTACCTGCACGAGGATATCATAGCAGTATCACCGAATACCAGCAATTTTTGAACTGTGCTCAACAAACCTTTAAGTCAAAGGCGACTGGCTCTTTGGGCCAAAATTAGACGCCAGGAGGATTCAATAGTGTGTGTAATTTATTTGCCAAGATAGCCACAGTCAAGACAGGTAGATTCAACCTCCTGATCAAAAAGGAATTTCTATATAATAAATCTTATTAGGCTTTTTAGTAAGGGTACTGGACCTGAGCCATGGGTTGAGCACTTTTAGCATTCGATAGGTAGTCCCGTGTTGTCTTGCCCATGCTCCCAGGTCAGGAATCGAACTATTTACTTCTATTGATTTGGTTTTTATATCACTGTATCGATCTTTGGTATCAATAAAAAATCCATAATCGTCAGGATGTTCGATAATGTCTTTCATAGCCAACAATCTAAATATGTACCTGGAAGACTCATCATTGATGTTGAGGTCATAATATGAATCTTCACCTTGTCTCGAAAGTTCTTTATTCAAGTTGCCTTCACCGGCATTATAGGCTGCTGCAGCCAGGGTCCAGGATCCAAACCGTTGTTTGTACCGCAACAAATGCTGGCAGGCGGCTATAGTTGCCTTTTCAAAATGATATCGTTCATCAACTTCTTCATCGATTTGCAATTTATAAGAGTCTGCTACAGGTTTCATAAACTGCCAAATACCTTTTGCACCAGCTGGCGAAGTCTCATTTCTCAAGGAAGTTTCGATCACAGGGATATATTTAAAATCCAGAGGGATCCTGAATTCAGCGAGCGTTTTTTCAATAATAGGAAAATACCGTTGAGCCGTTTTAATACAAAGTACTGTATTTGAATGCCAGTATGTATTGACCAACAGCTCTCTATCCAATCGCTCCCGGACATCGATATTTTGTATAGGCACAGATTCTCCTGCGAATGTATATTTATCCCTAATCGGGACTGAATGAATGTTTTGAGGCACGACCGTCGCTACCGGAGCCGCCTTTAGTTTTGACGATTCATTTGGTGTAACATATGATATAAAGAGCAACATACTCAATATACCTGCCATAAAATAAGAAAACCTTGACATCCATATATTCATAACAACAAAATTTTAAGAGTTAGATGGCACTATTATATTCAATCATCGTGCCCAAAATGTCCAAATTTATCCTTATTGAGACTTGCATTCAACCTTTGAACAAAGTTTAACCGTATTTGACGATTTGAGAACAATTATAATCGTCTTGAAAGAAAAATTCGATTTCAGACCACCCTGGGTCTTTTAAATATAGGCACTGTGCTACATGGCTCTCCATACATCAGGCTTTGTACGAGGGGTTGTAGTTTGTTGGCAATAGCCAGGTAAGCTGATGCAGGCAGTTCATCATCACTGCATCCCTTTATGACCACTCGCTTTCCTTCCATATCAGACCAGTCCCTGGAGCTTATTTGATGAAGCAATAGGGACTCATACACTTGTTCAATTCTTCCAAAATAAATTCCAGAGGTAAATGGTGTAGCATAAATAGCCACTAACATATAAGCCCACATCGGGATAATGGCTTCTGAGCTACAAAATACAGCTAATGTTTTTCCTTTAAACTCCGACCAATCAATATTTTTGAGTGATTCCCGGAAGTCTTTTTCCTTCACAATCAAGCCTTTAAATAAAAACGGTTGCAGATCAAATGGCAGGATAGATCCTTTTTGAACCAACTGATCCAAGGCCACAGTTTGAAGCTCGCTTTCCGCGACTCTATTGACTAATATGGTATCTGATTCTGCCATTGATTAATGTTCTGGTGCTATTTCTGCGTCGAGGTCCGTGATCATACGCTCGATCGGGATCTCTTCGCCAACTTCGTTAAATCCACCTTCAAACTCTTTGATGGTAGGTAATTGATCAATGCTTTTAAGACCAAAATAGTTCATAAATTTTTCGCTGGTCACATACAATATTGGTTTACCTGGGCCTTCACCTCTCCCTTCAATGGATATTAATTCCTTTTCAAGTAGCTTTTGAATAGTGTGATCACAGTTAACACCCCGGATTCGTTCAATCTCTGGCTTTGATACAGGCTGTTTGTATGCGATAATGGCTAGAGTCTCCAGAGCGGTGCGACTGAGTCTTTTTTGATTCATTTGATTCAAAAAAGTCTTCACTATCGGATGGTAAGCACCTTTGGTCATAAATTGATATCCATCTGCTATCTCCATCAACTCAAAAGCATAATCTTCCTGCAAATACTTCGATTTAATAGCATCCAGAGATTCTAAAACCAAAGCGCGTTCGACCTTTTCTTTATGATAAGATTCAAGACAAGCCACGATATCATCTAACCCCAATGGCTCAGAAGAAACAAATATCAGGCTCTCGATTTGCAATTCAAATAATTCCACTTCAGTCGGTTTTTTAAAGCGCCAAAATTAACCCAGTTTTTTCAGTTATCCTCATATTACTCTCCTTTGAAACGCAAAAGCGCTATCCGGCTCGTAGAATTACGTGCCGCCTGATCTACAATAATTGACTAACAATCAATATTTTGCAGTTCATATGGATGTATTAGCGATAGATGTAGGCAATTCTGATGTGGTGCTTGGACTTTGGGGTAAGGGCCAAACTATACCAAAAACGATGAGAATGAATACCTTAAGCATTGTTGAAAACCCTAATGCATTCCTTGAATTGCTTTCCCTGGTACACGAAAAGTGGGGGCCTTCGGACTCAGTCAGGCTTGTCATGAGTAGCGTGGTACCTATGGCGACCAAGCCTATCCTCCAATATTTAAATCAATTTTTTAACACTTCAGTCAAATTCCTGGATCAGTCCCAATATCATAAACTTCCCCTGACCATACTAAAACCCGATGAAATAGGTACAGATCTAGTGGCAAATGCCCTGGCCGCACATTCGATGTACCATACTGATTCTATTATCGTGGACTTTGGTACCGCCATGAGTTTTACTACGATAGACAAAACCGGTAAAATCATTGGCGTTAGTATAGCTCCTGGCTTATATACTGCCGTAAGGGCACTTACTTCCAATGCAGCTCAATTGTCTGATGTCCAGCTTCACATGCCCAGCTCCGCCTTGGGTCAAAATACGGAGCACGCGATCCAATCAGGTATCATGTTTGGATACGATGGTTTGGTTAGAGGGATTATCTCCGCTCAGGAAAAAGAATTAAACCTGAGGTTAAATGTGGTCGCAACCGGCGGGCTTAGTGCGCTGATACATACTTTAAGCGATAGAGTCGACGATTATCAGCCTCATCTTACTTTAGAAGGATTGCGCCTGGCAGAATCTTTGATTTAAACCTATCCTCCTACAAATTATCCTGTGGGTCAAATCGGTTCTTACGATATGGCAGTTTCAGGAAATTAAATGTACCTGGATTGGCAAATAAGTTGAAGGCATAAGTGCCGCGATCCGGCTGAAAGCTAAATGTCATCTGCCAACAATGGAGCGATCGGGTAAATCCAAAGTCAGGATACGAAATGTTTTTTCTCTTAAAATCGTAACCGATATTGCCTACGCTGATGGCCCAGTTTTTGGTCAACTGGACAGATCCTTGTGTATTGATCGAATTGGCCAGCACTCCAAATTTTTCTTCACCAGTCACTGGATTTCGGTCTATGCCAAAGGACAAGTTGTGATTAAAATAAAATCCTTTAAACATCTGCCAGAATGTCTCAGGGTTTTCCCGTTTCTTTTTTGGTGTGTTTTCAGTGTCTTCTTCAGGGGCAGGATCTTTTTCTTCAGGCTTTTGCCCTTTCAATTTTGCGATTAGATCTTTTATATCCTGAATGCTAAAATTTGACCCCAGATTGACGCTATAATTGCTCAACCGGGCCAGGCCTTGTCCCGATTTTGCCAATAACTCATTGATCCTACGGCCAGTATCATCTTTTTTATAAAAATCAAATGACATATTCACGTTGAGCGTGGTCAAACCACCAAGAAATCTGGTTGCTCCACTTACAGACATTGGACTCCATTTAAACGAGTCAGCAGCAAAATTGTAAAACCCTGACATATAGATATTGTCAAATAATTTAAACTTCTTTTCAGTGGAGTCTTTTTTGTCCAGGTATTTGGCTTCAAATATATTAGTCAGATTATACCCTATACCCAATTGTTTCCCCTGTGGTTGAATATCATTGTAAGTCATCCCTTCAAATATAGAATAGGCCTGCCTTCCATTTCGGGTATCGTAATACTTGGTATACTGATCATTTGAAGGGGTGTAATTGAGCGACACTGAAGGTCTCATTGTATGCCGAATACCTCTGATAAAGCCTTTTTTAAATTTCATGGTCCCATAGATTGAGGTATTGAGGCTGATGCCTGCATCAAACAAATGTGCCGCCTTAAAACCATTGAGCGTATCCCTTTTAAGCGTGTCCAGGCTACCGTTGACATTGGTAATTTCCTGGTTTTTAAGATTCCAGATCTCTCTAAAATTAACAGATGGTGACAAATTAAAATATTTCATCACCCTAAAATTCACATCAGAGGACGCTACATGTCTGACCCCAAACGATGAAGCCAGGTTATTTAAAGTACTTGGATTAAAAAAGGTAGTATCAGTAGCTCTCACCATGGATTGCACACTTGAGTTATAATTAAAAGAGACTCTTTCATACCACTTCTCGTCGCCACTCTTTAGTTTTCGTTTGAGGGGATATATCCTCTGCATTTGAAGGTTGATATTTGGAAGGTTAAGGATCACTGATTTGTCGCGCGTATTTTGAGAATGACTCATGGATGCTGAGAGCGAAATTGGTTTCCCTGGAAACTGCATGGTATAATTGACATTACTGGAGTAGCTATTGTTTAGTACCTGGGATGCATTGTTATAGTTTAACTGTTGATATCCATTTGTTTGAAAATTGACCGAGGCAGAAAAGTTTCTGTAGGGATTGGATTGAGATGCCTGTCGATGACTCCACCGGATATTGTAAGATTTTTCGTTTTGTAAGGCTGCTGATTCGCCGGATTCATATTTCCTGTCAGAATACCCAAAGTCAAAATTGCCACTGAACTTATATCTCTTAGAGTAGTTGGATCCCAATTTTATTCCCCAACTACCCCTGGTATAAATATCAAACTGAGTACTCAAATCAAAATGAGGCCCCAAAGGAGTATAAAACCCAATATCCCTCAATCCAAAACCCAGCGAAGGTGAGTACTCATAATCACTTGGAATGATCAACCCTGCACTCCTCTTATTAGAGATCGGAAAAAACCCAAAGGGCAACCAAATAGGTGTAGGTACTCCCATGATCTCAAGATTAGAAGGACCCACGATGACCATTTTATCCTTTACAAATTTTTGCTTGGTACTTCTGATCCCAAAATGCGGATGTTCAGCATTACAAGTCGTCAGGATGGCATTTTTGTTAAAGATGATGTCTTTTTGTGTAGTATCAACCGGATCCCCTCCGATGAATTTAGTTTTAGTACCCCGGATGAATACATCCGTGTAATGGCTGACTATTTCATCTATGATGCCTTTGCGCGTCTTGAAGTTGTACCGCATTTTTACGGCATCAAACTCCTGGTCACCATCCGAAAAATGGGGCAACCCGATCCTTTTTCCGTTAGTATCTAAGACTCCTTCCGCATAAGCTATATTCTCATTCATATCCAACCTGATCATAGCCGCAGTCAGGGTATAAGATTGATAGGTCACCTTGGCATTACCAAATAAATAAAACATTTTTTGCTGAGCATCAAGATAGGAACTGTCATCACTGGAGTATTCTACTTCGGCATCCGGTGCATCAGGAGAAATCAAAATATCAAGGCTATCGCGGACACCTATAGAATCTTTTTTATTACTCGCAGTATCTGCCAATACAATAGCACTTCTACCTCTAGTTTGGCTGTAGACCTGAAGGACAGTTAAAAAAAAATAAATGACTATAATGAAAACTCTCAATCCATCGGATTAAACGGTGAAACGGGCTTTTTTGTCTCCAACTTAACGCAAGATTAATTTAGATGTTAAAACAACTGCAAAAATAGAACTTTGTAGTCAGACATTAGCGACACAAAATCCTCCCCACTCTGTCCAGAAACTAATATCTTTGCCCCTTTATGTCAAAAGAAACCAGAATCGCTCTCCTGGCTATTGTCTCGGTAGCTATATTGATTATTGGCTACAAATTTATTATCGGTAAAAGTATATTGTCCAAACGACAATTTTTTTATGTGAAATACAAGGACATTGATCAGCTTCAGGTATCGAACCCCGTCATGATCAATGGATATCAAGTAGGTTCGGTCAATAAAATATACCTCGATCCGGCGGACAATACTACACCCATTGTTGTATTGGAAGTGAATAGTAATATCAAAGTGCCCAAGGAAGCCAAAGCAGTATTGACCAGTTTGGGATTGATGGGAGGTAAGGCTGTTCAACTTCAATTTACTGAAAAATGCACCACTAACTGCGCCAAAAGCGGAGATTATCTGATCGCAGATGCCAAAAGCCTCATCAGTAATTTTATTGGCGAGGGAGAATTGGAAGGTTATATGGGTACTCTAAAAAACACGGCCTCCCAACTTTTTGATAGCATCACCGGAGAGTCGGGAAAAAAAGAAATAAAACAAAGTGTTGCAAACCTCGAGATGACCCTCCAAAATTTGGCTCACGCCACTACTACACTCAATAGCTTGTTATCTCGCAATACTTCCAAATTGGACAAAATGATTACCAACATGGAAAGTGTGATTGGTAATATCCAAAATTCTAATCACGAGATTTCAAACATATTAAAAAATGCTGATTCTATCGGTACTCAGGTACGTGATGCTAATCTCTCTAAGACTATAGGTGAATTTAATGAAACTCTTCAGGAAGGCAAAAAATCTATACAAGGCCTTCAGCATACTTTAAAATCTGCAGATGAATCTTTGATATCTGTCAATGCGCTCATCAAAAAAGCTCAGGAAGGGGATGGTACAGCTGCTAAAATCTTGAATGATCCCGCTTTGTATCAAAACCTGTCTAATACCTCACGCCAACTAGAGCTCTTTTTGCAGGACCTTAGGCTTAATCCTAAGCGCTATGTCAATGTATCTGTGTTTGGTAAAAAACAGAAAGAATACACTCCAGCTGAAAATGATCCGGCTATGGTGTCAGATACTTTAAAATAAATCCTATTGAGGTAAAAATTGGATTGCTCTTTTCACTGATGGATTGAGAGCAGTGCCTTCTACTTGTGTAGATACTTCTATAAAAAACTCAGACTTAGTCTTATTTAACCATTTAGCCAGCTTTGAAACTTGCCGATGTACCACAGACTTGTTGCCTAACTTGTCCATACTGGAATATTGAGGTTTAATAGGCAGATTAAAATCTATTATTTTTTCACTATTGGCCTTTAACTCCACAGAATCCTCCAGATGAATCGAGCCCCAGGTGTAATCATTTGTACGCTGATCTTTACCCCTTCCTCTATGATAGGTCTCTATAAGTTTTACCTCCAGTTTTTTAAGGACTTGACTTGATTTGGTATGTAATCTCAGGCTACCACTGATTACAGTTGTAGCCGTATTAAAAGTGTCTGGCACATCCAGGTCTACTTTCAACCCTTCAATTCCAAAAAAAAGTTTGACTTTTCCCAGCATGTTCTACTAATTGAATATTTTTTTTGCAAGCCAACCTTCATGCAATGGTTTCAAAAAATGGTAGCGCAATTCTCTTTTGGAGGCGATTGTAGTATCACCATACATCGCATTTTTGTTAAGCATTCCATTTGATATCATATGCTTAATAGCTGGCAAATCTTCGAATTTCATTGTCTCACCCTGTAAGATGCCGATTTTGGTCTTGACTAACAAAGAAATCCTATAATCTGCCTCTAGCTTTTGGATGAACCTCAATAGTTTATCGATAGAACATCCACTCGCACCATATTTGGATTCATCCAGGCTGATGATCAGGTAATTATCTTGCCACCACTCTGCGCTAGCTTCCAGCGTAGCACTATGGCTGGTCCATTCTGAAATGAACACTTTTAACTCTTTCTTCATTTGGATCAAGGTATCCTCAGAGATATCTCCTACTATCGAAAACATCCAAATTCTGGCGTCATCCGGCAATTGATTAAAATCTATCCACATAATATGGACAAAATTAGCCTTTATTTTGCTCAAGTATCATTTCAGCCAGGTCATACACCATGACTTGGCCTTGTTTTTCTTGTTGCTTTATTCCATCCGTCATCATGGTCAGGCAAAATGGACAGTTGGTCACTATTCGGTTGACTCCTAGACCCAAAGCCTCTTCTACTCTTTCTTGATTGATCCTTTTTGCGCCGGGCTCATCCTCTTTAAACATTTGAGCGCCTCCTGCACCACAGCAAAGTCCATTCTCTTTATTTCGTTTCATTTCTTTGACATCCACATTCAACCTCTTTAAAGCTTGTCGCGGATCTTCATAGATGCCATTGACCCGACCTAAATAACAAGAGTCATGCATCGTGGCGGTTATCTCTTCATCAGACTTTATGATCAACCTTCCTGTTTTTAGCAATTCATGGATGAAAGTGGTATGGTGCACTACTTCGTAGTTTCCTCCAAGAGCAGGGTATTCATTTTTTAAAGTATTAAAGCAATGAGGGCATGTAGTGACGATTTTATTGATTTTGTACTGGTTTAAAATGCCTATATTTTGCAGAGCCAACATCTGAAAAACAAATTCATTGCCGGACCTCCTGGCAGGGTCACCACTGCATTTTTCTTCATCACCAAGTACTGCAAATTTTACTTGCGCCATATCCATGATCTTGGCAAATGCCTGAGTCACTTTCTGTGCCCTGCTATCAAAGGCACCAGCACAACCTACCCAAAATAAAACCTCAAAAATATCTCCTGTATTAGTATACTCCGCTACAGTCTTTACTTTTTCCATATGCATTAATTTTGATTGGCCCAGTCTGTTCTACTTTGACTCATTGGCCACACACACCCATTATTTTCCAGGCTATTAAACATGGCTGTCCAACTGGCGGGGCCTTTAGATTGGCTCAGGATTTCATTGCGCCGAAGCTCAAGGATTGGCTCCATGGGGTTGATGAGTACAGGGCATGCCTCCACACAGGCCTGACAGGTAGTGCATGCATGCAATTCTTCAGCTGATATGTATGAAAATAGAGATTTGCCATCATCATAGCCAGGTATAACATGGCTGCCATGATCGAGGTTTTTACCTATCTCCTGCATTCTATCTCTAATGTCCATCATGATTTTTCTGGGGGAAAGTTTTTTGCCGGTGATGTTTGCTGGACAAACCATGGTACATCTGCCACATTCAGTACAGCTATAGGCACCAAGTAGTATTCTTTGAGATAAGTCAAACACATCTTTGGCCCCGAATTCATCCAGTCCCGGGTCAGAGATCGCCGCTGGTTGAGTGTTTTCGACTGCCAACCCCAACATAGATTTAACTTCATTCATGATTACTGGCATATTCTCCATCTCCCCCCTGGGATTGATTTTAGAATAATATACATTTATGAAAGCCAAAAATATGTGCAAGTGCTTGGAAAATGGCAGATAATTCAGGAATCCGAGTACGACCAAATAGTGAAGCCACCAGCCTCCCCTTTCAAGTATATGCAAAGAAGAAATAGACATACCTCCGAACAGAGCAGGTCCGATATATCGACTGATTAAAAAATGACCGGCCTGGCCATTCATATCCGGTGATATTTGAGCCAGTACTCGCTCGGCCCCGTTCATACTCATAATGCCTATGATCAATAACAACTCACCGATGAG
>Ga0138256_10001551_pt1 | contig 24722 bp, 18 predicted proteins | sample KNB2016incub_MG_FD_105486 | JGI IMG/M metagenome (GOLD analysis project Ga0138256, IMG submission 105486) | Active sludge microbial communities from wastewater in Klosterneuburg, Austria - KNB2014incub_MG | ecosystem: Engineered > WWTP > Activated sludge > Unclassified | place: Austria...
AGACGGCCGGCGGGGTTCCTCGCCATGGCGCTCTCGACGATCTGGACGTTGCCCGGAATCTTGCGCAGCGCCGGCGTATCGGTGACCCCGGCCTTGATCGAATTGACCGAGATGCCGAGCGGCGAGAGCTCGACCGCGAGCTGGCGAACGTGCGACTCGAGCGCCGACTTCGCCGCCGAGACGGCGCCGTAGGCCTTCCACACGATGTGGTCGCCCGACGAGGTCATGGCGAAGACGCGCCCGCCCTCGGCGAGCGCCCCGGTGCGCACCAGGTCCTGCGTCCAGTAGACCAGCGAGTTCGCCATCACGTCGAGCGTCATCTCGATCTGCGCCGGCGTGATCGCCTCCTTCTCGTCGTCGGCGATGAACGGCTTGAGCGTGCCGAAAGCGAGCGAGTGCATGAGCACCTGCACCGGCTGGCCGCCGGCGAGGCGCACGATCTCGGCGACCGTCTCTTTCCGCTTGTCGTGATCAGCGGCGTTGACGTTGAAGAAGTGCGCCTTGCGGCCGAGCGTGGTGATGCCGGCGACGATCTCCTCGACGTGCGGCATCGCCTGCCGGCGATCGAAGTGGACGCCGAAGATGTCGTAGCCGGCGGCAGCGAATTCGAGCGCCGCGGCCTCGCCGAAGCCGCTCGACGCGCCGAGGATCAGGGCCCAACGGGATTGACTGGCTGACAAGGAGCTCCTCCGATCGCGAACCTGCGGTGAAGAAACGGATTCTAGACGAACTCGCGCCGGGGTCCTCGAACGCGCGCCGCAGGCGCGCCTAGGCGAAAAACACCGGCGTCTCGGGCGGGGCCTTGGCCGCGGCCTCATCGGCCGTCTCCGCTCCGGAGGCCACCTCGACGAGGTCGCCCGCGGCGGTACGCAGCCGGCCCTGGCCGGTATCGAGCAGGCAGAGATTGCGCCCCAGGTGCTTGGCGGCGTAGAGCGCCTGGTCGGCGAGGTGCAACAGGTCGTCGGCGTTGGCCACGGCGAGCTCGGGCGCGGCGGCGACACCGACGCTCATCGTCAGGACCAGGCGGTCGCCCGTCGGCGCCTTGACGACCAGCGCTTCGACCCGCTTGCGCAGGCGTTCAGCGATCTCGAGCGCGGTCTCGCCGGTGGTGTCTTCGAACAGCAGCACGAACTCCTCGCCGCCGTAGCGTGCGCACAAATCGTTGCCGCGCGCCGGCGCGAGCAGCACCTGGGCGACCGTCTTCAGCGCCAGGTCACCGGTCGGATGGCCGTAGGTATCGTTGATGCGCTTGAAATGGTCGAGGTCGCACAGGACGATGGCGAGCGACGTCCCCTCCTCGCGGCTCTGACTGAACGCCTCCTCGAGCCGCTGCTCGAGGACCCGGCGCGAGGCGGCCCCGGTCAGGCGGTCGACTTTGGCCGCGCGCTCGACGAGCGCGCCGCGCAGCGACGCCGCCATCTGCGGCAAGAGGCCGTTGAACAGCTCGAGGGCCCGCGGATCGATGCGCCGAGGATCGAACCAGAGCCGCACCCAGCCGATCGGCCGCGGGTCGCCCAACGCGCGCTCGACGATCTTCCAGGTGCCGCGGCGATGAATGCCGGGCAGCGCCGGCGGCACCGGCGGCGGTGAGGGCTCCCCCGCGGCGAGAGCGCCGCCGGCCTCGGCCCACCAGCTGGCCCGCCCCTGGTCGGGCACCTCGAGCTCGAGCTGAAACCACGAGAACGGCAAGAGCGAAGCGCACTCCTCGCGCACCTGTTCGACGACGCCGACGATTCCGCCGCTGCCGGAGCCGCCGGCGGCGAGCGCCAGTCCGGCGCGGCGCAGGCGATGCGCCTCGTCGAGCCGGCGGACGTGACCCGAGGCGGCGAGACCGTTGCGCGCCGCCTCGCCGGCAAGCAGCGCGAACGCCGCCAGGACGACCCAGGCGAGCGCCCACGAGGCCTCTCCGGCGAGAACGACGACCAGCGCGCCGAGAGCGAGCCCGGCGAGATCGAACAGCAGCGGCAGTTGCGCACGCGCGAGATCGAGCAGCGACTCGCGCCGCACCGAGCGCCGGATGGCGAGCTCGTAGGCGAGCGGAATCGCCAGCCAGGCAAGGCTGGAGAGGGTCACGGCAAGCGCCCAGCGGTCCGGCAGGGCGAGAAAGATCGCGCCGGCGGCGAGCACCGAGAGAACGGCGATCGCCACCCAGCCGGCAAGACGCGAGAGGCTCCGCCGCTCGGGCAGCGGCAGGTCGCGGCGCGCTTCGATGAAGCGCTGCGAGAGCTCCGCTCCGACGAGCGCCGTCGCCACCAGGCCGGCGACCGGCACGATGCCGAAGCGCGCGAAACCCGGGTAGACGATCAGCGCGCCAAGGGCGAGCGAGGCGCCACCGAACGGGCGGTGGAGCGCGCCGGCGAGCGCCGCGGCAAGCGCCAGCAGAAGCAGCAGCGGCTCGGCGGCCCACCCCGGCGGCGCCCACGCGTCGTTGCCGGAGGCGAGCGCCAGGAGCGCGATCGCGAGCAGCACCGGCACGAGCCAGAGCCACAACTCGCGGCGCGCGCGCGTCTTGGTGCGCGTGCCGTCAGGCATGGCGGTCGCCGGGGCAATCCGCGACGCGACGCCGGATGAGCCGGGCGAGCGCCGCCAGCGCGAGGAGGCCCGCCAGCGCGACCAGTCCTCCCGGCCGCGCGGCGGGAATCTCGGCGATGCCGGTAAAGCTGCGGCAGGCCGAAGGCGTCACCCGCAGCGAGAAGGCGCGCACGTTCCCCACGTCGATCGGGTTCCAGTCGGTGACTCGCACCGTCCAGCTGCCGTTCGCGTCCTCGCCGTCGAGCTGTTCCAGAGGCCGGGCGGGGCGGTAGCTGCCGGTGAACGGGTTGTCGCCGGTCGAGACGCTCTGGATCGACGGGCCAGCGCTCTCGTCGTCGAGCAGCGTCTGGCAGAAGTGATTGCCGAAGCCGTCGGTGAAGCGGATCAACTGCACCGTCGTGCCGGACGGCGCGACGAGCTCGATCAGCAGGTTGCTGACGAAGCCGTGCTCGAGTCCGACCGTCGTCGCTCCCAGGTCGGTCGTGCACAGGGTGCCCTCGAAAGCGAAATCGAGATCGCTCACCCGCCCCGCGAGGCCGTCCACGGCCAGGGTGGCGAGCGCTGGAGCGCCGGGAGAACCGCGCAGCGGCGAGTCCGGAATGGCGACCGGCGGACCAGCGTAGGCGAAGGTCAGCGGTTCGCCCGGCGCTCCCAGAGCGAGCGTGAAGCCGCGCTCCTCGGGGCCGATGCCGCCTTCGTAGTCGACGCTCAGAGCGAAGCTCAAGAGCGCTCCGCAGGGCGCCGCCGCCGGCAGCGCGATCTCGAAGCCATCGAGGCTCGATGCTGAAGCCCCCGCGGGCAGATCGTCCCAGGCCGCGCTGGGATCGGTGACGGTGCCCGTGCCGGTCGCTTCGACGAGCCCGGCCGAGATCGCCTGCGCCGCCGCTCCGCCGACATTCGCGACCTCGACGTCGATGCGCCAGCGCTCTCCGGGATCGAGCACGGCGTCGCCGTTGCCGAAGACTTCCGACGTCGCCACCGCCCCAAGCGCGAGATTGGCCCGCAACGGCACCGCGGCCGCGGCGAGCATCGCTCCGAGATCGACCAGGCCCCTGCCGGTGGTCGGATCGGGGCCGGGGGTTTCGATGTCGAGCGCCTGGGCGAGCAGCGCCGCGCGCACCGCAGCGGCAGAAGTCGCGGGCAGCGCGCTCCAGTAGACCGCGGCGAGCGCGGCGGCGTGCGGCGCGGCGGCCGAGGTACCGAAGAAGCGGGTGAAGCCATCGACAGAAGTCGAAACGCCGTCGGCGGCGGTGAGCTCGGGTTTGGCGCGCTCGATGCCGCCGGTGGCCGAGAAGTCCCCCGGCGGCGCCCCCGGCAGGAGCGCTCCGGCGGCGGAGAAGAAGATCCGCCGCGGTCCGTCGGCGCTGAACGTCTCGCTCTGCTGGCTGGCGTCGAAGGCGAGCGGAAAGGGCCCCGACGGCTGGCCCGCGGCGTAGCCGGCCGACGCCGGTGCGGCGGCGATCGCCAGCGCGCCGCTCGCCGCGGCATGTCCGCGCAGCGCCGACCGCGTCGCCCGCTCGAGCTCGCCGCGGAAGGCGATGAGATTCAGCAGGCGGCCGGAGCCCGCAGCGCGGGCCACCACGAGGCGCTCGCCCGCGGAAGCGCCGGAGCCGAAGAAGCTGACGATCTCCACCGGATCGTCGTCGCCGCCGACGCCGTCCTGCGTGTTGTTCGAGAAGCGCAGAACCTCGGCAAGGTCGCCCGAAAGCACGTAGAGGTCGTAGTCGTTGGCGGCGGTCGCGAAAGGGTCCGTCCAGTGCAGGGCGACAGCGGGCGCGGACTTGTGCACCAGGTTCGCGACCTCGCCGCCACCGAAATCGTGCAGCAGCAGACCGGGGAGCACCGGCAGCGGGGCGCCGGCGAGGAAATCCCCCTGCCAGGTGCCCGAGGTGCCGTCGTCGAAGTTGCCTTCGTTGCCCGCCGATGCGAGGTAGAGCACGCCCTGCGCGGTCACTTCGTCGACGGCCGCGGCGATCGGACCGTCCTGAAAGGGCGACTCTTCGAGATAGATCACGTCGTCGACGATCACCTGGCAACCGCTCGCCGCAAGATCGAGGATGTTCTGCGCGAAGCTCGCGAGGCCGCCGAAGGCCGTGGCGAAACCGAGAGCCGCCCCCGGAGCGACGTCGTGCACGATCTCGAGCATCGCGGTGCCCTCGGCTCCACCGCCCTCTTGCCCGGGCAGAACCGCGACCGCCGGCAGCTCGCCGGACGCCTGCGAGTAGGCGAGCTCGTCGACGCCGTTCGACAGCGCGCAGACCTTGCGCCCCGCGCCGTCGAGTCCGTGCAGATTGCGCGCCGTATCGGCGGCGTGCGCGCGGTCGCCCTCCGAGACGACGCCGTGAGTGAAGGCCGGCCGCGCCGGCAGGATGCGCCGCACCCCGGCGGCCTGCGCCAGCGGGCGCAAGGCTTCCATCGCGACCGTTGCCCGCAGCGAACGCAAGGGCGCGGAGGAGAAGCGGATCTCACCGCCCAGCTGCCGCACCTCCAGGGCGACCGGCTGGAGGTCCTCCGGCGCGCGCAGATCGATATCGACTTCGAGCCGCCCCGCGGCAGGGAGCGCCGGCACTTGCAGCCGCGCGATCGTGGCGGGAATCCGGCCCGCGCGGCGATCGAGGGCAAAGAGGAGCTGAGAATCGATCTTGCGCTCGGCGGCGCTGCGGCTGTCTTTCCATTCCGCAAGCAGACGGAGCTGGTCGATCGCCGCCGGGGCGAGCGTCGATGGCAAGCCTTGAGCAAAAAGACCGGTAAAGGAAAAAAGGGCCCACGCCGCTACCGTTGCGCCGAACGCGAGCGGCCACTTGGATTTGCCGTCGACCATGAGGATGGACCTTCGTGGCATCGGTACCTTTGGCGCGCGGAATACCGTCAGGACCTGCAACAGGTTGAAGAGGATCCTAACCCCCTTTACCGGCGCTTTTCGTGTCGTCCACCACAACCCGCCCTGGCAACCCGACGGGACTTCCGGCACTGCGCACCCGCCTTGCGCAACGGCCCTTCGCGACAGAGGATGATCGGCGTGAGACTTCCGCCGCCCCCCTGGATTGCCGCTCATCGTGGCGCCCTGCCGTTGCTCGAGAACACGATTCCGGCCCTCGAGCGCGCGGTCGCAGAAGGGGCCGATCTGCTCGAGTTCGACGTCCAGGCGACTGCCGACGAAGTTCTGGTTCTCTTTCACGACAGCGACCTGGGCAGACTGGGCGGGCGCTCCGACCTGGTGGTCGAGCGTTCGGTCGCAAGCACCCTGCTCGACATCGAGCTGCGCGATCCCGCCGCCACCGGGCGCCAGGGACGGATCCCGACCCTGGCCGCGCTGCTCTCCGCCCTGCCGGACGCCTTCCCGATCAACATCGAGCTCAAGGTCCGGCGAAGCGAACGCGGGCGCATCGCCGAGCTCGCCCTCGCGGCAACCGCCGGCCGGGAGAACGTGCTCTTCTCCTCGTTCGACAGCCGGGTGCTGCGGGCGCTGCGGCAGCGCTCGTCCGCGGCACGGCTCGCGCCGCTCGCCCGGCGCTGGACGCCGGCGCTGGCCGAGCTCGGCGAGGAGCTCGCGGCCTGGAGCCTGCACGTCGGCGGGGGGGTGGCGCGCGCCAGGGCCGCAGGCAAAGGGCCGCCGCTGCTCGTCTATACCGTCAACAATGCCGCGCAAGCCCGGCGGCTCCTCGCCGCCGGCGCCACCGGGGTGTTCACCGACCGGCCTGCGCCCTTGCGGGCGGAACTTGGGGCGCCCGGCGAGAGTGGCGTATTATCCAGAGCTTATCGAGGGCGATAGCGCGCCGCGTTGGTCTGCCTGGCGCCCGGGAGAGTCGAACCGATGGCTTCAGCCGAGCTGGTCTTGTATCAGGAAGAGTTTCAGCGCCTCGACGGGGCGTTGAAGAAACTGCGCCAAGAGGCCAACGCCCGGGCGATCTTCCTCATCGACAAGAATGGCCAGCAGATCGCCGCCGCCGGGGAGGTCGACCAGTTCGACACCACGAGCCTGGCGAGCCTGACCGCCGGCAACGTCGCGGCGACCGACGGGCTTGCCAAACTCATCGGCGAGCGTGAGTTCTCGGTGCTGTTCCACGAAGGCAAACGCGACCACATCCACATCTCGATCGTCGCCAAGCGCGCCATCCTGCTGGTCATCTTCGACGACCGCTCGTCGCTCGGCCTCGTGCGCCTGCGCGTCAAGCGCGGCAGCCAGGAGTTGGATCACATCTTCGACGAAATGCAGGTGAAGCAGGCCAAGGGCGCCGCCAGTCCGACGCACGCCAGTCCGTTCTCCGAGATCACCGACGAGGACATCGACGCTCTGTTTTCGGAGTAGGCCCGGATCTTCCGCGGCCCGATTCTCGAGACGCCATGACGTTCATCAACTACGCCAGCCGGGAGATCAACTGCAAGATCGTCTATTACGGTCCCGGTCTGGGCGGCAAGACGACGAATCTGCAGTTCATCTACAGCAAGACGGCCCCGGAAGCGAAGGGCAAGATGATCTCCCTCGCGACGGAGGCGGATCGCACCCTGTTCTTCGACTTCCTGCCGCTCGACCTGGGCTCGATCCGCGGCTTCACCACCCGCTTCCACCTCTACACCGTCCCCGGGCAGGTCTTCTACGATGCCAGCCGCAAACTCATCCTGAAGGGCGTGGATGGCGTGGTCTTCGTGGCCGATAGCCAGCCGGAGCGGATGGAGGCCAACATCGAGTCGATCCGCAACCTCGAGGACAACCTGCACGAGCACGGTTTCGACCTGCAGTCGATCCCCTACGCCCTGCAATTCAACAAGCGCGATCTGCCCGAAGTCGCCCCCGTCGCCGACATGTACCGCACCTTGAACTACAAGCGAGAGCCCACTTTCGAGGCCGTCGCGACCACCGGGATCGGCGTCTTCGACACCCTCAAGGCGGTGGCGAAGCAGATCCTCGTCGAGCTGCGCAAGCGCTGACTCCGGCCGGCGACCGATCTTCTCCGACACCCACGACTTCGAGACCTCTCCAGACCATCCCGATGCCCGCCCTGAAGCCCTCGACCCAGAAGTCGCCTGCCTCCCGGCCGGCGGCCGCTCCGGCGAAGCCCGCGACCGATCCGCTGCTCGACCTGTTCGGCAACGCCGTCGCCGCCGCCCAGCGCCAGCATTTCCGTGAGGCCGCCGGCATGTTCCGGCGCCTGCTCATAGAGAGCGACGACGAGCCGACCCTGCGAGACCGCAGCCGCCAGTACCTGACCCTCTGCGAGCAGCGCCTGGCGAACGGCAACCCCGCTGCCGGCGAAGCCGAGGAGGATCCCTACCTCCAGGCAGTGGTCGCCAAGAACCGCGGTAACTTCGCCGAGGCGCTGGCGCTGTGCCGGCGCGGCGGACGCCATCGCCGCGACGAACGGATGGCCTATCTCGCCGCTTCGATCCTGGCGCTCGAAGGCGAGCTCCCCGAGGCCGCCGAGCTGCTCGCCTTCGCCGTCGGCCAGAACGCACGCAACCGCGTGCAAGCGATTCACGACTCCGATTTCGCCGAGGTTCTCGGTCGGGCCGAGTTCGCCTTCGTCCTCGACCCCTCCTGATCTGCCCGCCTGATGCCGTCCGACACCGCCCCCGAACCGGACCGCCTGGCGGTCGTACTCGCAGCCGGTCAGGGCAAACGCATGCGGTCGGCGCTGCCCAAGGTCCTGCATGAGGTCGCCGGCCGGCCGATGCTCGCCCGGGTTCTCGCCACCGCCCGCCTCTCCGGCTGCGACCGTCTGCTGCTGGTCGTGGGTCACCGCGCCGAGAGCGTGAGGGCCGCGTTTCCCGACGCCGATCTCACCTGGGTCGAGCAGCGCGAACAGCGCGGCACCGGCCATGCCCTGCTGCAGGCGGCGCCGCACGCCGCCGAGCGGGCGCTGCTGCTCGTCCTCTCCGGCGACGTCCCGCTGGTGCGCGCCGCCACCCTCGACCGCCTCGCCAAGGCCGCCGCCGCGGGCTGGGGCGCGATGGCTGCGGCCACGCTGCGCGAGCCGGGGACGCTGGGGCGCGTGCTGACGCGCCTCGACGGCACGCTCGAGCGCATCGTCGAGGTCGCCGACGCCACCGCGGAAGAGCTCGCGATCTGCCGTGTCAACGCCGGTCTCTATGCCCTGCCGGCGCCCGAGATTTTCGAGTTCCTCGCCGCGCTCGAGCCGGACAACGCCCAGGGCGAGCTCTACCTGACCGACGCCCTCGGCGACGCGACCGCCGCCGGCCGGCGAATCGAGGTCATCGAGCTCGACGATCCCGATGAGGCCCTGGGCGTCAACGACCGCGCCGACCTGGCGCGCGTCCATCGACTGCTGCTCGAGAGAAAGGCGCGCGAGCTCCAGCGCGGCGGCGTGACGCTCTTCGCCCCCGAACGCACGGCCATCGAGCCCGAGGCGGAGATCGCCCCCGACAGCGTCGTGCATGCCGATGTCGCCCTCTCCGGCACCTGCCGCGTCGGCACCGGCTCGACCCTGCACCAGGGAGTCTGGATGCGCAACACGACGGTCGGCCAGGATTCGGTCATCGAGCCGTACTCGGTCCTCGACGGCGCCACGGTCGGCGACGGCTGCCGCGTCGGGCCGTTCGCACGCCTGCGCCCGGGGACGGTGCTCGGCGACGGCGCGCGGGTCGGCAACTTCGTCGAGATCAAGAACAGCCGCCTGGGCAGGAAGGCGAAAGCCAACCACCTGGCCTACGTCGGTGACGCCGAGGTCGGCGATGGCGCCAACATCGGCGCCGGCGTCGTCACCTGCAACTACGACGGCGAGGCGAAGCACCGCACGACGATCGGCGAAGGCGCCTTCATCGGCAGCGACACCATGCTGGTCGCGCCGGTCTCGGTCGGCGCCCACGCCACCACCGGCGCCGGCTCGGTGATCACCCGCGACGTGCCCGCGGGCGCCCTCGCCGTCGAGCGAGCGACCCAGCGTACCCTGCCCGGATGGGCCGAGCGGCGCAGCCGCAAGAACCGGAAAGCGAGCGACTGAAGATGTGCGGAATCGTCGGCTATGTCGGACCCCGCGAGGTCGTGCCCCTCCTCATCGACGGGCTGCGGCGCCTCGAGTACCGCGGCTACGATTCGGCCGGAGTCGCGGTGGTCGCCGACGGACGGCTCGAAACCCGTCGCGCCGAGGGCAAGCTCGACCGGCTGGTCGAGCGTCTGCGTGAGCAGCCGCTCGCCGGCAGCTACGGCGTCGCCCACACCCGCTGGGCGACACACGGCAAACCGACCGAACGCAACGCCCATCCGGTTGTCGACTCGAAGAACCGCATCGCGATCATCCACAACGGCATCATCGAGAACTTCCTCGCCATCAAGCGCCGCCTGACGGCCGAAGGCTGGACCTTTTCGACCGACACCGACACCGAGGTGATCGCCAACCTCGTCTCCTCCTACTACACCGGCGACCTCGCGGCGGCAGTGAAGCGCGCGGTCGGCGAGCTCGAAGGCATGTATGCCTGCGCCCTGATCGGCACCGAGAGCACTCTCGGAGACGGCGAGGAGATCGTCGCCGTGCGGCAGGGCACGCCGCTCGTCCTCGGCCTCGGCACCGGCGAGAGCTACCTCGCCTCGGATCCGGCGGCGCTCATTGCTCACACGCGAGACGTGATCTTCCTCGACAACGGCGACATCGCCCGGCTCACCCGTGCGCAGATCGAGATCTGGGATCGCTCGGGCGCCGCCGTGAAGCGACCGGTGACGCGCCTCAACTGGGATCCGCAGCAGGTCGAGAAGGGCGGCTACAAGCACTTCATGCTGAAGGAGATCTTCGAGCAGCCCGAGGCTGCCCGCGACACCTTCGGCGGCCGGGTCGATTTCGAGACCGGCAAGATCGGCTTCGACTCCCTCGAGCTCGCCCCCGACTACGTGCGCTCGCTGGCGCGCATCCAGCTCCTCGCCTGCGGCACCTCGTGGCATGCGGCGCTCATCGGCAAGTTCCTGATCGAGGAGCTGGCGCGGATTCCGGTCGAGGTCGACTACGCCTCGGAGTACCGCTACCGCGATCCGATCGCCGACGCTTCGGTGCTGGTCGCCGGCATCTCGCAGTCGGGCGAGACCATCGATACCGTCTGGGCGATGGAGGCGGCGAAGGAGCGCGGCGCGCGCCTCATCGCTCTGTCGAACGTCCCCGGCTCGCAGGCGACGCGGATCAGCTCCGGCACGCTCTACACGCACGCCGGCCCGGAGATCGGCGTTGCCTCGACCAAGGCATTCACCACCCAGCTGGTGGCCTTCTATCTCCTCGCGCTCTACCTGCGGCAGCAGCTCGGCCGCGAGATCGAGGCCGACCTCCTCGCTCCGCTGGCGCATCTGCCGCAGGCGATCGCGGAAGCCCTGGCGCTCGAGTCCGAGATCGAGAAGCTGTCGCGGCGGTACCACACCGCCACCGACTTCCTCTTCCTCGGCCGCGGCATCCAGTACCCGGTGGCGCTCGAAGGGGCGCTGAAGTTGAAGGAGATCTCCTACATCCACGCCGAGGGCTACCCCGCCGGCGAGATGAAGCACGGCCCGATCGCGCTCATCGACGAGCACCTGCCGGTGGTCGCCATCGCCACCGGCAAGCGGGTTTTCGAGAAGACGAAGAGCAACCTGCAAGAGGTCAAGGCGCGCGACGGCAAGGTCATCGTCGTCACCGACCGCGACCCGGCCGAGCTCGACGGCGTCGCCGACCACGTGCTGCGCGTCCCGGCGCTACCCGAAGCGCTCTCCCCCATCGTCACCGTCATCCCCCTGCAGCTCCTCGCCTACCAGATCGGCGTCCGCCGCGGCGCCGACGTCGACCAGCCGCGAAACCTCGCCAAGAGCGTCACCGTCGAGTAGCCCGACCGCCCCCACCCGGGGGCGCGGCGGGGCCAGGGCCCTGGAGGAGTACCCTGCAGTCAGGCCGGTCTCCGCGCTCGGTGGCGCCGACGCGTATACCGGGCAGCACTGCACCTTCCGAAGGGAGTCACGAGATGAGGTCAGTCAATCGGCGACCGGGCTCCAGAGTTCCTGGTCTCATCGCCTGCGCGGCTCTCCTGCTTGGGGCCTCGCCCGTTGCGGCTGAATTGCACCATTTGGTTGCAGCCGAGGGAATCGTCGAGATCGCCGTCGCTTCGCATGCCGACGGAGGCTCTTCGGTTGCCTGGCTCCTGCAGGAGGCGAGTCTCGAGAACCGCGTCTACCTTCAACGCTTCGACGCCTCCGGTTCGCCCGTCACCGCGCGGGCGCTGGTTTACCAGGACCTGTTTCCGGCCAGCAACCTCCAGGTCGCAACGGACTCCGCCGGCAACGATCTGGTGGCCTTCAGGCTCTACGTCGGCATGACGAACGCGACCGACGAACATCTCGCCGCGGCCTACTCCAGCACGGGAGTACGCCTCTGGGGGCCGCTGGGCATCACGCCGCTGTCGGGCGTCTATCGCGGCTTTGTTTCGTCGATGAAAATCGCCGCCAGCCCCGGGGGAGGATGGCTCTCGACGTGGAGCCAGGTCGGCTATGACTTCACGTTCCCGACAGTTCGCGCCAGCCGGCTCGATCCGGCGACCGGCGTCTTGGCACCGTTCGACCTCTCCGACCCGACATCCGAGCCGGGAGTCGGGGTCTTCGCGCTGGCCAGCAACGCCACCCGGGTGCTCGTCGCCTGGACGGTGAAGACACTCGACGTCGCGGGCGACGCCGACACCTACGAAGTCGTGGGGCGGCTTCTCGACGCAGAAGGATTGCCGACGACACCGATCCACACCCTCGGTATCGCCGGAGTCGGCCCCTGGGCGATCTACGATCTGGCGGCCGCAGGTTTCGGCCAGGATCGCTTCTTCCTGGCGTGGAATTCACAGATCGCTGCCGGATCGCCGCGGACGATTGGCGGGAGGCAGTTCGTCGGGGACGCTCCCGCCTCTGCGGCCTTCGTCATTCGGACGAGCGAAACCTCGACGGTCGGCTGGAGTCCGCTGTCGGTCGCGGTCGATAGCAGTGGACGCGCCATCCTCGGTTGGAGCGAACCGGAGTCCGACGGCGCCGCGACCCCCGCGAAGAGCTTCATGTACCGATTTCGAACCAGCGGCGGGCCGCTCTCGAGCCTCGAGGAGCTGAGCGCCCTCCCAGGCTACCGGCAGGGTTCCATTCCGGCGGTGAGCATCAGTCCAACTTCGAACTGGATCGCGGCGTGGCCGCGAGTCGCCGACGGTTCGGCGCCGGCCGGAATCGACGGGCTGATGGGCACCATCGTCGACGGCTGTGCCCCGGAGACCCAAGCCCTCTGTCTCACCGGCAACCGCTTCCGCGTCACCGCGAGCTACCACGATCACCTCGGCAGGGACGGCGTCGGCTACGCTGCGCCGCTCACCAGCGAGAGCGGCACGTTCTGGTTCTTCTCACCAGACAGTGTCGAGCTGATCGTCAAAGTCGTCGACGCCTGTTCGCATCCGGACTTCGGCAACTTCTGGGTCTTCGCCTCGGGGCTGACCGACGTCCAGGTCCATCTCGAAGTCGTCGACACCTGGACCGGCGCGACCTGGGAGCGCGACACGGCTCTCGGTGAGCCCTTTCCGCCCGCCCTCGACACCGCCGCCTTCGACACCTGCAGTGCGACGCCGCTGCGAGCGGCGAAGTGAAGGAGATCTCGTCCGTGAATCGGCGCCTTGGCATCTCCAGCTCTGCAACCTGCCTGTGGATTCTCGCGCTCGCTCTGATCGGCTGGGCGCCACCCGCTTCAGCCGATGCGCAGCACCTCGTCGTGTCGAACTACCCTACCGTCGTCGCTGTCTCGGCGCACACTGAAAGCGGATGGACGATCGCCTGGGCGGCCGAAGATGCGCAGGGCATCCCGACTCTTTTTCTCCAGCGGTTCGACGATGCAGGCGCACCTTCCGCTCCGCGGGTGCAGGTGGACGCCGGAATCCAGGGTTACGGCGAGCTGCAGATCGTCACCGATGCGGCGGGAAATGATCTGGTCGTCTGGCTTGCCTACCTCGACACGCCAGAGGCAATCGACCTCTACAAGGCTGCGGCCTACTCGAGCTCGGGCAGCAGGCTCTGGGGCCCGGAGGGCATCGCCCCTCCGTCGAGCAGCGAGCGCGGATCGACGAAGTACCTGCGCGCCGCCGCCGCGCCGGGCAACGGATGGGTCGTCGGCTGGCTGGACCTGCCGCAAGGGATCTCTCCGCGAGGGGTCGCCTATTCCCGGAGATTGGACCCGGTGGCCGGCGCCGGGGAGACATTCGCCATCTCGAGCCCCACGGCCCCCAGGTGGATCACCTCCTTCGCGCTCGCGAACAGCTCGACGCGGCTGTTGGCAGGCTGGACCGAAGCGCTCCATCTCACCCCACTAGGCTTCGAGACCTTCGAGCTCCATGGACGTCTCGTGGATGGGCAAGGAAGGCCGATCGCGCCGGAGCGCTCACTGGGCGCGACTGGCTTCGGACAGCTGGGGACTTCCAGCCTCGTGGGCGCCGGCTTTGGCGATGATCGCTATCTTTTCGCCTGGAAGGCGCAGCAGGGTTCTTCTGCGCCGCAGACCATCGCCGCCCTCGCACTGAGCGGCGATCTTCCAGTCGGGTCGACCTGGATTCTCCGTTCGACCCCGGAGAGCAGCTGGAGCCCTCTTCAGCTCGCCGTGGATCGGCTGGGCCGCGCCCTGATCGCCTGGCAAGAGCCGCTATTCGGATCCCTCCAGTCGTACTACTACCGCTTCGCGGTGACCGGGGCCACGTTGGCCGAACCTGAGGAGATCCGCTACTACCCGGGCGGAACGAGCGGCGCCTCACCCACGGTCGCCACGACCCCGGCGGGGCACTGGCTCGTCGCCTGGTCGCGAGGCCCTGCTGGCGAGGATCCCGCCGGCATCGATGGCCTTCTCGGCGCCTTCGCGGACGGTTGTCAGACCACCAATCACGCGCTCTGCCTCGCCGGCAACCGATTCCGTGCGACCGCGAGCTACCACGACCATCTCGGAAGAGAGGGTGCCGGCTACACGGCACCGCTCACCAGCGAGAGCGGGACCTTCTGGTTCTTCACGCCCGAGAGCGTCGAGTTGATCCTCAAAGTGGTCGATGCCTGCAGCCATCCGGACTTCGGCAACTTCTGGGTCTTCGCGTCGGGGCTGACCGACGTACAGGTCCATCTCGAAGTCGTCGACACCTGGACCGGAGAGATCTGGGAGCGCGACACCGCCCTCGGCGAGCCGTTCCCGCCCGCCCTCGACACCGGCGCCTTCGATACCTGTGCCGCAACGCCGGCGCTCGTCCACCCCTGAGCTCTTCGCACAGGGCAACCGCTCTGCGAGCGGCCGGGCGGAACTTCCGCCAGGCGCGGCGGCTACTTCGAGATCCGGCAGGCGGCGCCGTCGACCTTGAACTTCTGGGTCATCGTGCCGGTGCTGGTGCCGTTGGCTTCCTTGTGCTCCTGCTTGACGGTGAGGGTGGCGTTCGCGCCATCGATGACCAGCAAGCCGCCGGCGGTGATGTCTTTCTCGAACTCGGCGGCGGTGACGGACATCTCTTTCATCATGCCGGTCACCATCTCGCGGTCCTCGGCCGGCATGGCATTCCATTCCGCCTGCATCTCCGTCGTTCCGAGCTTCACCGCCTCGGCCATCTTGCCGGCGTTCACCAGCCCCATCTGCTGCACCGAGGCCTTGCCGCAGGCGTGCTGCAGGATCGCCGCCCCCTTGACCTCGGTCGGCGCGGCTGCCGCGCCGGAGGCTCCGGCAAGCGCCAGGACGGCGACCGTCACAAAACCGCGAAAGTTCCTGCTCGGGGTAGTCATCTTCGTCTCCTCCGGGTCGCCGACCCTGGTCGAACTCGCGGCGGCTTCGCCGCCCATCTCCTAAGAACGTGAAGCGCCCGGAAACCGGGACAGGAGCTGTCTCGCCGTCCCGGCTCGGCCGGCGCGCTCTTCCTTCAGCCTCGCCTCCGAAGCCCGCGCCACCAGGCGCGGCCGAAGCGGCGCGGGGGGCGGGGGATGGGGATCGAGCCAGGAGGATAGCGGTCCTTGTGCGGGTCGAGGCGCGGCGCGGCGAGGAACGCGGCGAGCGGCGCGAGGACGGTCGGCCAGTCGTGGCGCGCGGCCCAGGCGCGGCCGCGCGCGGCGAGCTCGGCGCGCAGCGGCGGCGAGGCGAGGAGCTCCTCCAACGCTGCGGTGAGCGCCGCCCCGTCGCCCTCGGGCACGACCCGGCCCATCTTCTCCTCGGCGAGCAGGCGGCTCATCGTGCCGCCGGCGGTGGCGACCACCGGCAGGCCGGCGCCGAGATAGTCGAGCACGCGCGTCCGCATCGAGATCTCGGCCTCGAAGCGCGGGCGGTGCAGGACGGCCGCGACGGTCGCTTCGCGGTAGAGCGCGAAACGCTCTTCGGCCGCCACCCAGGGAACGAAGAAGACGTGGCGGTCGAGCCAGCCGGCGTCGCGCGCGAGTGTCAGCACTTCCGCGTACGTCCCCTGCGGCGTCGAGTCGGTGTTGGGGTGCGCCGAGAAGACCAGCCGCAGCTTGGGGAAGCGCGTCAGCAGCGCCGGCAGGACCGCGAGCAAGAGCATCGGGTCGTACCAGTCATAGATGCCGCCGAAGAAGAGGATCGGGTCGCCTTCGGTGATGCCGGGGACGACGCCGCGCAACAACGGCGCCGCTGCGGAGTCGTGCGGCGGCATCGCGACGCCAAACGGCACCTCGCGCACCAGATTCGCCAGCGTGAAGTCGGCGAAGTAGGTCTCGGGATTCAGCCGCCCCAGCGCGTAGAGCATGCCGAGGTAGAAGAGGCGCTGCTCGGGCGACGAGCAGAGGAAGAGATCGCCCTGGCGCAGCTGGCGCTCGAGGGTCACCCGATCGTGGCGGTAGGGGCCGTCACCCAGCTGCGGGAAATAGTTCAGGTTCTCGATCGGGAACGGGTCGTAGAGGTCGACCACCAGCGGGCGCGACTCGCCACCGACGTCGAAATAGAGATTCGACGCGTGGGCGTGCACGACAACCACCTCGGCCCAGCGGCGGAGCGCGGCGAGGTTCCCGGCGTCGTAGCGCAGCACCTCCGCCGGGGCGAGCGCGGCGCCACTGGCGAGCGCCGCCGGGTCGTTGGGGAATCCGAGGCGGACCTCGTGCATTCGTCCGAGATGACGCGCCATCTCCCAGAAGCGGATCCCCACACCGGCCATCGCCGGCCGCCCGGGCTCGGGGCACAGCAGCAGAACGCGGGTCACGGCAGGGCGCTCACGCGGCCTCCTGGCCCAAGTAATAGCCGCAGATCAACACGCGGTGGAGGATCCGCTTGCCGAGCGAAACCCCGGCGCCGTCGAGAGCCGAGAGCATCGGCACCAACGGCGGAATCAGCCGTCGCCCGGCGGCGAACCAGCGCGGCGGCTCGCCGGGTGAAAGCAGCGGCGTCGCGGCGAGCTCCGGATGGAGCTTCCAGAGCGTGCGCAGACCTCGACCGACGAGACGCTGGCGCGCGAAGAGGTCGCCGAGCGTCATCGGATGGAGATGCTCCGCTGCTGCCGGCGGATGGTAGACGAGGCGGAGACCGCCGCGGCTCAGGCGATAGCCGAGCTCGATGTCTTCCCAGCCGTAGGCGGCGAACGCGGCGTCGAACGGTTCGTCGCCGAGGAGCCGGCGCGGCAGCGAGAGATTCGAGGTGTAGAAACAGCTGAACGGAACCTCTTCCCCGGCCGTCATATGGGCGAAGCCGAACTGGTGCCCCTCGACGTTCGCCATCTCAAGCGCCGGCGTGACCTTCATCTCGCTCCGCCGCCAGTCGGTGAAGCCGACCACCGCGGTCGGCGCCCGACGCGCCTCCGGCCGCGCGTGCGCAACGAGATGCTCGGCCACGAAATCGGGAAGCGGGATGATGTCGTCGCCGAGGAACAGGACGAGCTCTTCGTCGACTTCGCGCAGGGCGCGGTTGCGCGCCTGGCCTTGCCCCCGGTTCTCCTGCCGGCGGGCGACGAGTCGTGGCCCGCTGGCGCGCTCAGCCCGCCGTTCGAGCCACTCGAAAGTGCCGTCGGTCGAGCCGTCGTCGACGACGACGATGCGGAAATCGAGCTGCGACTGAGCGTCCAGGGCGTCGAGGGTGCGCTCGAGAATCGCTCGCCGGTTGTGCGTCGGAATGACGACCGCAAGCGAAGGCGCGGAGGCGGGCATGGCCGGAGGCGACGATATCGCAGGCGCCGGAACGGTTTGCCGGTCGGGGGAACTCTGCTAGGTTCGATTCGATGAGCGAGCCGGTCAACTACTGGGACTCGATCGAGGCCCATTCGCGGGTCGAGGAGATCTGGGGCAGCCATCCGCTGGTGCGCGAGCGGATCAACCGGCGCATCTCTGGCGACCCGCACACCTGGACCACCAGCTGGCTCGCCCGCCGCCTCGAGGGGCTGCCGCGATGGCGCGAGGCGGTGAGCATCGGCTGCGGCATGGGACATTTCGAGCGCGACCTCGTGCGGCTCGATCTCGTCGACCGGATCACCGGCATCGAGATCTCACCGGTCTGCGTCGCCGAGGCGCAGGCGGGAGCCGCCGCAGCGGGGATGCAGGAGCGCATCGTCTATCGCTGCGCCGACGCCTGGGAAGAGATCGCCCGGCTGCGCGATCTCGATGCGATCCTCTTCCACGCTTCGCTGCACCATTTCGACCGCCTCGACGAGATGGCCGCCTTGCTGCGCCGGGCCTTGAAGCCCGAGGGACTCCTTTATCTCGACGAGTACGTCGGGCCGTCGCGCGACGAGTGGACGCTCGCCCACGAGCTGCGCTGGAACTGGCACTACTATCGCCTGCCGAAGAGCGTCCGCCGCGTCGGCCGCATCCGGCCGCCGATCAACTTCGAGGACCCGACCGAGGCCGTCGCCTCTTCGGACATCCTGCCGGCGATCGCGCGCGAGTTCGACCTGCTCGAGCAGCGCGACTACGGCGGCAACCTCCTGTCGGTGATCTACGCCAATATGTATCGCCCAACCAGCCACCCGCCTTCGCCACGGGCCGACTTCGATGGCGCGATCGCTCGGCTCCTCGACGCCGAAGACGCCCTCCTCGCCGACGGCGAGCCCTCGTTCCACAGCGTCGTCCTGGCGCGGCCCAAGACCGCGCGTTGAGGCGAGGTCACCCGCTCGACCTGTTCACCGGGATGTCACACGGCTGCGAGAGACTTTGCGGACCGCTCGATCCGCTGTCGCCCCGCACCCTCCCGGTCGGACCGCGACCGCCGGCCCCCGAGCCACCCGGAGCCTGCCAATGAAGCGTCCGAAGCTCTCCCGTGTCCTGCTCGTCCTCGCCGCCCTGGGCCTCGCGATCCAGCTCGTCCCCTATGGTTGGAATCACGCCAATCCCGCCGTCGCCGCCGAGCCGAAGTGGGACAAGCCGCGTACCCGCGAGCTGTTCTTTCGCGCCTGTGCCGATTGCCACAGCAACGAGACGAAGTGGCCGCTCTACTCGCGAATCGCGCCGGTCTCCTGGCTGGTCTACAACGACATCCAGGAGGGCCGTGAGCACCTGAACGTCTCGGAATGGAACCGCCCGCAGAAGGACGCCCACGAGGCCGCCGAAGAGCTCCAGAAGGGCGCGATGCCGCTGCCGATCTACCTGCCGCTCCACCCGGAGGCCCGTTTGTCACCCGCAGAAAAGGCCGAGCTCGTTGCCGGCCTCGCCGCGACGCTCGGAGGCGAGGGCGAAGGCGCGAAGGGCGGCCCAACGGGCGGCGAAGGCGGTGAGGGCGGCGACGACGACGATTGATCTACGATTCGGCTTCGGGCCGATGAAGACGACGACACAACCCTGGCGCCTGGTCCTTTTCTTCGCAGCCCTCGCCGGGGGCCTCGCTCTCGCATTCAGCCAGCGGCGGTTCGGGCAGGACCCGTCGTACCACCTGTTCGCCGATGATCGCACCTGGGCCGGAGTGTCCAACTTCTGGAACGTGGTGACAAATCTGCCGTTCCTTCTCGTCGGCCTGTTCGGCCTCGCGCGGCTGGGCCGCTTGCGTCGGCCGGCGTTACGGAGCGGGGTGTCGATCTTCGCTTCCGGAGTGGCTCTGGTGGCGTTCGGTTCGGCGTGGTACCACCTGGCCCCGTCGAACGCGACGCTGGTCTGGGACCGCCTGCCGATGACGGTGGGATTTATGGCGCTCTTCAGCCTGATCGTGCGCGACCGACTCTCGGACAGTCTCGGCCGACACGCGCTCGCTCCGCTCCTCTTGATCGGCGCGTCGTCCGTTTTCTACTGGTACGCCACCGAGCTTCAGGGCGCCGGCGACCTGCGCTTCTACTACGTCATCCAGTTCCTGCCCATGCTGCTCATCCCCCTGCTGCTGCTTTCCGGAGCCGGCGCCGGGGGCCTCCGCAGCGGCTGGCTCTGGGCGACGCTCGCGCTCTACCTGCTCGCCAAGCAGGCCGAGGCGCACGACCGCGCCCTGTTCGAGGCCAGCGGACTGTTGAGCGGCCACAGCCTCAAGCACCTGATCGCCGCCAGCGCCGTGCTCTGTGCGCTGCTCGCGGCGCTCCGCCCGGCGCGCTCGGCGCCCGACGCCGCCTGACCTGGCACGCGGCTGGCGCCGAGGCGGCGGCGTGGTGTCGCCGCGCGCGCCGTTCGTCCGTTCTACGCAGTGATGGCCCGGCGCTCCCGACACCGCGACGCTTCGAACGACGGCCCGCCGGATCCGGCGGCCGCTCTCGACCGGTTGGAGCTCTGGATCGAGCGTCGTCTGCCCGACGAGCCCCGTCCTCTCTGGGCGGCAGCGCTGGTGGTTGCGATGCGGCTGCTCCTGGGGCGCGGCAGCTGGATCGTCGGCACGCTCTTCGTCGCGCTCGGCGCCCCCTGGTTCGTCCTCGTTCACCGTCAGGTCGACACCATGGTGCGGGCCGCCTGGTATCGCGCCACCGCCACTGCCACCGCCGAGGCGCGCGTCGAACGGGTGGAGCTCCGCTTGATCGACGGCGTCTGGGACGGAACCCAACGCGTCGTGCCGTCGGTGCTGCTCTCCTTCGAGGCCACGGGGGGCGCAGGCTCCCCCGCAGGAGGCGAGCGGACCTGGGTGCGCTATCTCCCGCACGGCGCAGGGCTCGAGTCGCACCATCAATGGGCCAGCTCGCCGCCGCTGCTCGCTTCACCGCCAGCGATCACCCCGGACTGGCGCTTTCGCTGGGGCACCGCGAGCACCCCCGGCTTCGACCTCCTGTGGACCGATGGCGAATCGACGCGCCTCGAAACCGCCGCGCCGTGGAACGGCGAGACCTACCTGGCCAACGCGCTCGCCGATCTCGATCGTCCGATCGACCTGCTGGTCGGCGACTGGACTCGCGACGCGACCGACGGGAGCGTCCTGCCGATTCGTTTTCCGCCCGGAAATCCACACCGGATCTTCGTCGCCGACGCGCTCTCGCACCTCCCTCCCTCGGCCGGCAACGGCTTCGCCGAGCTCGTCTTCTCGCTGATCCTCATGGTGCCGTTCGGTCTGCCGTTCTGGTGGTTCGGGACGCGCCTGCTGTCGCGCGGCGTCGCGCCGCGCCATCGCCACTACTTCGTCTGGGTGCCGCTCGCGCTGCTGCCGTTTTGGGGCGTGCGCTATCTCGAGATCCTGGAGCGTCTGTCTCCGGGCGCCTTCGAGCGCAACGCCCTGCTCGCCAAGGTCGGCTCGACGCAGGTGCTACCGGGCGCCGAACCCGCCGGGCTTGGCCCCGCCTTCGACAGCCGGCGGCGCATCGATCTCGCGAGCTCGCGCTTCGCGCCGACGCTGGCGATCGCCGATCTCGCCCGGCCCGCCCGACGGCTCGCCAACGGCGACGCGGCCTGGCGCGAGCTCGAGGACCGCTTCACCAGGGCACTCGGCAGGCTCGACGACGAGGCGTTCGCGCGCGCTGTTGACCAGACGCTGGCCGCCGAGTCGATCGGCGGACCTCCGGCGCTCGCACCGATGCTCGCCGAGGCCGCGCGATTGGCGACCCTCGATCCGGCACGCGGCGAACGGGCGAAGGTGGCCGCGCGCCAACTCCTCAACTTCCTCACCTACAGGACGAGCGTCGACCTCTGCCACCCGAGCTTCCGCGCCTACCGCGAAGATCTCGAACGCCTGGCGCTGCACCCGGAGCCCGAGATCGCCGGCCCGGCACGCGAACGTCTGGCCGAGATCGCCAGCTGGATCGGCGCGCGAGAGAACGACTGGGGGAAGATCTGCTGAGCAGCCGCTAGGAGGCAGCAGCCCGCCGCAGCTTCAGAGCGGCAGCGGTGAGGCAGCCCCAGCCGGCGAGGAAGGCGACTCCACCGAACGGCGTGATCGCCCCCAGCCACTTCACTCCGGTGAGACTGAGCAGGTAGAGGCTGCCCGAGAACAAGACCGTCCCGGCGACGAAGAGCGCGCCGCTCCAGTCGAGCCGGCGGTCCGGATGCCTCGCGGACAGCATGCCGATGGCGACGAGCGCAAGGGCGTGGTACATCTGATAGCGCACTGCTACCTCGAAAATCGCCAGCGCCTGCGGCTCGATGCGGGTCTTGAGAGCGTGCGCGGCAAAGGCGCCGAGAACGACGCCGAGGCCGGCGGAGATGGCGCCGAGGGCCAGGTAGTTGCGACTCATTTCAGTCTCCCGCCGGCGTCAGGGCGCCGGCATTGTGCCCAGTCGGTGAAGGAGCAGCGCCGCGCGCTGGACCAAGCGCGGCAACTCGTCGAGGTCGATGTACTCGCCGCGCGCGTGCTCCTGATCGCCCAGGGCTCCGAGTCCATCGAGCCCGGGCAGGAGATGGGCGACGAAGGAGATGTCGCCGGCGCCGCGCTCGCCCGGATCCTGTTCGACGACAGGGCCCGTGCCCAGGTCGCGGCTCACCCGGTCGAGCGCGGCGAGCAGGGCGCGATTGCCGGCGGTCGGCGCCATCGACGGCATGCCGGCGACGAAGGAGAGGGTCGCTCGAGTCTGCGGCGCAGAGCGAGCGACGATCGCGCGCATGCGCTCTTCGGCGGCGAGGCGCTGCTCGGCGGTGAGAAAGCGCAGATCGCCCTCGACGATCGTCTTCGCCGCGACGACATTCGACTTGCCCGTGGCCGTCCCCGATGCGCTCTCTGCGGGAAGGTCGGCCTCCGTGCCGCCGACGACGACACCGGGATTCAGAGTCAGATACGGCTCGGGCAGCTCGGCGCGAAAGGCGGCAAGGATGCGCGCCATCTCGAAGATCGCGCCGTCGCCGCGGTCGGGGCCGAAGATGCGCGAGGAGTGGCCGCCCGAGCCGGAGGTCTCGAGCCGCCAGGTGGCGATGCCGCGGCGGCCGACCACCGCCACTCCCGGCACCCAGCCCTCGAAGGCGAGCGCGAGATCGCTCTGCCCGGCGGCTTCGACGAGCGCCGCGCGACTCGTCGCGTGCGGCTCGCCAGGGTCCTCCTCGTCGCCGGTCAACACCACGACCACCCGGCGCCCGGCGAGCAGCCCCTCCTCGACCAGCGCCCGCAGCGCTTCGACGATCACCACGTCGCCGCCCTTCATGTCGGAGGCACCGCTGCCGTAGGCGCGGGCGCCTTCGCGGCGGAACGGTTCGCCCTCGAGGACGGTGTCGAGATGACCGATCATCAGAATCCGCGGCCCGGAGCCGCCCGCGGCAACGCCGGACTCGGCGACGAGGTGTCCGGCCCGGCCCATCGCGGGTGAGAGCTCGACCCAGCGGGTCGCGAAGCCCAGCTCCGCGAGCTCGGCGGCGAAGAGCGCGCCGACCTTGCGCACTCCGGCGAGATTCTCGGTCGCGCTCGGCTGGTCGACGGCCCGGCGAAGGAGGTCGATGGCGCGGCCGCGATTCGCTTCGACCCGAGCGACCAACCGCTGCTCGACTGCGCTCAGCCCCTCGCCCGCCGCAGATGCAGGCCCGGCGGCAGCGAGTGCCAGGGCGGCGATGCGAGCCCAGCTGAGGAGGAAAGACGACCTGCCCATGAACGCCTCCCTGAAGAGTCGCCAAGGTACCACGCTGCGGCTGGCGAACAGGAGTCGGACGGGCCTTACCCTCTCAGGGAACCGTCGCCGACCAGGCCGCGCTGTTGGCGCTCTCGAACCCGTCCCGGAACAGCTGCAGGTCGATGCGATAAGGCTCGCGCCAGGTCTCGGATCCGAGCGCCGAGAACAGGATTCGCGTCGCCGCAGGATCGACCGCCACGGACTGCGGGCGGCTCGCTGCGACTCCCGGCCAGGCTTCGGGCAGGAGTCTTACGGAAACGCCGTCGGTGATCCAGAGCTCCCTTCCGGCGACGCCGTCGTCGGCCGCGAACACCAATCGGTTGCCGGCGGCGACGAGATCGGTCGGGCCGCTCGAACCCACGCCAGGCAGCAGGTCGGCGACCCGCGCCACCTGGCTGCCGTCGGTCGACCACAGCTCATATCCGCCCGTCGGGTCCTGGGCCGAGAAATAGAGGCGCGCGCCGGCCGAGGTCAGATAGCTCGGGTAGGCGTCGCCGCCCAGCGGGTGAATGTCTGTGACGCGCTGGGCCGAGACGCCGTCGGTCTTCCAGACTTCGGCACCGAAAGACGGCTCGTCGAAGACGAAGTAAACGCCGCCCGGCCCGGCCGTCAGATCGCTCGGCGTGTCGACGCCGGAGAGGTTCGACACCCGTGTGGCCGTCAAACCGTCGCTGCGCCAGACCTGCCTGCCGGTCACGCCATCGTCGGCCATGAAGTAGGCCGCGCCGTTCCACGCCACGAGCTCGTCGAGCCGGTCGGGTTCGCCGGCTCCCGGCACGATCTCGATCAGCGTCGGCTCGGCGTCGTTCTCGGCCATCGTGAAGAGCTCCCTGCCAGTGGGACCGGGTTCGCCGAAGAAGTAGAGCCGGTTCCCTGCGACGATCAACTGGTCGGGCGAGAGGCCGGCCTGGTTGCCGAAATCGAGCATCACAGCCGGCGATCCGGCGTCGGCGATGCGGAAGAGCTGCTCGCCGAGCAGCTCGTCGTAGGCGACGAAGAAGAGACTCGAACCGAGGACGACAAGCCGGCTCGGAGAGCTGCCGGAGCTCCCCGGGCGCAGCTCGAAGAGCTCGGTGCCGCCGGCCGTGCCGTCGCTGTGCCAGAGCTCGGCACCGGTCGCCGGAGTCGTGGCGCTGAACCAGATCTCGCCCTCGAACAGCGTGAACCTCGACGGCGACGAGGAGCCTGCGCCGACGTTGAGATCGATCGCTTCCGCACCGGCCGGCGTACCGTCCGTCACCCAGAGCTCGCGCCCGGAAAGCGCGTCGTCCGCCGAGAAGAAGGCCGTCTCGCCGAGCCAGACGAACTCCGCCGGACTCGAAGAGTAGGTCGCGAGGTCGGTCTCC
>Ga0138256_10001552_pt1 | contig 24714 bp, 25 predicted proteins | sample KNB2016incub_MG_FD_105486 | JGI IMG/M metagenome (GOLD analysis project Ga0138256, IMG submission 105486) | Active sludge microbial communities from wastewater in Klosterneuburg, Austria - KNB2014incub_MG | ecosystem: Engineered > WWTP > Activated sludge > Unclassified | place: Austria...
GTTTCATGTTAGCGGCGCAACCTGTAAAAATGCAGACAATGAGCCTTCCACTCCCGAGCGATGTTGATAGTAGTCTTTTTTGAAGGCTTCAGTTTTTTGACGCGCTCGCGCTGCCTCGGTAAATTCGTAATACGCACTGATCCCAATGGTTCGCCCACCTTTTCCCGTACAACAGCGTAGAGCAATACAAGTCTTCAGAGGAAATCGAAAACTTAGACTGGTGTTGACCGGAGATGGATTTGTTGCGACATGACCCTTTGGGCAAATGACTATATTATGGATGGCATCAACTTGAAAATGAGATTGAGTGATCCCATTCGCCAACCTATCTTGTGGTGTGACAAAGCTGGCAAGCGGACCAATTAAATCAATATTATTTTTCCGGCTGCTGCTCAAGTTTGGATCGCTGATGTAGCCTGCGTCTACATAATGTTCTGCTGGCTTACATTTTCGTTTTTCCAATCTCTCTTGAATGGCTGGCAACTCCTCGCAATCTGTACGATTGCTACTGGTTGCAACTATATCCGTGATGATATGGGGATAGCCTTCATCATCAGTTTCACTGACCTGTACCTTGTCGCCTACCCACCCAAACGTGAATGGTTCTCACCCCTGCTGGATGCTCAGGTTGTGATTGAAGATCGGCGCTTGCACTATAATACCCAGCGACCACATAGTTCGCTCAAATACAAAACCCCGAAGGATTTTGCCGCCCAGCTCACTACCCAAATTCAACCCGCTCAGTCTCTCATTCCGGTTGGACATAATAACTAAAGCAGGTCAGATACAATGAAGTAAACTACAAGGATGCATGACACTTATGCGCTTTCTCTTGCTCCTTCTTCCATCAGTTGGTTGACACATTCCAACCAGCCAAAAGTTTTGCATGGATTTGATGACGTTTGCAATTTAATTAATGAAAGAAGAGAAATCCTATCCATTGTCAATGCGGAAATTAGAAATGGACCCTTCAATCTAGTGATTGAGGAGCCAGTCTTATTTTCAGAGCGTCTCGACATCGAATCGAAAGTGTTTATTCAAGATACGCAAATTTCGCTTGGGGATATAACGATCTCGTTTGCGGACGCGCAGACGTGGAATCCCATGCCGAAGTGGGATGGATTACGAAAAAATAAAGATAAGATAATTAAGCAATTAAGTGAATGTGATCTCGATACGCCTTCGGCTATCGCCTCAGGCTACTCGACCACCACCAATCTCCAATCTCTAATCTCCAGTCTCTGCTCTTCAATCATTTCACAAGATCTTCCAACAACAAGAAATACAACATCCAAACTCGCTGGCTTAGGAATTGGTCTCACTCCCGCGGGGGATGACTTTCTTATGGGCGCCATGTACGCGACTTGGGTCGTTCATCCGCACGGCATAGCAAAAAAATTTACCGAACAAATTGCAAATATTGCCGCGCCTTTAACCACATCACTTTCGGGCGCATGGTTGAGGTCGGCGGCGAAAGGGGAGGCAGGGGAGTTATGGCATGAGTTTTTTGACGCGTTGATCGAAGATAAGAATATGTATTTACCGATGAGCAAAATACTTTCCGTTGGCGAAACATCGGGGTCAGACGCGTTGATGGGGTTTCTTGGGACAATAGGCTATTACAACAAAGTTAATAAGCTTTAGCGGTAATAAACCAAAAACCCATTTTGGACGCAGAAAACGCTGACCCACGCTGATTCAAAGAAAGAAAATCTGGGTTTTTCTGCGCGCTTCGCGGCCAGCGTCCCAATTTAATTTCCGATAAAGTCTAATAAACAATTGACAAGTCAGAGTCTCTAATCTCCAGTCTCCAAAAATTGCCTCTTGACATATTCCTATATAGGAATATAATATCGGGCATGGCGCGAACACCGACGACCCACGATCCATTCAACGCCGTGGCTGAGCCCAAGCGCCGACAACTTATTCAGGCGATGGGCGCGGAGGAACTCTCGGTCAACGAGATCGTTGATTTGCTTGGTTGGAACCAGCCGTCGGTGAGTAAACACCTCGGGGTGTTGAAGCAGGTTGGGTTGGTGGAAGAGAGGCGAGTCGGTCGTCAGCGAATGTATCGAGTCAATGCCGAACGTCTCAAGCCGATCTTTGATTGGGTTACGCCGTTCGAGCAGATGTGGAGCGAACGCTTCGATCGTCTCGATACGGTTTTGAAAAAAATGAAAAAGGAGCAATGACATGTCACAAAATAAAACCATCGTTACGACAGAGGCGGGCAAGCAGGAGCTTTTCATCACGCGCGAATTCGATGCGCCGCGCGAGTTGGTGTACAAGGCGCACACCGACGCGAAACTGTACGCGCAGTGGCTGGGCCCGCATGGCTACGAAATTGTTCTCGAAACGTTCGAGCCTGTGAGCGGCGGAAAGTATCGTTACATTCATAAAGATAAAAATGGAAGTGAATATGGTTTTCATGGCACGTTCCATACGATGACCGAAGAGTTGATGATCCAGACTTTCGAGTTTGAAGGGATGCCCGAACCTGGGCATGTGACTCTCGACACGATGCGGCTTGAAAAACTGCCGAACGATCGGACGAAGGTCACGATTCATTCCGTCTTTCAATCTGTTTCAGACCGCGACGGCATGGTCGCCTCTGGAATGGAAAGCGGCGTGCGTGAAGGCTATGAGCGGCTGGATGACTTGTTGGCGGGCATGAAGTAGGTGGACAAGTAAACAAGTAGACAGGTAAACACGTAGGTCGCGCTTTCAGCGTGACAGATCTGAAAGGAGATTCTCATGGCAACGAAAAAAGGCTTTACTTCGGTGGCTGAATACATTGGATCGTTTCCGCCTGATGTGCAAAAGGTGTTGAAAGAAATGCGCGCTACGATTAAAGCAATTGTGCCAACTGCCAAAGAGAAGATCAGTTATCAGATCGCGTGTTTTGAGTTGAATGGAAAGAATTTAATTCACTACGCTGGTTGGACAAAGCATGTGTCCATGTATCCGACTCCTGAAGGCACAGCGGCATTCAATAAAGCCATTGCAAAATATGCAGGCGGAAAAGGCACAACAAAATTTCCGTTGAGCGAGCCATTGCCGTTAAAGTTGATTCAGCAAATCGTTAAGTTGCGTGTTGCTGATAATTTGAAAAATAAAAAATAACTTGACGATGGACGATAGACGACAGACCATATCTATGGTCAACGGTCAATCATCAATGGTCATAAGAGGAGAAAATAAAATGTCATTTCAAGCCTATTTAGATAATATCGAAGAAAAAACTGGCAAGACCCCCAAGCAGTTTATCGCCGAAGCCAAAAAATTGAAACTAACCGAGTTCAAAGACATCATTGCCTGGCTGAAACGTGATTACAATTTGGGAGCAGGTCATGCCCGCGCGATTGTGTATGTGATTCGCAATGGCGCAAAAATCGAATTAAAGCACACCACTGGCGTTCATCGCGATGCCTCTGACACGTTGGAGTTAGACGGCAAGGCGAAAAGAAAGAAGGCGGCTGTCAAGAAAGTTGTGAAGAAAAAGTAATTGACCGCAGACGATGGACGATTGACCATAAAATGGTCAACGGTCTATCGTCCATCGTCATAATTAAAAAGGAAACACAAAATGAAAAAGATTACCCCGTTTTTATGGTTCGACACGCAGGCAGAGGAGGCGATGAATTACTACGTCTCTATCTTCAAGAATTCAAAGGTGATTGTCACATCACCCCAAATGGTACAGTTTGAATTGGATGGGCAGGAATTCATCGGATTGAACGCGGGTCCGCAATTCAAATTCAATGAAGCGGTTTCATTCTTCGTCAACTGTGAGAATCAAAAAGAAGTGGACGAGTATTGGAACAAACTCGTCGGCGACGGCGGAGAAGAAAGTATGTGTGGTTGGTGTAAAGATAAGTTCGGGCTGTGGTGGCAAATTGTCCCCAAGCAATTGGGCGAATTGATGGGCGATCCTGATCAAGCAAAAGCCCAGCGCACTGTGCAAGCCATGCTGAAAATGAAGAAAATCATCGTGGCTGATTTGGAGAAAGCGTATAATGGGAAGTAGGTAAGTAAACACGTAGACAAGTAGACAGGTAGACAGGTAAGGCGACCCGAGAGATGTATTTCGATAAGCATTGAAGGGTCGCCTTACTTTTGGATAAGGAACAAATGGCACAGACTCACTACCTTGCGTTGTTGCGCGGCATCAATGTCGGCGGTAACAACATCATCAAAATGGTGGACTTGAAAGCGTGCTTTGAAAGTATGGGCTTAACGGATGTTGTCACCTATATTCAAAGTGGGAATGTTATCTTTAAGTCCGCTGAAAAGGATAAGGCGAAACTGACGACGAAGATTGAAGCGGGGCTGACGGAGCGATTCAATTATGGGGCGCGGCTGGTGATTGTTACTCATAAGCAGTTGAAACAAGCGGTGGAAGAATCTCCGCGCGGGTTCGGTAAAGAGCCTGATAAATTTCGCTACGATGTGATTTTTCTGAAAGAACCTGTAACTCCCAAAGAAGCGATGAAAAGCGTCAGCGTGAAAGAAGGCGTGGACAATGCCTACACAGGAAAAGACGTGCTGTATTTTTCTTACCTCCTCAGCCGAGCCACACAAAGCCGTCTGCCCAAAATTGCGGGGATGCCCGTCTATCAGTCTATGACCATCCGCAATTGGAACACGACGACAAAACTTCTAGCGTTGATGTCGTAGTATCTATTACGTAGAGTAAGTTGGTCATCCCTTCAAAATTCATCATAAATATTAGTTGCAATAATGGTGGTACTCGAATAAAATAAATTAGATTCTAAAAGAGGGAAAACCCTCAAAAGGATAACTCATGGCAACAGATAGAATTAACGCTGGTTTGAATGCCTTCCAACAAGGAAATATAGAACTTGCGAGACAGATACTCACTGAAGTTGTCAAATCTGATCCGCAGAACGATCAAGGATGGACTGCACTTGCGTCTTGCTTGCAGGATGATCGTCAGAAAAAATACTGTATGGAACAGGCGTTAAAAGCAAACCCTAATAATTTACAAGCACGCCAGTTCTTTGATCCTTCAATGATGAAGGAAGATACAGCGCCAGTAGAATCGGTTCCTAGACCTGAACGACACCAATCTAAATTTAATAACTCTTCCACATCAAATCTTCGCAAACAATCGAACCGTTCAAGAAAAAACATGACGGTTTTTCAACTTTTGGGGAAGAACCTTACTCCAGCCGAAGATGAAATCACAGTACGGACCTATCATTGTACAAGTTTATCTTCTAGATTACTTAATCTAAAAGCGCAAGGATATCTTGTCGTCACCAACAGGCGCGTTATTTTTCATGCCTACGGATCGTCATATACTGGCGCGAGCGTTATGCAAAGCGAAATACCCGTTGAAGATGTTTCAGGCATAACTCATTACAAGGGAACAATTTTCAGCCTTTCTCATTTACTTAGCGCTTTAGCGGTTGTATTTTTTCTATCTCCGTTTTTATTTGGCGTTTTCGTAGGGATATTCAGCATCGCCATAATCTTTTTTCAGGCATTTAGCAGTATATTGCAAATCGCCTGGTTGGCTTTGGGAATTATTATTGCTATATCCTCCTTTTCGATCTCTTCTAAGAAAATATGGCGTTTAATTACTTTAATGGCGGGTATTGTCCTTTTGAATATTGCAATGACGGGGGGGGGCACAGGGCTTGTAAATATGCTTTCAAAACAAGGAGGAAACTTCTTAACCAACACTATAGATCTAGCTAACGGCGCAGCCTCTGCCATCACATCTGTAATTGGGGCTCTTGCAAGTTTTGGCTTTGGCATTTATTCGCTTTTTTGCATCTACATGTACACACAAAGAGAAACGATCTCTTTAGCAATCGGGTCAAAAGGCGGCTCTAGCACGCCTATTGCGATTTCGGGCATATCGGGATTTGGTCACAATGCCGCTGCGGTAAAAGCTTTAACCGCAGAACCTGCCGCCGATGTTGACACGATGATCAAAGAACTTGGAGCGATGATTACCGACATTCAATCCATTGGCAATTATGGGGTTGAAAAGTGGCGAGTGGATTAACCCATGAAGACATCAGATCTCTTTTTCCAGTTAAGCGACGGCGGCGAACAAGTTGTGCGTTCGTATCAATGCACGGAATTTCGCCAGTGGTTTTCGCGCCCAACGATCGGATACCTTACGATCACGAATAAACGACTTGTTTTTCACAGCATAGGAAAATCCCTCACAGGGAAAAGCTATTTGGTAAACGAAATGCCTTTAGAGGACGTGGCGGGGATCAGCGTTTACGAGGGCGTCTCGGTAAATTGGATTGCCGTCGCGCTTTTTTCCTTTATCACATATTTTTTTGCGACAGCAATTCTCACTCTATTCACTTCTATAGTTTGGGCATATTTAATCGCTTTCCTTCTCATTCTCCCTCATGTTGTTCTGTGGCTTTTAAAAAGCAATATTTTGGAGAATTCTATCCGTGAACAGGTTTTCTCAACTATAGATGGATTTTTTAACGGCTCACTTAAAGCGCGTGATTATCTCGATATCGTTATGAGGTACACGCGCTATCCCTTTAACTTTGGCTTATTGTTAATTGTATGGGGGATTAACAAACTCGTCGAGCAGAGTAGTGTTCCATTCTTGAGTTCTCTGATATTGTTCGTAGCGTTTGTGGTAATTTGTTTTAACCTTTTTGGTCGTGGGCATACATTTAGTTTGCTAATTGGCTCGAAAACCATGAAAGATACTGGTATCTTGATCTCAGGCAACATTTCACAGGCGTTTTCAGTAGGAAATAATACCGCTCTTCAAACGCTTGCCGCGAGCCCATCGATAGATGCAGAAGCCGTTACACGGGAAATTGGGGCTTTGATTATGGATGTTCGGCATCTTGGGGATTTGGGAATTAAGAAATGGCAACAAAAATGAGAACTTCTCTATAGAAGGTGAAGAATGCAAAATATTACGAATGAAGATTGGAAAGATATAAACAAACGAAGAAAAGAACAAGGGGACTTGCATGAATCTGCCACGCTTAAATCTATTGGCGGCGATGCAACAAATCTGAATGATGTTAAGAAAAACTTTCCAACATTTGATATATCGTCTTCACAAGAAATCTGCTCCGTAAAATCACATATTTCACAAGATGGAGCATTAACTGAACAAAACGTAAACAGCTATTTTCATGATTTTGAACATATGCTTGGCTGGGGAAGAGATTTAACATATAACGAATTAGATGGAAAATTACTTCCTATAGAGCAAGACGCAAAAAGAATTGCAGATTTACGGGAGCGCGGAGTGCCTATTCCTGAGTCGATATCGAATGCTTCATCTGATCAGATCGTAGACTATCTTAAGCATGATACAGTTATGCGAATCCCTCAAGATCATGTCTCGGCTGTGCAAGATGAATTAGAAAGAAAAGCCAGAGAGATACCTGAAAATTATTATTTATCAAATCCGCCTACAGAGAATGAAATTACTACGTTGCGTGATAGAGTCAAATCGACAGGAATGACTGCTGAGGAAACATTGAATCAACTAAGTGTGGATAAATCCAATGCCAAAAGTGGGCAGTTGGTTTATGAAGGCGATGATCCGCACTTGGCTATGCCGCCAAGCGATCCATCCAAACGCGAGTATCTTATTGGCAGTCCTCATAACGACTATGAAGACTATAAAGAAATCCTTAACGCAGAAGATCGGCACAAGCTCGGACAGCAATTAAATACAGCGCAGATTGGAACTCCATTAGAAAATCTCCAAACCGCATCAAGCGCGATTATTTCTTCTCAGCAGGTAAACCAAGAATCATCAACCCAAACCCAAATGGATCAATATTTTCATGACAAGCATGGGCATGCCCCTTATACTACTCCAGCATATCCTTCAAACGATCAGGCAAGCTTGACAGACAATAAGCAAAATATAACTCCTGTTCAATCCACATCTACTTCATCAGAGCAATCCTTATCAAAAGAAACACAAGCAGATTCAGAAGATAATAACGAAGATTATTATTATTCCTATGGGCAGTAACTGATGAAAAAAGATGTTCAGGTCTTTGAAGGAAACGAGCTCAAATTATCATCACCTGCCATGTCGGGAAATTCAGCAAGGTGTTTTTTATATGGCGTGGATGGAATTGGTAGCGAATCAAAAATCCCACTGACCGACGATCTTTTGAGCAGGCATTTGTTGTTTTTAGGCGGGATTGGCTCTGGGAAAACCAACGCCATCTATCAAATTATCGCTCAACTAAGAAGAACCATGACTGCGAACGATGTAATGGTTGTCTTTGACACAAAAGGCGATTTCTATAAGGAATTCTATCGCAAGGGTGACATCGTTATCAGTAATGATAGTAAGGCGACTGGCTCGAACAGAGTAAATTATTGGAATATCTTCAACGAATTAGGACAGGATGCTTCTACGGAAGCGAATATTATTGAAATTGCCAGAACCTTATTTTTCGAGAAAATTCAGCGTTCAACACAACCGTTTTTTCCAAATGCCGCGAAGGATTTATTTAGCGGCATTCTGTATCATTTTGCCAGGTCTGGTAATCAGCACGAAATGAACAATGCGCGACTGCGTTCATTCTTAGATCAATCCCCTTCCGCTGAAATCCGCAATATGTTGCAAATCCATGAAGATTTAAAAGCAATGGTAAGTTATATTGCCGATGACCGCTCTCCGCAGACACAAGGAGTCATTTCAGAATTGCAACAAATGGCTCGTGAGATTTTGGTTGGCAATTTTAAACAGGCAGGCACGCTTTCCATGCGCGAAGCAGTCCGCCAAAAAGGTGGAAGGATTATTTTCGTAGAATATGATTTAGGAATAGGCAATATGCTGACGCCGATTTATCGTCTGCTACTTGATTTGGCGATAAAGGAGGCGTTATGCAGGGAAAAAAGCGAAGGCAATGTATGGTTCATTATTGATGAGTTTCGCTTAATTCCACACCTGCAACACATAGACGATGGCGTTAACTTTGGAAGAAGTCTAGGGGCAAAATTTATTATTGGCGTTCAGAATGTAGAACAGGTCTTTCACGCCTATGAAACCTCTCTCGCAAAAAGTATTTTATCAGGCTTTATGACAACCGTTGCTTTCCATGTTAATGATTTGGCGACCAGAGAATTTATTCAAGGAATATTTGGAAAAAATCGAAAGCGTGAAGCATATATGGCTACCGTTCAATCAAGAGGTATTGTCGAACAAGTTCGTGATGCAAATGTTGTTGAAGATTGGGACATATCGAAACTCCCAATAGGTTGCGCGATCATTGGAATGCCTGAGCAAGAACCATTTGTATTTCAATTTCAACGATATAAAAATCCTTGATATTCCTAACTACTGAACCCCGATAGGATTAACAATTGGCGTTGATGGAAAAAGGATAAAGCGATGAATGCAAGGCAATTCATCGAACGGCTGAAAGCGCTTAGTTCAAAACAAGCGGAAAAGTTCAATGCGCCTCTCGCCGCGGATAAAAGCGACGCCATCATGGGCGTGCGCATGGGACAAATCTTTGCGCTGGCAAAAGAATCAATGAACATGGAACTTGATGAAGTGGAAAAATTGCTAGACCACCCTGCCCACGAAGCGCGAGTCGGCGCGGTCAGCATTATGGATTTTCAGGCGCGGAACAAGAAAACTTCCACTGAGCGAAAGAAGGAACTATTTGACCTGTATATAAAGAAGCATGACCGAATTAATACTTGGGATTTGGTAGACCGAAGCGCGATTTGGGTTGTCGGCAGTTATCTATTCGATAAGCCGCGCAAGATTTTGCGCAAATTGGCAAAGTCTAAGATGATGGCGGAGCGACGGACTGCGATTGTCACCACATTGTTTTTCATTGGCAGAGATGATTTGGATGATGCCTACAAACTGGCTGAGATCATGCTGTACGACAAGGAAGATTTAATCCACAAGGCGAATGGGTGGGCATTGCGTTTTGCAGGCGATAGAGATAAAAAACGCCTGCTCAAATTTTTGGATGAATACGCGGCGACGATGCCGCGAGTCACATTGCGGTATGCGCTGGAGAAGATGGATAAGAAAACGAAGGAGCATTATATGAGGTTGGGGAAGGGGTAAGTCCTATTGAACTAAACAAGCTGGAGCATTACGCTCCAGCCTGTTCTGTCTTCTTCACTGCTTTCACAATCGCGGCGATGTGTTCGGCTGTATTCCCACAACAGCCGCCTATAACTTTGGCTCCGAGTTCTACATACTTCTTTGAATACACAGCCATATCCTCGGGACCCATATCGTACACGCCTTGCTCGGTCTCAATGTCCATGTGTGGGACGCCCGCGTTCGGCTTGACCCACAGCGGAAAGTTTGGCAAGGTCGCCGCGTATTCCTTGACGACTGCTTCCATCTTTTCAAGTGTTGACCCACAATTCGCGCCGACAAGCGTTGCACCCATCTCGGAATATTTCTTGATGACATCCTTCGGCTTGACGCCCATCATCGTGCGCGCGCCGCGGTCATAACTGAATGAAACAACGACGGGCAAATCGGTCACGGACTTCGCGCCTTCGAACGCGGCGGTTGTTTCTTCCATGCTGAACATGGTCTCGATCAACAGCAAGTCCACGCCGCCATCTGCCAGCGCTTTGGCTTGTTCGGCGAAGGTGGCTTTGACCTCATCATATTCGAGCGGACCGTACGGCTTGATCAACGTGCCGAGGGGTCCCATCGAGCCAGCGACCAGTCCATTATTGAGCGAGGCGGCTTTGCGGGCGATCTCTGCCGCGCGGATGTTCACTTCGGGAGTCCGATCCTGATATTTTGAATCTTTCATCCGCATGCGCGTCCCGCCGAAGGTGCAGGTGAGGATGATATCCGAGCCAGCCTCGGCGAAGGATGAAGCGAGTTTCAGGAGGGTGTCGGGATCGTCTATGATGAGATCCTCTGGGGGCTTGCCAGGCTTGAGTCCCATCTTTTGCAGATTCGATCCCGTCGCGCCATCGGCAACGAGGATTTCGCCTGAGTTGAGTCGTTCAAGAAATTTGTTCATAGTTCCTCTTTTGAACCGCTAAGCCCGCGAAGGTCGCGAAGACTCTTTAAAAATCTTTGCGTTCTTGGCGTGCTTCGCGGTTAATTTTTCACTTCATAAAATTCTTCGCCATCGGATCGGCGACGCGATTTGGGATCAAATGCGCGATGTGCGGAAACGGCTCGCTCATGTGCGGAAAGCTCGTAGCGAGCATGAACTGATTTTGGAAATCGGGGTCGGTGGGCAATTCGAATCGTTCGATCTTGCGCGTCACTGCATCAATTTCGTTTCGCTTCTCGATGTTCAACAACGCGATGCGCGCGCCGTCGCCCGCCGCGTTGCCAACCGCGTACACATTGTCCAACTCGCAATCGGGGATCAAGCCGATCAACATCGCTTTTTCCTTGTCAATGAAACTTCCGAAGCCGCCCGCCAAAATAACTTTATCGGGGTCTTGCAAACCAAAACGCTTCAACAATGTGCGCGCCGCCGTAAACAATGCCGCCTTCGCCAATTGAATTTGACGAACATCCTGTTGAGTCATAGGGATGTCTCTACCGATGGAAGTTTCCTCCGCCCATGCGACGACATACTCCCAGCCGCTTTCCCCTTGACGAATGCGATTCGATTCTAAATTCTTTTTGAATTTGCCCCTTGAATCGACGATCCCCGCCCGAAACAATTCTGCCACCCCATCAATGATGGCGGAGCCGCAAATCCCTTTCACTTGACCCTTAAACTCGGCGTGATCTGTATTCCACCCATCCACGCCGATGACTTTATATTTTGGTTCAAGCGTCTTTTCGTCAATGACAATTCGTTCCATCGCGCCGGGCGCGGCGCGCATACCGTATTCCACGTGCGCGCCTTCGAGGGCGGGGCCCGTCGGCGTGGAGGTGCAGACCAATCGTTTGCGATTGCCGAGGATAAGTTCCGCGTTTGTGCCGACGTCAATCAACAACCAGTTTTCATCCTGCTTGTGCGGCTCTTCCGCAAGGATCATCGCGCTCGTATCCGCGCCGACAAAGGATGCGATGGTCGGCAAGACATGAATATTCCCAGATGGATTAATATGCAGGCCGAGTTCGCGCGCTTTGATATCCATTGATTTATGTATCGTCGGGACGAACGGCGCGAGCCCCAAATCTTTTGGATGCAAATTCAATAAAACATGGTGCATGGTGGAATTACCAACCAAGACCATTTCTAAAATATCCTCAACTTTAATGTCGTTGCGAGGGCGATCTTGCTCTTTGCCCGAAGCAATCTCCTCGTCAACAGGAGATTGCTTCGCAGCTTGCGCTCGCAATGACATACTTGCACTATGCGCGGCTTTGCTCAACAACTTATTCAGCGTGGAGATGATCGCCTTGTGCAGTTTCTCCAATCCATCGGGATTTTCAATCGCGTATTGAATACGAGACATCACGTCTTCGCCATACACAATCTGTGGATTCATTTCGGATTCGGCGGCGAGCAATTCTCCAGTTCGCAAATTACACAAGTACAGCGCAACGGTCGTCGAGCCGATGTCCACTGCCGCGCCGTAACTCTCTTCGTGATAACCACCCTGAACCGCGATTACCTCTTTATCATTCCACACCGAGACCGTGACGCTCCACTTCGCGTCACGCAGCGTTTTCGATAATGTCCGCAAACACTGATAATCAATATCCAACTCAAACCAGCGCGGGACTTTTGCATCCACGCCGCGCACCAATTGCATGGATGTTTCGAGTCCCTTGGCGAGCCGTTCCCAATCCGCAATGGGGCGTTCCAAGTTTGGTGGAGTCATCGTCACAAGATATTTTCGGATTGCAGGCTTGATCTCAATGGGTCGGTTGCTCGCGCTCTTGCGGACAATCTGCTTGTTGCCGCGACTCTCTTCGGGGACGTTAATCAACACATCGCCCAAAATTTTCGACTGGCACGATAAACGAACTTGTCCGATTGTCCACCCTTTATCTTTTAATAACTTTGGTCGGCGTTCAAGGTAGGCGCGCTCCTCCGTCCCAACAGGGGAGAGGTTGGCTTGTTTCGAGTCGATGTTGTATTTCTCGAAGCGACCTTCCTCGATCAGCACCATGCACTTGCCGCACGTGGCATTCTCCGCGCAGATGGATTCGATCTCCACGCCCAGCTCACGCGCGGCAGAACGGACGGACATGCCTTCGTCCACTTGTCCGCGCGAGCCTGAGGGTTGGAGGATGATGGTGTGTTTGGTCATCGGACGATGGACATTGGACGATGGACCACGGTCAATCGTCAACGGTCTATGGTCTTTATTGAGAATCTCTCACTCTGGAGGGAATGACAATTTTGGCGAACTCAGCCTCAAGGTCCGAAAGAAGCGCGTCTGCCACGTCTTCGGGCGCGCCGTCGCGTTCGGTCCAGTCCCCGCGTTTGTATTGACTCGCGTACTCCGATGTGGAGGTGAGTCCCTCTGCCATCGCGTACGCGTCAATTTTGTTTTGAATTTTGTCCGAGAGTTGTTTCTTGATCGTGCGCCCATCGCCCTCGACGGTGATGGATTGGGGAATGTGTTTCCAGTACATGATGCGATATTTTGCCATGAGGATCCTTTGCATTTGTCCTTCGACTGCGCGGCGCTGATGGTCGCGCCGCGCAGGGCGAATTAAATTATATATAATTTTTTCGCCTATTTTACGGTAGGTTATCAGTGTGGTCAATAGGGCGCGGTTGTTTCACCATGGCTTTTCCAAAGTCAGGAGAATAATTTTCGTACACAGATTTCACGGAAAACACGGAATACTTCGCTTTTTAGACCGCGATCCGTGTCGTCCGTGTTATTCCGTGTACTAAAAGAGGTTTTTGTCAAGCGACTTTGGAAAAACCATAGTTGTTTCACACCGCGCAAAAGACTCACTGTTCCCCATCGCTCGGATCAATGTGACCTGGCTTCTCTTTGCCTAACTCCAACGAGCGTTGATACGCCGCCCAAACCGCGCGCGAGATGGCGGTGCGGAAGCCTGCTTTCTCCAAATAATATAACGCTTCGGCGGAGGCGCCGCCGGGGGAGGTCACCTGGTTGCGTAATGTCGCAGGGTGGCGACCAGCCTGATGGTAGAAAGAAACGGAGCCTTTGATCGTCTGCAAGACCAATTGTTCGGCGATGCGGCGCGGGAATCCCATGTGCACACCGGCGTCAATCAACGCTTCGGTAAAGAGGAACACGTAGGCGGGACCTGACCCCGAAAGGGCAGTTGCCATGTCGAGGTAACTTTCGTCTTCCACGAAGACTTCATCGCCGAGGGCGCCGAGGATGGCGCGGGCAATTTCCTGTTGTTCTTCGGTCACGTCTTTTGAGGACGCCCACACAGTAATGCCTGCGCCGATCTGACCGGGCGTGTTGGGCATGGAGCGCGCAACCGATTTGTGCTTCAAGCCTGCGCCGATCTTTTTGATGCTCGCGCCCGCGATGATGGAAAGAACTAACGCGTCTGAACGGATGCCTTTGAGCCCCTTCATCACTTCGCTGAGACGCTGTGGTTTTACCGAAAGCACAACCACATCGGCATGCGACGCGGCGAACGCGTTATCCGTTGTTATTTTGATTCCATATTTCTTTTGCAGTTCCGCGCCGCGCTCCTCGCGCGGACCTGCCGCCGTGATGTTTTCGGGCCTGGCAAGTTGCTTGCGCAATAAGCCCGCGATCATGGCTTCTGCCATTACGCCGGGACCGATGAATGCGATTTTCTTTTTGAGCATGGAAGCCTCCGCGAGTGATTATAAACAAAATGAGCGGACAGATTGTCCGCTCATTTTGTTTACTGATTACTTACTCACTGGCTTATGAATACGCCATCTCTGGCGCTCGTCGTTTCTTCATCTTCTTCAGCAATTTCGCGGCGATCATGTTGTCGCGCCGGTTCTGCGCCGAGCGGATGATCAACTTCATGAACTTGTGATGGTTGTAGGCTTTATCGTTCATCAACGAGAAATCGGCAGAACCGGGTTCATCGGGCGAATAGAAGATTCCGCAGTTCGGGTTGATCTCCAACATGTAAAGCGTGCCGTCCGCCGCCATGCGGTAATCGCAACGCGCATATCCGTTTCCGTTCATGGCTTTGAACAAGCGCGCGGTCTGTTCGCGTAACGTTTTTTCGATGCGCCTATCGGTTACCGCCGCAACCGACATCTTCTCGTAATCGACCCACTTCATGTCGTAATGTTTGAACGACTCGCCGTCGGGGAAAATAAATTCCACAGGTTTGAAGGTGATCGGGGTATTCGTATCATCGGGATTTTCCGCGACGAGACAAGTGAACTCGCGCCCTTCGATGAACTCCTCGAGCAGGGCGCGACCGAACAACTCGATCTCGCATCCTACCTGGACTTTGAGCTGGTCCACGTTCTCACAGCGCGAATCGCGCGTGATGCCGACGCTCGCGTACCCGTGAGGCGGTTTGACCAGCACCGGGAAGCGCAGACGTTTAGCCACGCGCTCCACATCTTCGACGCGGTCCACCATCACCCAATTCGGCGCGGGGACGTTGGACTTCTTGGCATACGATTTCATTTCCTGCCGCGAGGGATCGAAGAATTTTGAATCTGCGCCGGTGAATGCGACGCCGAATTTTTCCATGAGAGTCACGAGCCCGATCCCCGATAGCGGATCGTCGGGCGTGCCGTCCACGAGATTCACAAACACATCCACACCTTCGTCCATCAATTCGCGGATCTGTTTTTCAACACCCTTCGGGTTCATCGGATGATGTTTCCATTTGAATCCATTCATGTGAGGGGATGGATCGTACGGCTTATCGTTCGGATCATCCGGCAGGCTTGATAACACACAGAGATACATGTCGAGTCCTTTTCCTTTGCAATCAATCAAGATGATTTATCTTTGTGACTGGCGCGCTCTTGATTGTGTTATATGTTTCATCATCGCTATCGTTGTTGATTGATGTTGATTCAAAACTTAATTTCATTGAATCATGAAACGATGAGCTATAACGATATGGATTGTATATCTATTGTTCGATTTATGTAAAGGGTATTCACGTGTGAAATTGTTTAAAATATTGCAAGCAATTATTGTCGTTTCGATATGAAAATGTATTGAGGAATAAAAAGAAAAGATGTATTATTCATTTTCGCAAATGTATATGATTGAAATAAAAAATCGCCGCGCGATTTGCGCGGCGATTTTCATTTTTATCAAGCGTGAATCACAAAACGATTGGCGGCAGTTCGATTTGCTTGGCAAATCGCGCCGCCAGTCTTGACGCAGCGCAACTGCGTCAAGAACAAATTATCCTCTCCAAAACTGCGGAAGATATTCCTTGTAACTGGATAAATAATCGTCCAGTATTTTTCTTGCCGCATCAATGTCTGTAACAACGGGATCAAGCAGAAGGCATTGCAGCGCTTTTTCTCGATTGCCTTCCACAACCGAATCGACGCACAGTTGCGCGACAGTGATCTCCCTGCGGCATAATTCCGCGATCGGTTCAGGCAACGCGCCAACATGGACGGGATGAATCCCCGCGCCGTTCACTTGCACGGGCGTTTCAACAGACGCGCCCAACGGCAAATTGGAAATTTGCCCGGTGTTGGGAAGATTCGCGGCGAGGTGATAATGACTTCCCGCCGCCGCAACGTTTTCGATCATTTCCAACGCGCCTTCGCTATCTGTGTTAAGCAAGCCTTCGATGGTGGCGTCGCCTTTTGCCATTTCGTCCAGGCGATGCAGTTGAAAGCCGCGGACCGCCTCGAACAGTTCCCAATCGTAGAGGCGGATGTTATATCGTTCCCACGGTTTGGTTTGCGGATCGCTCATCCATGGGAGGTATTCGCACAGGTGAGTATCGCCGGGGACGGGGAACAAACCGAAGGTTGAGAAAATGTCGCGGGTCAGCGGCTCAAACGTCCCGTCGAGTTCGAAGAAGCGTTGCTTGAAGAGCGGATATAAATCTTCGCCTGTGCGTTTGTCGTGCATGGAGAGAATCCACGTGAAGTGATTCAAGCCCGCCGCGCGGATATCAAGCAGGGGAACGATCTGTTCGCGCACGCGTTGCTGAAGCGGATGTTGATCCACCGCCGCATGGACGCCTGTAAGTCCCTCAGGAATTTCGATGCCGAGGTCTTTTGCCAGCGCAACGCCAACCATCACGTAGCCCGCATAAATTTGATGGCACAAGCCAACGCTTTTTATTTTGCTGTGGCGATTGACCGCGTCGCATATGCGGATCATCGGGTTGGTAAAGTTGACGAACCACGCGTCGGGGCAAGCCTGTTCCATATCATGCGCGATCTGCAAGATGGGACCGATATTGCGCGCCGCGTGCGCGAAGCCGCCAGGTCCGCCGTTTTCGGCATAAGGTTGCCTCACGCCGTATTGGATGGGGATCTCGAAATCGCGTTGCCATAAATTTTCGCGCGCGCCCACTTCGATGGCGTTGACGACAAAATCTGAATCGCTCAATGCATCCAAATGATTCGTGTGCGCGGTGATGATGAAGCGCGAATCCCATTCGCGGTTGAGACGGTCCGCGAGTTGCTGAACGATGTTGAGGGTGTCCGCGTTGCGATCTACGAGGGCAAGCGTGGAGCCCTTCAGTTTTTGCGAGCGCATGATGGCGGAGAGCGTGTTCTCGCCGAACGTTGCCGAGCCTGCGCCGATAACGGTGATTTTGGTAGGGATGGTCATGTGTGCTCCAGTTTCAAGTTTCAGATATCAAGTTCCAGATTGAACAGAGACGCGGTAATTATAAATCAACCGCGTCTCTGCCGCCTGATTACCGATCACTACGGGTGCGCTAAAAGTTTGTAGATGGGTTTCACCACTGGCGGAAAATCCTAACCACGGAGTCACGGAAACACGGAGAAAAGCAATAAAAAAAACTCCGTGACTCTGTGTCTCCGTGGTTTAGTCTGTTGGGCTATCTACAACCTTTGAGCGCCCCCATCACTACCCATTGATTACTTATGCGCCGATCGTCACTTCTGCCGTCATGCCCCACAACAAGCCTCGAATCTGCTCATCCAATTCAATCATTACTTTGAACACCACGTCGCCGCCGACTGTGTCTGCAACAGGAGAGATGGCGATCACCTTCCCGCTGACTGTTTGATTCAACGCTTCTACAAATATGGTTGCCGAATCACCGATGTTTACTTTCGTAATATCGCGTTCGCTCAGATCCGTTGTTTCGACGCGCAGGTTGTTCAATGCGGCAAGCGTGATAATAACTTGTCCCTGCCGAATGAATTCACCTTGCATAATATCAACCGAAGCGATGACTCCATCAAACGGGGCAGTGAGCACGGTCTGCGAAAACCCGGCTTGCGCGATTTCCAGCGCGGCTTGCGCCTGCCGCGCCTGAATGTCCGCGATCTCGATGAATTCCTTTGGCAGTTGGGTCCAGAAAATCTTTCCGTTGCGTTGTTCTTTGACGCGCCCATAGCGTTGCAGTTCGGCGTTGACTTGCGCGGAGCGGAGCGCGGCTTCGGCGGCGGTGACGGTGAATTGCAATTCGGGCGCGTCGAGCGCGACCAGCGCATCGCCCGCTTTGACCGAATCGCCTTCCTTTACCAAAACTTCTTTGACCAAACCCGATGTGACGAATCCCACCTTGGAAACCTGCGCGGGAACGAACACGGCGGAGGCGGTCACAGAGTCCTGCGTTGACGGCGATGCAAAAGCCTTTGGCGCGGGAAAAGCAAACAGTGCAAGGGTAACGATCAAAACAATACGGATCAGCGAACGAATTTGTTTCATTCTTACTCGCCCGCCTGAATTTCCACATCCGCGCTCATGCCCCAGAGCAGACCTTGAGGCGGATCATCGAAGTCGATCGTCACGGTGAAAACGACCTCGCCGCCGAGCGTCGAGCCGATGCGGTCAATGTCGATCACTTTGCCGGCGAACTCTTTGCTTAATGCTTCGACAAAAATAACCGCAGATTGGCCGGTCTGTACGCGCGTCACATCACGCTCGCTCAAATCGGTGGTTTCGACTTGAAACGCCGAGAGATCGCCGAGCACGATCACGATCTGCCCCGGTGTGACGATCTCGGCTGGCGCAATATCCACTTTGACGACCGTGCCATCGAATGGCGCGAGGAGTGTGGACTGTGAAGTCAGCGCGGCGTTGGCGGAATCGAGCAAGGCTTGCGCCCGTTCGACTTCGGCGTTTGCCTGATCGAGGTGCGCTTGATCCGTTTTGTTCCGCGTTAAAAATCGGACTTGAGCCTGCGCCGCCTCCAGATTCGCTTCCGCCTCTTGGACCTTTGCCTGCGATAGCGCGGTATCGAGCGCGACCAACACATCACCCGCTTTGACCTCATCGCCAACTTTGACGTTGACTTCGGTTACTTTTCCAATCGCCTGGAACGATAATCGCGCCTGTCGCATCGGGACGATGATTCCCGACGCGCTGATGGCGTTGCTGTCTTCGGTTTGTGGATTCGCTGGCGCATTGCCGTCATCGAGCACGATGGTGGGAATGGCTGTGGGAGAGGATGCGGAGCCACAGGCAGAGAGGAGGAATGCCATAACAAGCATAGCCATTAGAAAATTTAGAGCGCTACCCACCCCGCGATATATCCTGTTGAACCGCAAGCCTTGAACAGCGGATACGGCGAAGGGTCTCCGTTGGGGCGAGCGAGACCCTTCGGTGGCATCGAACGCTCCCTCAGGGTGACATACATTCATTTTTTTCATTTTGACATGCCGTTATCTTTTACGATGAGACCGTCTTCGAGGGTGATGACCCGGTTTGCGTACCCGATCACGCGCGGGTCGTGCGTGGCGAACACGAAGGTAACGCCGGTCTCTTTGTTCAAGCGTTGCATGATGTCCATCACCTGTTTGCCGTTCTCGGTATCGAGGTTCGCCGTTGGCTCGTCGGCGAGGATCAGCTTGGGGTGAGTGGCAAGCGCGCGGGCGACTGCGACGCGTTGTTGTTGTCCGCCTGAGAGTTGGTCGGGGCGGTGGTGGGCGCGGTCGGGGAGTCCAACCGCCTCCAGCATTTCATTGACGCGCCGTTTTCGGTCTCCGCCTTTGGTGCCGTTCAACAATAACGGCATTTCCACGTTTTCATAGGCGGTGAGAGTGGGTATGAGCGCGAAAAATTGAAAGACAAACCCGATGGAGTGTTTTCGCAAGTCGGCGCGTTGGTTGCGATTCAAATGCGTGGCGTCCTGTCCATTGATGAAGACTTGTCCGCTGGTGGGCTGGTCGAGCAAGCCGATGAGTTGAAGCAAAGTTGTTTTGCCCGAACCCGATGGGCCCACAAGGGCAGAGAACTCTCCGCCTGTGATGGACAGGTTGACGCCGCGTAATGCGCGTGTTTCCACTTCGCCGATCTTATAGACGCGCGTTGCGTCGATCACTTTTGTAACTTCCATTTCAGCCTCCCATTCCATGTAACGCTTCGACAGGTTCCATCCGCGCGGCGAGCATGGCAGGGTATAGCGAAGCGGCAAGCGTAATGATGTATGTGACGACGCCCAGCACAACCGTATTTTCGAGCGTGAGGTGGGCGTAGATGCGGTCTTCAAAGAGCACGCCGGTGATTCCATAGTCGCCGATGTAGATTCCATTAATGGTGAAGTAGGCGACCATTGCGCCGCCGATGAGAAGCCCGCCGATCACGCCGCCGGTGGCAAGCAGGGCGGCTTCGGTGAGGAACTGCGCCATGATGCCGCTTCCCTTCATGCCGATGGCGGCGAGGATACCGATCTCTCGCGCGCGCTCGAACACCGCCATAACCAGCGTGTTGGTGACGACAGTGGCGGTGATTCCCAACACGATGAGATAGAGCACGATCATGAACGCGCCGGCATAATCCTCGAACTGCGCAACAAATTGGTTTTGCTCCTGCCAGGTGAGCGCCTTGTACAGCGACGATTGAATCGCCCGCGCCACCGGTTCCGCTTGTTCGTTTTCATGCAAGAGAACAAAAATCGCGCTGGCATGATTTTCCGTCGCAGTGAATGCCTGCGCCTTCGAGATCGGCATCAGCACATTGAGTTCATCAAAGCCGGGCGTGCGCGTGGTGAAAATGCCGCGGATGGTGAACAACTGCTGGTCCACATCGCCATTGGAGGTGTTGACCAGCAGGTTGACCGCGTCGCCGACAGCGAGTTTCAATTTCTCGGCAAGGATGTTTCCAATCATGATTCCCTCGCGGTCTTCCGGGCGGATGAACTCACCGGCGATCAATCCCTCGCGAAAGGGTTGGTTCGCATTAGACAGCGGATCCACCCCGATGATCTGCACGCCCTTGGATTCGTCGCTGAGGCTGAGGATTCCACTGGCGATCAGGCGCGGCGTGGCGGTGATAACCTCGGGGAGCGTTTTGAGCGTTTGCGCCACGGCCTCCGGGTCGGCGATCAGGTCGTCCCATTTCAGGCTGGTCTTCCCCTCTTCATAGGATGCGGGTCGAATCTGCAAGTGCCCGCTTTGCAGGCGGATGGTGTTGGTCAGCGCGCCGCGCATTTCACCTTCCATCACGGATACCATGAGGAGCAGTAACGCCATCCCACCCGCAACGGCAAGCGCGGAAAGCAGGGAACGGGTTTTGTTCCGCCCGATGTTGCGATAGGCTAATTTGAATAGTTGGCTCATAAGATACCTTTCGTCCTGAGCGGAGGTCGAGCGCTTGTCGAAACCGTAGTCGAAGGGCGAGTTGCAAACACGCCTCGACTGCGCTCAGCGCGGAAACCTGTCAGATTTTTCTCGTTACACGTGACGCAGCGCATCGGAAGGTTCGCGCCGCGAGGCGATAACAGCCGGGATCAACGCCGCAAGCATGGCGATCACAACCACCACTGCCGCGCGATCGCCGATCTTATCCAAACCAAGAGTTGGGTAGACCTTGCCGCTAATCAGCGCCATGTATTCGGTCACGCCGGCAAACTGGCTGTAATCCATGCCGACCTGCCCCATACTCCCGTTGAGAAGCAACCCCATGAGGATGCCGGCAATCGCGCCAACCACGCCGATCATTGCGCCTTCCATAATGAACGTGATCGCGATCTGGCGAGGCTTGAATCCCATCGCGCCAAGCAGGCCGATCTCCCGTGTCCGTTCGTAGACCGCCATGAGCAGAAGATTCAATATGCCGATGCCGGCGATCATCACGATTACTACGCTGAAAATATCCATCACGGCAGTTTTCTGCCCGATGGCATTGCCCAATTCTGGATAATTCTGCTCCCACGATTCCACCTCGTACCCGGAGAGGGACGAAGAAAGCGCGGCGACCACCTGTGATTCTGCGCCGACTTTATCCAGCGTGACCTGCACCTCGGTGGATTGTCCGCGTAAGTTGAACAGGCTTTGCGCCTCGGCAAGCGAAATATATACTGCGCCTTTTTCGAACGACGGCAAGCCGATATCGTAAATGCCGATGACGGTCATCGCGCGTTGGCGGTTCTGTTTATTGACATCGCTTCCCACCACGGTGATGCGGTCGCCGACGCTGACGGCTAACGCGTCTGCCAACCCGCGCCCGATCAACACCGCATCCTGATCGTCGTCTGCCAGCCAGCGACCCTCCTCGATGTGTTCGGCGATCAGGCTGACCGGCGCTTCCACGCTCGCTTCGATGCCGATCACGTTGAGCGGGAACGCGCCTTCACGGTTGGTAACCAGCCCTCCCGTCTGAATGCGACGCGAGGCGGCGGTCACGCCCGGTTGCGCCAACGCGGCTTTTACGACGGACGAATCGTTCTGCAAGGGAAGCAGCGGGTTGCTATCCATTTTTTCACGATAGCCCTCGGCGTGGACTTGCACATTGCCGCCCAACACGCGCACCGCGTTGCCGGCAATTGCCCGGTTGAAACCGTCCATCAAGCCATCGTAGAACATCATGAACGCGAGCGAAAGCCCCATGGCGAGCACAATGATCACCGTGCGGCGGCGATGCCGCCAAATGTTACGCCATGCAAGGCGAAGATATAAAAGCATGCGCTTTCCTTTCTCTAGAAATGCTTTTCAAATTTCGATTCAGTCTTGCGTAAGCCGTATTCCATCACGTAGAGCATCTTGTCTATTTTTTCCTGCGTCTTCGCCGAGCGCACCCACTTCAGAATGTCTTTTTGTTTCATGCCTTCAGTGACGATATACGTGGTGATCGCGTTGGACCATGTTTCCATGATCATCACCGCCAGCCCCACATCCACGCTCGGGTCGACCTCGCCGTTCTTCATGGCTTGCTTGATCATAGCCGCAAGCGCCTCTTTTGTTTGCTCGTGATACCCGGCAAAATTTTTTCCGTAATACAAGCCTTCGACGAACAACACTCGGCTGGCGGCTTGCGCCATGCGCGGGTAGGCAGAGTTGAATTCCATGCCGATCTTGATCATCCATCGAAAATATTCGAAGGTGTCCATGTTCCTGCCGGGGGGGCGTTTGTCTTTGAAGAATTCTATTTTTTCACGCGCCACCACGTCCATCAAATGATTGAAAACATCCAGCTTGTCTACAAAGTATTGATAGAAACTCCCCTTGGCGATTCCGCTGTTCGCCACAATGCGGTTCGTGGAAGCGTTCTCCAAACCGTATTCGGCAAATTCATCGATGGCGGCGTTGACGATCTTCTCGCGCTTTTCTGTGGGGAGATTGTGGAATGTCTTCTTGGGCATGGCAGATGTGACCTCGTGGTCATGTGACTGGCAGGTCACATTTTATGACGATTTCCACGCGTGTCAAGGGATTTGTGAGTGACGCCCGCTTCTTCCTTGATTGGAAATTGGCTCGCCTTCGGATTCATTTTCTCCCCCGCAGCCTTTGCCCGCCAGCCGCGCGCTATAGATCGCGTTCACTCACCGTCCATGGTCCATCGTCTACGGTCTCTCGCTCGCCACTGATAACTTTTTACCCAAATTCCCCCACAACACTTTCACCATCAACCCCGCCCGCCAAAACGCGACCGCCGCCATGCCATGCGCAAGGACGGCAAACAGCGGCGGCGTTTGATGAGTGTAATACGTCCAGCACTCGCGCGTGGTGCCCCAGACCTCGAGGGAATATCCGAGTCCCGAGCCTGCGCTGAAAGTTAACAATGCGAAGCGATGATCGGTGGGGGTGAGGATTAGGAGAATTGAGAGAATTAGCGCAAGCCGCGTAAAGGACTTGTCAAATGTCGGGGCAACGAAGACCAGCATCAAGGTGAGGAAAGAGGCGAAGGTGAGCCAGTAGGCAATGATGAATGCAGAAGGATGAAGGATGAATTTGAGAGACCGCTCAAGTCGTTCGAGACACCAATCAAATAATCTTGTAATGCGATCAATGGACAGACTCGCAATGGGCCAGGCGGGGATGATCCACAGCGGCGGGCGTTCGGCGGTGTAGTAATGCCAGAGATTCGTTTGCGTGCCCCACGATTCGATTGCCAGCCCGCCGCAGACGCCGACGAAGATAATGAGCAAATCCGCTTTGAGGTTCGCCCGCGCAATGATAGTGACAGACATGAACCCGAAGATGCCGAGCAACAGCCAGTCCATGTAGCGCCACCATGGTCCGTTCCAATCCACATATTTGAGGTATTCCTCCGCGAGGGGCCGCCAGATGTAAACGATGAGGAAGACCGTGATGATGAATCCGCCCAGCAGAATGGATGAGTCGCGCGTCCAAAAGGTTCGAAGCGTGTTGCGAAGTGTGGACATGACGGGATTATAGCAGGGAGATGTGACCAGTAGATTCACAGTGAAGGCGCTGCCGCATGAGGAGTTGCGGGAGGTGATGA